>ENA-UEOZ01000186-UEOZ01000186.1-human-gut-metagenome-genome-assembly--contig:-NODE-186-length-48085-cov-25.106295_pt1 | contig 48085 bp, 77 predicted proteins | sample MGYA00242898_ERZ507912 | MGnify/ENA primary metagenome ERZ507912 (study PRJEB26167, sample SAMN06115410) | human gut metagenome | host: Homo sapiens | place: China:Chongqing | collected 2016-04-27... | reverse complement strand
TTCTTTACTTCAAGCTCGTCAAAAACGGCTTTGACCTTGACATACAGATAATCAACAACAGCCTGTGACATACCGTTCTCAAGTACAGTGATTCCACTACCGTTTTTACCAATCAAAAGACCTTTTAAGAAAGTGATCAGACCGTTGGCGGTGTCGCTATTTATCTTCGAGATAAAATAACGGGATATTCTGCCAAGAATATCTGACACGTTGAGAGAGGCACCCATCCTCTCACCTATGATATCTCCGGCTATCTCTGTAATCGTACTTCTCAAAGCGGAAACATTGGCGGACAACTTATCTGTTAGTTCCACGGATACATCATACAGGCAATTTTTATCCGCCTTACAAGTAAATGAGTTCACATACATGAAGTATTCCTTGTCATTATACTTTATGTATATACGTGAATTTTCATTTAGCATACTGGCTAAATGGTTGTTGTCAGCAAGGAAGACACGTGAGAAACTTACGGAAAAAGAGAACTTCTCATCGTTGTTTTCAGACATATACTTTATCAACGCCTCATCTAATCTTTTCTCGGCGGCAAGCACAAGAGATTTCGGCATTTTAATACCTGTAATCACAAACTTATCCCCAACAGAAGGTTTATAGTTATTTGTGGCATTAGGCATAACAACCCCGAAAGTTGTATTGTCCTTTTTTACCGCAATCCAAACCTCATTTGTAGAAGTGTTTTGTTGGCTTTCTACATATTGGGATGTTTGTGAAGTAACCTTCTGTTCAAAATCTCCTGCCGGCAAGTTCCCGGAAGAATCTACCAATACAGGATTGAATGCCCTTCCCGGTTCATTGTCCTTATAGGTAACTCCTATTTCAAACTCGCAAGCAGCACAATTACCCGTAGTCATATTGATTACAGCCGTACCACCTTCCAAACCTTGTTCGAACAGGTTAAAACCGTAATCCCCATTATATATATGTAATTTTATGTAGAAATAAGAATGTACATACTCATCCGTGCCATTGAATATATTATTCCCTTCTCCTGTTCCAAGTTCGTCACTATCGTTATCATCAAAAGCAATATCCGCAATCTCACCAAATAACTGTCCCGAAGCATTTGTTACATTTTCTATGGTAGGCTTTATATCGCTGAAATCGACCTTTATCTCTTTTACTTTTTTAGAAGAAAATGTATTTTTGAAAGAGTAGTAATCATTTGTACCGGGTATCTTATACGTATCGTTAAGCGCATTGTAGAATCTTTCTGCTCCATTTGTTTGTCTGTAAATGGAAGGCATAAGGTTTTGTGTACGTTCTATAGTACCTTTTTCATCATCATTCGGATAGTAGAAAGGAATGTTGTCAGAGCTACCAACACCAGTAACGCGATTGACAATTTTATAATTGGCGTTTGTCTTTTTTATTGATACAAGCCCTTTCTTGTACTCGAAGGGAGTAGAAATTACATTCTCTGTATATCCTATGTGACAAACCTTACCTACAAAGTAATAAGGAAGTTCGTATATGGTATATATGGACTGTAACGCTTCTGCAAGGTACACACTGTCAAGAGAAACAAGTTTGCTTTCAGAAGTAATATCTTCATCAATCACTACCGAATATCCGATACCCGATTTTGCCATTGAAGCGTTAAGGCGACCAACAAACTCGTTTATATCCCCCATGAACTTGACGGAAGTGGAATTGGAGTGATACGTGTCTTCTCCGGCTGTCACCACGTCCATGAAATATACGTTCTCCAGCACGATACGTTCTGAAACGAATTGAAGCTCATGCTTGTACATGATACTCTTGTTGTCCTTTGAGGATGTAGGCACTTGGTCAATATAATATTTTTCCCCCCTAAACTCAACAAACTCTTCTCCTGTCCATAGTTCGTCTAAGCATGAAGGATAGTTCAGTGTAGCGGTCAGTGTGGGAGTTCCTGCCATACGTTGTGCCGTATAGGTGTACTCACCTAATTTTGCAGGCATATCAGCATTCGGAAATTTTACTTTACTTCCTTGCGTATCAAGCTTTAAAATGTACAGACTTTCCTTTTCCATTTATTCTTTTACCACATCAATTTGTTCCGTAACTCCTTTGTCCTTTTTTTGCTGTTTCTCCAACAGCTTTTGAGCCTCTTCCTTCTCCTTTGCTATACGTTGTTCTTCATCGGGAACGGATTCGGTGTTTTTCTCAATGGCTGTTTTTGTGGAAAGAATGCCGGCTTGCTTCATTGAGATAAGTATGTTGTTATACTCAGTTGCGCTGAACGGCTGCCATATCTTGAACTTACAGCTAACACGAAGCTTGGCAAATTCTGTAACGGCATTTACGTTCTCGCCTTTTTTCACCAATTCTTTGGCTAATCCCTCCTTGAACAGACGCATCATCTTGTCTGCAAAATTCTGCCACTCGATAACCCCTTGCTGAGCGTTCTTCAAATCCAAATCACGGGTTAGTGTAATAGCCAGTCCGCTAATGTCGCCACTTGACTTGACATCTTTCGGCAAAAGGAAAGTGCAGGATGTATTTATCTGTATCTTCTCGAACAAATCTTGCAGACTGTCAAGCATACCTTGCGGACTGGGCGGTGCTTTGAACTCTGCACTTCCGTTACCGTCCATTGACTTGTCTTGCAAAATGATACTTCCGGCAAGTTTCTTTGTCGTTTCTGACAAATTGCCTTTGATATACAGAATGCCCCAGCCGTTCCGTTTCTGAATGACAAAGAAGATGTTGTAGATAATTTCGTAAATCTCGATAAGGCTTTGGCCGTTGTTCCACGCCACATTACCGCGTTTGGTACACAATGGTATCTCGCTGAAACCGTGCAATATAGGAAGTTCTCTTACAAAACCGTCCTCGCCTGCTTCTTCACCGTCTATCGGTGTGTGCATACGGTACATGTAGGTATCATCGTAACTGTCAATGTATTCCACACCGTCCGCATCGGCATAGTAGACACTTTCAAGAAGCCTGTCACCATTGTTGTCGTTGTGTGATATGATTACGTAACCATCTTCATAACTTATCAGGCGGCACTTGATACGTCCTTTATAGTCATAATAAAACAGAAGTCCTGCATCGCCTGTTGCAAGTTGCGAACGGACTGCCTTTGTACGCCATCCATCCATATTCCTGTCTACCCAATACTCCTTGATTGTGGAATAGTTGGCTTTATCTTTCTCGGAAGGAGTGCCACCTCTTAAAGACAATGTACAGGGATTCCCGCAAAGGTAGATTACGTGGCTCGCCAGTATCTGTTCTTGGAAAGCCAATGCCGTGCGCTGGAACTTGATTTCCTGATATCCCCCATCTTCTAACTTCACGCAAATGCTCGGCAAGTTTTGATCAAATAATACCTCATGGCTCATCGGGTCAAGTTCTTTCAGAAACTTTTCCTGCGAAACGATATTCTTTTTTACATTCGGAAGCCTTGCCGTGCGTGTATCGGTAATGGCTGCGGACTGACCGTCGGAATAGTCGTTTGTAGAGCAAGTGTCACTTCCTCTGAAAAACGGTTTCTTCTGCAACAAGGCATTTACGTTCCGCAATAGATATGTTTTTTTCTCTTCCCGTGTCATTTTTCCGCATCAATTAGGTTGTAATACTTCATGCAGGCTTCCTTGCTCGGCATTGCAGAACACTCTCTCGAAGTCCATTTGCAGATAATGTCGTGCTTCTGCGGAACAACGATTATTCGCTTCTGCCCCTCTTCCTCTTCAATATTGAATTTATCGTTCAGCTTCACGCGTGCATCCAACACGACCTTACTTGCTTTGATAAAAGTGTCTGAATCTCCACTTGCTTTCGCATCGTCAGCAATCTGTTTCATCTCCGATATTTCTTTCAGCAACGCTTCTCGGTTTTCATCTTTAGATATGGTAGTGATAGCACCGATGCCGAAAGGTTTCAATTTCTCGGCAAGCGTGGATAATACCTTGTTTGAAGGCTTTTCATCTTCTTGGTAAGCAACCTTGGCAGCAAGAGCCTTATCTACGAAAGAATCGCACATCACCAAATAGGCAACGTCTCTTAATCTTGCTTCAATTCCTTCTGTTTTAAGGGAATTGATAATATCCTTTATGTCGTTATAGCTTATCATGCCCTAATACCATAAATGTTCATCGTAAATACTTCCTTCTGTCTGTGCATGGAACGCTTGTTTGGTTTCTTCTTCGTGATTGTAATACCCTGCTTGAATCTCATTCCCGTATTCGATGTTAGCGCACGGTAACATCCTCATTGCGCATGGGTCCAACAAGTCCATAGACCTGCCTTTCCCTAACATTTGGTTCATCTTCTTCTTGTTCCAAAGCCGCTTCTTCCCACTCTGCATATCGTCAAACCGCACAACGGAACATTCTTCCATAAACTCGTTCTCAACCGTCACTTTGTATTTCAAGTTTTGATGGGTGTAAGTCTGAACGGCAAGTTTATCGTCAAATGTCAAGTTGCCTTCCTCTATCATCTTGCATAATCTGATATAGCACATATCCTTGACTGTCATTGCGGTAAGTTGGTAAAGTCCGAAAGGTTTATTTAGCGAGATATAAGGTACTGCATCGGGAATGTAATCATTGAAGTACCTTCCGGCAGTCGCGTCAAAAATGATATGGCTTTCGGCTGTTCCATGCTCAAATGCAAATGTCTTCACTGCCATAGCGTTTTCTCTCGGAGTGGACTTGCTAAGAATGAGAATGTCGTATGCGTGAAATCCATCCCATGCCAGAGCCACGAGATTATCCGTACCGTAATCCGCCAAATCCACGGTAATCCATTTGTCACCGTTCACGGCTGGGTTGTTGTTGAATACGCCTTGCGCGGAAGTGGAAGGGATAGGAATCTTTTCGTCAGAATCTGGGTCTGCATTATAGTTTACACCGATAAGCCCAGCAGCAGAGCGTGTACCAGAAGCGGCAACTGAACCAACGTATCCTGCATTGCCTCCCATTAGAGCTTCATTTTCATCAACTGTGCCCTCGTATAGGGTAAACGATTTGATAAAGTCTTGATATTTCGCTTTACCTTTCAAGTCTTTAATCAAACTGTCTATCTGTATCTTGCACTTGGCGTAAACTTCTTCTTTTGAATCTCCCCAAATCACATCATCAACGGTAGATCCAGCAACAAAAAAGAATCTGACTTTCCCTATTCTATCAGGGATACCCTTCCCGTCAACTCCAACATACCAATCTATGAATCTTCTCGTCCAATGGGTGCGTTTAGGATTGAATGTAGCACGAAATTTCCCCGTGAATGTCTTGCTTTTCCCACGATTACGGGATTGAATGTACGTAAATACTTCCCAAGGCATTTCGGTAAGTTCATCAATGGCAATCGCATCGTACTGCCATCCTTTCGCACGCTCCCTCATCCTGTCTATATTCGTTGGGTCTATATAAGTCAAATCGCAGTACGCTCCACTTTGGAATGATATACGTGGTGTGTCTGCCTCTTTAACTTTTACATATTCTCCGAATATGTCCTTGAATGTATCAACAAATCCTCCTCCTGCTTTTTGGTTTCCAAGGTTTCTACGACTTATTAAACATCTAAAATCAGGGTCAAGCATTAACGGTTCAGCGAATCCAAGAACAAGAGAGTATGACTTCCCGTTTCCGACCCCGCCGGCACCGAAACATATATCCACGTTCGTTGAAGCAAAGTAGGTTTGGAAACCTGGGAAAGGCTTCTTCACTATCGCATTATGTACTTCTTGCTCTTTCATCAAAAGCAAAAATACCTCTTAATAATAAGGTAATATATACTTAAACTAATATCTATTTATCATAGTGATAAATACAGTGATTTTTTATAGTTATACCTTTTTATTAAAGCATTACTTTCGCATATAATCATTATAAAACATATAGTGTATGAAGTTTACGAAAGAACAGTTTTCAGAAGCACTGAAAGCAGGAATCACCAACAACGGCAAGAAAAACTTGGCGATGAGTGAGAGAAGTTTCAACGGCAAGGTGGAAAGGATCTACAAGCGGTTGGAGAAAGCGAGTGGTAATGACGAGTTGGAATTGGATGATGTGGTTGCCGATTATCTGGAGGACTTCCAAGAGGATGACAACAACATCAGGAACGACAATTCAAAATTCGTAAAGGAGTGGGAAAAGAATCACCCCGCAAAGGATGGTAAGGGAGATAAGGATGATGGCAAGGATAACAAAGGAGACGAAAGCAAACTGGATAAGTTGCTCAAAGAACTCCAAGACTTGAAATCAGAACGTGAGGAAGAGAAAAGAGCCAAAACTATCTCCGAAAAACGCAATCAACTCAAATCAGCCTTAAAAGGGAAAGAAGTCAAGAACGAGGATTGGATTAACGACCAGCTCGAATTGATTCACATTGATTCTGAAACAGATGTTGATGCTCTCACAGAAAGACTGGTCAAGAGCTACAATAAGTTTAATGCTAACACTCCACCCAACATCACTCCAGGCGGCACGGGAGGCGGTAAGGAAAAGACCGATGACTTTGCCGATGTGGTTGCTGTCGTAAAGAAGCAGTCGCACAGAGAAGAAAAATAATAATCATTTAAACCAAAAAGAAAATGTCAGATTTCTATCAGCAAATCCTATTGAACAGTGGCTACCTTCCCGGTAGAGCATTGGTTCAGGCTCGCGGAAGCATTGGTGGTCATCGCTATGTCTTCGTGAAGTTACAGATGAGCGGGAAGGACGCACTTGTATTTCCTACCAGTGGTGGAATTGTTAAAAACCCATTCAAAGGTAATGCAAGAGCTTTTGCCGGAACGCTCGCTGAATATATTCCCAGTAATGGTTCTAATGGAAGCGAAATACGTATCTTAAAATCGTATGCGGTTGCAAAAGCTACAACTGAATCTACAGACACAGATATTTACCTAAAAAGAGACGGATATTCTCTTATCCCATTCGTAGGAGATATCCTTATGGTAGCACCTTCTACATTGACAGGAAAAGGCACAGCGGTAACAGTTACAGCCGTTGAAAAAGCGACTGACGGAACGGCTGGCGATGTTTGGAAAGTTACATTGAGCGCAGCCCTCGGATCATTAACAACTTCATCTGTTCTTGTTGAAGCGAAAGAAGCAGGCTCTAGTAAAGAAGCTATGGTCACTAATCCTAACTCATACCTTCCCTGCGACTTTGATTTTGTTTTTGACCCGGCTACATCCGAAGATGATTTCGATGGTGCAAGATACCTTATCACTCCTGCATTGGCATTAGGAGATGTATTCCTCTACGAAGACCGTATGCAACCTCTTTCGGCTGCATTAAAAGCTTTGAACAAGAGCAAGGTTAAGGGTTGGTTTAACATTTAAAATTGACGAGACTATGCCTAAATTTGATTTTAATAACAGCAGATATGCAAGATTCTTTTCTGACAAGACCAATCAACGTTTCTTGCAATCCTTTGTCAATACAGAAGGTCTGCTATACACTAATTATGGTTGGTACAAGACCCAAGGTGTAAAAGCTGGTGCTCCCACACCTACCGCCCCTAATGGCATTGCTACTTTTTCTGTGAAAGGACGTGACTTGAAAGCCGCTCCTTTGATGGATTTGCGTGCACCTCTTGGTGACAGTAATCAAATGGATAAGGAAGGCCTGTACTGGTACACCGCATCCATTCCTGATTTTATCGCTCCCGGTTTCGTTGAAACAGCTATGGAACGTGAAGCAAAAGAACAACAGTTTGAGTTGTTTGGAAACGATGCCGATTTGGTAGCCGCTTGGGTACATACATTACAGTCACAGCTTGATAGTGCGGACGCAACCATGAACTTCATGACTGCACAGTTAATGTCTAAAGGTAATATTGACTACCGCAATATCGCACGTGGTATTCAAATTCCGTTGCACAAGGCTGACATTCCGAGTGAAAATTTCACCAAAGCAGGAACCAAGGTGTGGACTGACGCTGAATGCAAGATTCTGAGCCAAATGGCAGAAAAGGAGAAAAAATTTCGTGAAAAATGGGGATATGAAGGTGCAATGGTATGGCAGGTTACGCGCAAGATGTTTTACGAAGTAATGCTGCAAAATGCCGAAGTTAAGGAATTGATTGAAAGTTTCAAGAAAAATCCTTTAGCTTACATCGCAACAACCGCTACTGCACCTACTACACGAGAGTTGTTCTTAGCAGCTTTCCGTGATTATCCCGGTGTATCTCCAATTGAAATTGTAGAAGAACGTGAGCGTAATCTTACCAATACCGGAGACACATTCGTGCAAGGTTGGGATGATAAGATTGCAGTTCTCCGTCCTGCCGGATATGCTTGTGAGTTTGAATACACCAATAACTTAGACAAACAGATGTTTGACAAATATGGTTCAAGCGTAATAACCAAGATTTTTGCTCAAGCTAATGATGGGCTCTGCACAATTGTGAATACAACAACAAACAACGGGCTGTACAAGGAATGGCATACTGATGTAATGATGTCAGCTTGTCCTGCACTGAAAACATTTCGTAATCACGTAATTGTAGACACAAGTCAGGCAGACGATTAAATGTACAACACATTGCGTAGTAGTTATGGAAAAATCATTTGACCCGATAGCATACCTCAATGGGCTTACGAGATTTGTCTTTGAAGATGATGCGCTTGAAAATATCGCATACGAAAACGGTTTGATGTTTATTTCAGACCGTTCCGAAATAGATGAATGCACTAAAGACCATTGCCTTATCGCACTGTACGAGCTTGTCATTAACGGTCCGTGGTCTGTGGCTTCATCATCACTCCAACATGGCAGTTACAGACAGGACATAGGTAGTGAGACGGTAACGGCTGCCATAATCCAAAACTTGAAAGACCGTCTGAAAGCACTGTACAAAAAGTATGGTGAAGAAGAAGCGTTGAAAAGCATGGATTCGGGTAGTATGAGTTGGGTCAATGAAAATTCATTAGATGTATAGTTTATGCGTCTCAAAAGAAAAGCAATAGCAGAATACCCGTTTCATGGCACATTCTACACCGTGATAACGAATAAGCCGGAAGACGGGAACCTTCTCGGTGACGGTGACTTGCTTGGGAATGAAAAAACGGATAGTTCTCCCGAAGTTCCCACTACGGGAGAGACCATCCTTCTTGAAACTGAATGTGACATACAGCAGGCTGCAAAGCTGATTAATTCTGGTACTATCATGGCTGACTATAAAGTATTTTTCCCGTGCAAAGTTGGTGAGAAGCTACCTATACGTTTCAATACCAATTTTAAATGCAAGGATTATGCAATACCAATCCAAGGCAGGGTTATAGGGCTTGAATATAGTCAACTTGGTGGTTGCTCGGTTGATATTAAAATGAGCGAGGTGTAGGCTATGGCAAAGAAGGTTAAGACAGATTCATTGAATAAACTTATAAAGTTCTTATCGGAAGAAGCTGACAAAATAATTGCAGAAGAATTGAATAGGGTTAATTATAAAAATGATACAGACAACCTTCATGATAGCTACGGATGGGGAATATATGTTAATGGCAAACTATCCAAAAGCGGTTATCAAACGAAATACGCATTAGCCCCAAGAATTTGGGAGAGAGAGCCGCTATACGGACGTGATGCAATAACGGATTTTCTTGAACGTAAATATAAGCCCCATGATGGAATTGACCTTGTAATAGTAGCCGCAATGCCATACGGACAAATATTACAGGAAAAGTACAAATATGAGGTAATTGCCATTGCTCAAAACCAACTCAAAGCATTAAGCAACAGAATTAAAGGTTCAACTTTTGGAATTATAAAGAACGGTAAATACTGATTATATGGATAGCAAATACAAAACAACATCAAAAGTGGAAAACTTTTTTTCCATGCTGTTGACAAAAGCGGCTATATCCGATAACCTGTTCATCGGGAATATGCCTGCCACTGTTGAAAGCAATTGGAAAGAAATGGTGCTTGTTGATGTGCTTTCCATGAAAGATTACGGAGCTTATGCCAAAGGTTCTGCCAACGTGTTCTTGTACGCAAAATCAGTTGACAGTCACGGCACGAAGCCCGTGAAAGAGCTGTACAAAATGGAACTTGCGCTTGACAAGGCTATTGAATCATGCAAAGACCCCCATTATGTGATTGATGTAAATTTCCGTGATGCAGATTATGACCAAAATAGAAACTACTACTACAACGTGATAAATATAGAAGTGACAATAAGGTAAACAGATTATTAACAGGATAACATTTTTTAATTATGGCAGTAAACAATACTGGCGCAACAGCCAAAAAATTCATCAAGCCTTCTTACATCGTGGCAACTCTGTTCACTGGCTCTGAACAAGACGATGTGCCAAAGGGTGACTCTTATATCCTTGAAGATGTAGTTGAGGATACCACTTCAATTGCTCAAGACGATAACGATGTAAACGACATCGAGTGTGAAACTTCCGACAGTCCTATTCTTTCCATTGTGAAACTCGGCAAATACCAATTTACGGCTGAGGTTGCAGATACACAAAAAGACCTATTGGTCGCTCTCATGGGATTTACGGCAGGAACTACTGTCTCTACCAAATACTTTGCTCCTGCTCAATACAAGAAATTGTATGCAAAGATTGACGTAGTGTTTGAGGAAGGGGAAACGATGACTGCATTTGTGGTTCCTAAAGTCCAACTTAACTCAAAACTAATGCTTGAATCTTTGAACTCTAATGTGGGGCGTATCAATCTTGCAGGAACAGCGTATGATGCAAATGTCGCCGATGGGGCAAAAACTATCAGAACTCCGTTTTATGTGGATTCCGCTTATACCCTACCATCGGCAGGATAATTCATAATAGATAAGAATATTGTTTTACAGGGCGGTAGGCTGACATGCCGCCGCCCTTCATGCTTATAATCATGGCAGTTTATAGAGCAAAGAAAAAAGATACACAACCAAAGAAAAACGCTGTAACAGCTCATACTCCTGTATCCAATGAATCAATGGAACGTTTGGCAAGGATAATGAACGACAGCCCAAGCATTATGAAACTCCACGGTACGGAATGGTGTATCACAGGATTAAAGCCCGGTGTTCAATGGCTCATAGCCGAACAAGCGTGCCGGATCGTCAAAGGAGAGAAACTGAGCATGGGAGATGTTATCAAGGAGTTCGCAGTAAATCTACCAGCAGTGGCACATGTAATAACGCTTGCACTTCTCAATGACAAGGACAGGATATTCTCTGATTATGAGAAAAAAGAACTTTCAGATGACTATCACAAGGTCTTTGACCTTTTGATGTGGAGAGATTACGACATAAAGGACTGGGCATTATTGCTCGGTGAAATCCTTAACCTCATAAGCACGGATTTTTTTTTCGAGAGTATCAATGTGATTCAGACCGTGAGGGAGATGACACTGGCGAGGAAGATGACGAAAGCGGAACGAAACTGATAATATCCCGTACCGAGTGGGGGCAGATGGTCGATTTCCTGCGCTCCAACACTTGGTGCTCTCGCGAAGAATATTTATGGAGAATGACGGTCGGGCAGGTACGGCTAAGCTCGTTTGATTTCTCCCACGTGGAATATTTGAATAAGGACAAGAAAAAAAAGAATGTCAGCAGGATAGGAAGTGCTGACGATTTGAAGAACTTGAATGATTTGGGTATGCCCATAATTAATAAAAAAGGATAACGATATGTCAAATAATGAAGCTGGAGCATTCCTCAACATAACACCCGATGTATTAAAGAAGTTGGATAGTTTCGATGAGAAGCTGGAGAAGATAGAGAAGCACGCACATACGGCTGCGGATGCATTGAAAAACGGATTTGGCAGTGTGGTAGTAGATACAAGCAAGTTAGAGAATGCTATCACTTCGTTAGCCAGCAAGATAAGTGCGCTCAATACGGCAGAAAAAGTATTTGACAATATAGGAGATTCTGCTCAACAATCAAGCGTGAGAGTTGAAGGTATGTCTTCATCTATTAGCAGCATGGCGCAAACACTCAACCAACTTAAATTCTCTAATTTCTCTATTGAAACATTTTCACCTGAGAATGTTGCTAAAATGCGTGAAGCCGTCAGTCAAATAAAGTCTCAACTAAAAAATAACACCTCTCTTTCTGATAGCGACAAGTCTACTCTCTCTAAAGAAAAGGCTATGTACGAAGAAAAGCTAAAAGAGTATCAGTCGTTCATCAATATAAAAAACAAGATAGCAGCTAATGCAAATGCGGAAGAGTTGAGACAACAGCAAACCACTTATAGGAAAATGACAAATGTCATGGAATCCTATATGAAAAAGGTTGAAGAACAAAAACAGCGTTACGAAAGCGCAATGAAGAGTATGGCTGATTATGCGGCACAATCTCCAGCACAACGCACATCTGCTATAAACAACACTCTTAGTTTCTCCGCCAATGCAAAAACACTGCAAGACGATGTAGCGGCAATCAAGTTGCTAAAAGAAGCAAGGTTGCAACTTGACAAAACAGACAAAAACTATCAGGCTACATTAAATCAAATAAATTCTGCCATCGCCAAACACAACCAAGCGTTGACAGAAGCAGGAGTTAAATCACAGCAGCTTGCTACACGTCATCGCAACCTAATGGATACGGCTGGGCAATTAAGCCGTCAGCTTGCCTTGGTGTTCTCCGTGTCACAGATTGAAGGTTATATCAGCAAGTTGGCAAATGTACGTGGAGAATTTGAATTACAGCAACGTTCCTTGGAAGCTATTTTACAGAATAAGGCGCAAGCGGACCAGATATTCAACAAGACCGTCCAACTTGCTGTAAAATCACCATTCCAGATTAAGGAACTGGTTACATTCACAAAACAGCTTGCAGCATACCGTATTGAGAGCGACAAGTTATATGACACGACAAAACGACTTGCCGATGTGTCCGCAGGTTTAGGTGTTGATATGGGCAGACTTATTCTTGCTTATGGGCAGGTCAAAGCGGCAGCGTATTTGCGTGGTACGGAAGTTCGTCAGTTTACGGAAGCTGGTATCAATATGTATGGGGAACTTCAAAAGTTGTTCAAAACAAGAGACCAAGCAGATTATACCACGGCACAGATTGTAGATATGATTTCCAAACGTAAGGTTACATTTGAGGATGTTGAACAGGTGTTTGAAAACTTGACTTCCAAAGAGGGTATTTTCTACAATATGCAAGAAATCCAAGCCGAAACTTTACAAGGTAAAATTTCCAACTTGAAGGATAGTATCGATGTAATGCTTAACTCAATCGGTAAGGCTAACGAAGATACACTGAAAGGTGCTATTGATGCTGCAAAAGTACTCATTGAAAATTGGGAGAGTGTTGTTTCGATAGGTAACGCATTGGTTGGTGTATTTGCGCTTTTATATATGCACTCGCTACGAACTGGAGTTGCAATGAAAGCCGTATTCTCAACAAATATGGCGGCAAACGCGACAAAAACATTAAAAACAACAGAGTTACTCGCAAATGGGTTCAAATCTCTTTCATTAGCTGTAAGAACATTCTCCGCAAACTTGAAAGCTGCATTTGTTACAAATCTTCCGGCATTGGGAATTATTGCAGTCATTACGGCTGTATCAGATGCTTTTACAAGGCTGCAAAATAAATCAGAAGCAATCCTTGATATATCCAAGGAGACGGGAGATAAAAAGCGAGATTTGTACCAAATATCAGATGCATATAAACAAATAATATCCGCTTCATCAAACGCAAAGGACGCGGAAATATCCGACACGAAAGAAGTTATAGATAAAAAACGTGAGCAGATAAATAAGCTGGTTGAGTTATACAATAAGAATGGTCTGAAAATAGATATACAATTAAAAGATATTCCACAATCAGAAATCGACGAGTATTTCAGCAAACTCTACAATGGATATGCAAACTTTATAAGACTGCAAGAAAGTCTAAAAATCGCTTTGGCTGAAAATAATGGCAGAATAGAAGGATGGTTTGGAGTTTTTGGAGAAAATATTGAAACTGATTCCAAACAGTTGACAAATGCCTACAATAATGTTATCGAAAAGACAAGAGATGTAGGAAATGCTATTTCTTTACTCACTAATTATTACGACAATCTGTCTGAATCACAAAAGAAGCAGTACGAACAACAATACAAGGGATTGATTGATGCTTCGGCACGTAACACCGGTGAAAGTGAAATTGCATATCTTGAAAGACAATCAAAAGCCATTGATGATTTTTCAAAGTCTATTGGCGCTACATTGGATAAATCTGTTATCAAGGCAAGGGAATATTCCAAACAATTCAGAATAGCATTAACTGGGGCTAAAGGCACTGGAGGATATAAAGAGTATTTGCGTGAGTTTGACAATGAACTTGACGATATTTTGGAACGAGTAAAATCAAGATATTCTGAAAAGGAATGGGATATAAACGGTAAGGTATATCTTGAATCCGTACTTGATACAGAACTTGCATCGCAGGGATGGGAACAATGGAAACTTGACCATGCAAAGGAGCGTTGGGAGATTAAACCTAAGATTGATGAGAAAGAAACTGACAATGAATTGAATGGTCTTGACAAAATATTCAAAAAATGGTTCTCGTCCCACACATATAAATTGGGGATTGAATATGAAGATTTAGGAGATAAAAACGCATTCAAAGGATTCTTGGAAGAAGGAGATACAAAGGCTGCCGCATACAAAAAAGCTAAAGAAAGTGCAGAAAGATTGAAGAATGCAATGGATAGCGTATTCAATCAAAAACAAAGCGGACTTACCGAGGAACAATGGAAAAATGCTTTTGGAATAGCTGAAACAGTAGATAAGAAAGCACTTATCGAATATTACGAAGAACTTGCAAAAGCCAATAAAGCAATGGCTGAAAGTGCAGGGTGGAGAGAAACAAAAGCCGAACGTGACATTTGGTCAGAGCGTATCTCCGTCCTCAAAGAAATGCAGTCACGGTATGAGAAACTGAACCAGCTTATGGGAGAGAACCGTGCCATAGAGGAAACACGTTCGGCTTTCAAAGGTGCTTTGGACTTCACACAAATGGGAGAAGTTATCAAAGCGGAAGATATTATTCCGACCAAGCAAGGAATGATTGATGCGCTTGAAAAGTTACTCAAACAGATTCCTAATGACGTAAAGAATGCCGCAAAAAGAACTGGGCTTGAAAAGGAAATTGCAGAACTTAAAATCGGTATTCAACAGGACTACCTGAAAGAACAGCTCGACAAGACCAAGAAGAACATTGAAGATATGTTCAACGGATTGGATTTGTATAACAAAATGAAGAAAGAAGGCTTTTCTGATGAGATGATTAAATCATTATTTGGTGACTTAACTACTACAGAAAGCGAGATACAAGCAGAAATAGAAAAACTGGCTGGCAAAGAAGGGGAATTGTGGGAAAAAGCATACGATGATCTGAATAAGAAACTGAAATCTAAGCAAGATGAAATGTTCAAAAACCGTATAGAGCAATACGCGCAATTCATTAATGACTTCAACAACCAGATAGAGAACAAGCAGGAGGAATTTGCCGATTATATGAAAATTGCACGTGACATGCTGAATAAAACAGGTGATGTTAAAGCATTCACAGACCAAGTAGGAAATATTATAGCCAAATACAATCAAGATATCGCTAAAATTGAAACAGAAAAATTCAAGAAGAGTGGAACATATATCGAGATGATGGGCGAATTATCCATAAAGTCAGCAGACGAATTACAAGCTCTGATAGAGAAACTGGAAGATTTTATTGCAAAATCCGCAAGCAACATCCCAGCAGATACATTAAAAATATACATAAACAGACTTAACGAAGCAAACGAGCAACTTGACAAGGTAAAAAATCCTTTCGGTAAATCCTTCATAAAAGGAATTAAGGAAATAACTGAACTTCAAAATAAATATAATGCAGAAAAGAGTTATCAAAATGAACTTTTACAAAAGCAGGTAGAGCTGGAAAATGAATTGAGGGATATCGAATCAAAACGTGATATTGCAAAAGCAAATGGAGATGATACTACTAATTTTGAAAATCAAATAGTAGATATTCAGAACCTGATTAAGGACAATGATAATTCCATTGCAAATTCATCCGCCAAACTGCAAGGTATGTCAACTCAAATGGGTAAAATGACACAGGGGGCTGGTGCCGTAATAGGAATTATTGATAAGATCGTAAAAGGTATTGACGATTCTATCCAGGCGACAGCAGACTTGTTTAATGAAATAAAGGATATAGCAAGCAGCTATGGAGTTGATACAGAATCTGGAGGATGGCAAGATCTAAGTATCGCTATGAGTTCACTCAGTGAAATGAGTACAAATGTATCAAACTCATGGAACAGCTTTAAAAGTGGAGATTTTGCAGGAGCAGCCGTTAGTGCAATTAAATCTGTAGGAAGTGTAATAAAAGGCATAAATGCGATACATGATGCTAAATATGAACGAAAGATAAAACGGCAGCAGAAAAATATAGAGAGTTTGCAAGATGCTTATGAAATTTTGAAAGAAAAGATAGATAAAGCGTGGGACATAACATCCTTGAACAATGCCACAAAGCAGACGACACAGAATATAGACCAGCAGATACGTTCCTATCAAGAAATGATAAATGCCGAACAGAAGAAGAAAGATACAGACGATGAACGTATTAAAGAATGGAATGAAGCAATTAAAGAATTGCAAAAGACCAAGGAAGAGATAATAAAACAAGAACAAATGGATTTAGGCGGTATTGGCGGAGAATCAGAGTATAGGGATGCGGCTGAATCTTTCGTACAGGCATGGATGGACGCTTTTAATGAAACGGAAGACGGGCTAAAGGCTCTTAATGAAAACTTTAACGATTTCATTGAGAACCTCATTGTCAAACAAGCCACAATGAGATTAGCACAAGCTAGATTGAAAAATTTGTTTGATATGATAGACAAGTCTGTTACGGAGGATAGCGATGGGGGAATCAGCATAACTCAAAAGGAATTAGCGGATATCTATGCAGAAGCTACCACTTCGATGAAAGGGCTAAATGAGGATTTGCTTTCTTTTGTAGAAACTTTGGGATACAAGCCAAGTAAAAAAGCAAATCTATCCGCTCTCCAACAAGGAATACAAGGTATAACAGAGACTACTGCCGAGGCACTTGAGGCATTACTAAACTCTATCAGATTCTTTGTAAACCAGCAAACTACTGATATAACAGCTATCAGAAATCTGTTAGACGCTCGATATAGTTTAGAATCACAAGCTGAAACAAACCCCATGCTAATTGAATTGAAAGCGCAGACGGGATATTTGGAGATTATTTCAGATAGAATAGACCGTGTATTCGCGCCAAATTCAAATTCAAGGGGAGCAGGACTAAGAGTATTCATAAGTGACTAATTAATTTAATACATTTAAATAATCATTCTGATGGTAAGAGATAGTATAATGACCCAAGCCATACCGGGTGGCTTCTCCGTAATAGTAAGCGGTTTTATAGCAGAATCATTGGAGCACATGATACCTTGGATTATTGTATCATTTGCAGTAGTGATATGTGATTTGGCTTTTGGAATAAGGAAAAGCCTTTTGATGGGCGAAAAGGTTCGTTTCTCTAGTGCGATACGCCGCACAATGGGTAAACTTGTAACCTACTTCGCCTTTGTTTGTATGGTTGTCATGATAAACATTGCATCCGGCAGCAAATGGGATATAGACATATACTCCTGTTTGTTAGTTTGCTTCATTGAATTTTGCTCTATCATATCAAATATATTGAAGCCCAAAGGATACAGCTTTAATATGCTTAAGGCGTTAGGTCTGTTTGGTAAGAAAGTGCTTGATGTAGAAAAAGAGGATATAAATGAAATAATAACAGAAAATAAAAAGGAGGAAAAGAAATGAGTTTAATTGATTTTATTTTTATTGCGCCTTTTGCACTTTATGCCATAATCTACGCATTTTCGGTAAAAGAATCCTGTAATTCCGATGAATCCATAGAAATATGACGTGCATTTAAGCGCTATTCTTAATACATATTCATGCCCGTTTAAATAGCTTTCTGGCGAACGCAGTAAAAGAAATGCAGCTGTCAATGTTGGCATAATAAGTATAGGTATTTCCATATTAAACCTGTATCGGGAACAAACGGAGCATAAACATAACAAACAAAAAGAATAATAAATAGATAATGTAGACGCAGATATGGCAAAAATTACTTGATAATAAAGTTCTAAGAATTTAAAAGCAGGTATGTATAAATACATTATAGTAAATATTAATGGTAGTTGGATGAGAAAAGCACTGAACACATTTTTCTGTTCAGGAGTATAGCTTCTAATAAGTTCTGATAAGTCCATATTTTTTGCGACAAAAATAATAGTAATTTTATAATTTAAAGATAAGGAGGAAAAGAAAAATGGCTAATATTGAACATTTCATACCATTTCTTATAAAATGGGAAGCTGGTATAAGTAAGAAAAGCAATGAAACCAATGAGTCTCTTTTTCAAAGAGCAAGAAAAACAGGATGGGCTGATGATCCCGATGATTTAGGAGGACAAACTATGGTAGGTGTGACAATGGCTACCTATGAGGAATATTGTCGTAGAAAAGGTTATCCAAAACCTACGACCGGAAAATTGATGGATTTGTCATATAATGATTGGAAAAGTATCTTGAAGATGTTGTATTGGGATAGATGGAATGCGGATGAAATAAAAAGCCAAAGTATAGCAGAGATAGTATGCGATTTTGTATGGGCTTCTGGAGTACACGGTATCAAAGTACCGCAGGATTTAGTTGGTGTGATTCCTGATGGCATTGTCGGACCTAAGACACTTGCCGCAGTTAATTCCCGTAATCCCCGTGAACTGTTTGACCAGATCAAGATTGCACGGTTTGATTTCATCGAGGATATATGCCGGAAACGCCCAGCAAACAACAAGTTCAAACGTGGTTGGATGAACCGTATCAACGATATAAAATTTGAGGGATGAAACAAAGGATCTATATATGGATTGCGGTAGCGATAGCATTGCTATTGGTACTTATTTAAATACAATAATATGAAATGGCTTCCTTATATATTAATAATTGTACTCGCTTTCGGTTTAGGATGGTTTGTAAAGCCATCCCCCGAAGCAGTTATAGAGGCAAGAACGGATACGGTGTTCAGTACAAGTATCATTGTAAAGAGAGATACTGTAAAGTATTATCTTCCTTCTCCAATACTATGTTGGCATGATGGTGATACAATCCATGTAGGAGACACTATTCTTCCTGTTGAGCAGAAGATATACAGAGATAGTGATTACATCGCTTATGTGAGTGGTTACAGACCTAACCTAGATAGTATCTATGTTTGCTCTAAGACACAGACAGTAACAAACGATATCTATCACACGGTGAAGATAAAACCCAGAAGATGGGGGCTGGGAATAACAGCCGGTTATGGATTTGGTAAGGATGGCTTTTCTCCTGCGGTTATCGCAGGAATAAGTTATAGAATATGGTAATAAACAGAAAGGAGGTAAAAAGATGAAATAGCAACATCAAGTATCATCCGCCACAGGTAGAAGTGTGGCATATAATAGAAAAACTCATTTAATAAAAGTAATTCTTTCAGGGGCTTAGAATCAAAAAAAAGCCCCCAACGTTCAAATAATTATTGCCACATAAAAATTTGAAAAAGCATAAGACACCGTACGTTGGAGGCTTAATATCTTCAACACGGTATCTTATGCTTTGTTTATGTATATATCAAGTTTTTTATGTGGCATGGCAAAGATAAGAATAAAAATTAGAAAAAACATGTGCAAGTCAGAAATCTTTGCCAAAATAATTAATATTGTTTCAAAAGAAACAGAAGTGTCTATTGACCAAATATTATCGTCTGATAAGAATATGGAAACAGTGGATGCCCGGTATCTTCTTGTATCTCTTCTTTTCGAAAGTGGTATGTACCCTTCACAGATAGCCGTTCATATCCACAAAACCAAACGTGCAGTTAACTACATGATATCTAATTTCCATGAGAGGATAGAGAGTGGGAAAATGATGAGAATATATTGGGATAATATAAAGAATTTGTTGGGAAACAACTGATTCCTCATGAGATATGATATATATACTTTTGTGAACGGTCGATTTTGACCGGGATACAAAATACAAATACTTATGGAACGAACTTATGTTTTTAACCAAGACGGTGGAACCGGCGCAAACAATGGTCTGCTTGCGTCCATTCTTCCGTCCTTGCAGAGCCGTGGAATTGACACAGGCTATCTGATGGGGCTGATGGGAGGAAATGGAAACGGCGGCTTTTTCGGAAACAATGGAGGTTTTCAGGACATCATTGCATTGATTGTGATTGCAGCCATCTTCGGTAACGGAAACTTTGGATTCGGTGGCAACAACAATAAGGGTGCCGATGAAGGAAGAGAAATGATCATGCAGACACTTAACCGGAACGGTGTGGACATTGCATCATTAGCCCAAGCTGTTAACACCTCTTCAGACCAAATCCTTGCCGGTATTAACTCTGTATCACAGGCTATCTGCGGTCTCGGTAACCAAATGGGTCAGAACACCAACAGTATCCTGACTGCGATTATGCAAGGTAACAACGCTCTGACATCTCAGATCTGTAGCTGTTGCTGCGATATGAAACAGCTTGTAACCACACAAGGATACGAGAGTCAGCTTGCAATGTGCAACCAAACTAACGCATTAATCAACACTGCTAACCAAAACACATTGTCATTGCGTGACGGTGCTACTGCCAACACGAATGCTATCCTTGCTAAACTTGATGCAATCCAAAATCAGGCATTGCAGGACAAGATCGCATCTCTTACTGCGGAAAAGGCTACTTTAACAGCCGAAATATCCCAGCGTAATCAGAACGCCACTATCCTGAGTGCAGTAGGACAACAGATTGCTCCTTTGGCAGCCGGATTGCAAAGCCTGCAATCGGACGTCGATGGCATTAAATGCCGCATGCCACAAACCGTGCCGGTACAATACCCTAACATCGTTGGCGTAAATCTTGACACATACAGAGCTGCTGCTTTTGGAGCCTATGCCGGTGATGCTGCATACGGACGTAGTGGATGTGGTTGCAACAACTACTGGGGCTAATCCGGTAAGAAAGGAGGTAGATATGTGGCCTAACTTTTTTACAGGATTCCCATTCCCATCAATCGGAAGAACAAATTTCAACACTCTCCCTACGGTGGCTGTGACCGTCGGCACGGAGAATGTTACTTTGGAACTTCCTAACCATGCATTCCGTAACAGGGATTATGTTGGGGGATTCTATATCAGTCTCCGACAAGCTATACCTGCCGGTACGACTGCTACACTTCCGATATTGATAGGAACTAATGGGGACACAAGACCGTTGATGGCTTATAACAATGAGCCTGTGACTGTTGCAAACTTGGCTGGAACCGGCATCTATGAGATTCATTATAACAAGTACACCAACGAATTGTATCTTGTTAATGGAGGGTACAGACCGACAACGGCTCCGGCTCCTACAGTAGAAACCGCTTCTTTACGGAGCAAGTAATAATTAACATGGAGTTTTGTGGTGGTTCCCAAAATGGGAATAACCACACTCCTTAAAATTAAACAATCATGTTTCAATCACTTCGTACCAATAACCAATTGTATATACTTCATAAGGATGCTAACCCGTTTATCGAATACGGCCCGGTGGTCAGCGTTTCCGCTCCCAAGCCGAAATATCCTATGGCATCCCCTATGGGACAGTTGCCCCAAATGGAAATGGTTGTGGATGTTGTTGTCTGCATCAACGGGCAGAACACGACATTCCAAAATCTTCCTGCCGGCATGGATATAGCCGACTTCGGACAGAACGGGAATATCGTAGTGTCATGCTCGCGTGATGCTATGAATAACGAGGTCGCTTCTATGAAACAGAAAAGCATAGACATCATCAACAGCATGGACTTCCACAATTCCGTCATTGCAGGGTGTGACAAGATGCTTACGCTCTTGAACCCTGAATTTGCCGAGAAACAACGTCAGGAGCAGGAAATATCCTCTCTGAAAGGGCAAATGGCGGAAATGAGCAAGAATATGTCTGACCTTATGGATTTGAACAAACGGCTCATGGAACAGCTCGGAGTGGTTGAAACATCCAAAACAAAGAAATGATTATGGGAATGTGGGAAATATTAGAAGAAGGGCGTGACGATTACGGACGCGGCTTCGGTATGAGAGGTGACGAGGTGGAGGAAGCCTATAAGGAAGGCTGCCGCAAAGGTTACGAAAAAGCCATGAGAGAAATGCGCGGAGAAATGGGTTTCCGTGATGGCGGAAGAAGTTATTCAGGTGGTGGAAGCTCATCCGGCATGGATGAACGCAGATACCCCGGATACTTTCCTGAATATCCGCGTATGGATGACATGGGCGAACGCAGACGCAGACGCGCTAACGGTGAGTTTTATTAATGGTGGAGGGGTGGAATGCCCCTCTTTTTAAATAAAGGTTATGGAACAGAGATTGGATACATACAGCAGATTTCCATCGGGCATGAGGGAATATCTGGAAGCATACGGCTTTCATTTCAGCAAGAAACTTTATGAATGGGCCGTTTCAAAAATGAAGGTGAAAGACGAAGCCACGGGCAAAGAGAAAAAGCTGGAGCCGTGGAGCAAAGATGAAGTGGACGATATGCTGAAAGCGAACGGAATTACCATTGAGCACGACAAGGGTTATGACGTTGCTTATGTCGCAAACATGCTGAAAGCGGATTTCTATAAAAAATCATTGGTTGACGAGGCTCACTTATGCAAGCATATAAAATGCTACCTTGATGATATTGATGGCGATCCTTGCAGGGCGTTTGACGAGTTCTTTGCCACCTGTATAGGTAAAGGGATTCCTGTAATCTGGTCGGATGTGATATGATTATTCAGGAGTTCTACATACCGAAATATGGAGACTGGCACGTCAAAGTGTATTATGCGGTACACACCTATTGGGCGGATCGGATCATTATGGACCTATACCGTATAGGATGCAGGGGGGATTCCCTCAAGCGTGCGTATCGCAATCTGACCGAAGGCAGAATGAATACCGGTCTAACCTATTCGGACTACAGTAGAAGAGAGACAGTAATGGTTATCTCACTAACCTCTACCCCCGAAGAGTTTCAAAATTCGTGGGACCACGAAAAAGGTCATTTGTGCCGGCATATCTCCAAGGCTTTCGGGATTGATCCTTATGGAGAGGAAGCGCAATATCTCAGTGGATATGTCGGTCAAAAGATGTTCCCTGTAGCCAAAAAGTTCTTATGTGAACATTGCAGAAAAGGATTGGAAAAATAATAATCGAACAGAAGCGTTCTTTGACTTTTGGGAACTACTGCTAAAAATAATAAGGGATATGATTTGCAAATATGTAGACTTATCACTTAATTTGCATCATGAAGAAGGTGATTCATATACCAAACGTGGATAGAGATGAAAGAATAGGAAGCGCATTTAATCATCTGTTTCAAGTCATACAACAGACTGACAATTGTTGCATGAATGATTTATGCTGGGATTTAAGTAACACTTCTTTTTTTCATCCGTTTTTTCTCGCTCCGCTTGTTATATATAAGCAAAGGTGTGAGAAGAATGTGATATGCATAAACAGACCGATACGTATCACTGGCTATTTGGACTTGGTTTATTTTGAGAACCCATTACTTGTGGATGCCGGATCCAACATGAAAGAGGTTTTGGAGCCATATATCTCTAAAACATATTTGCCAGTATGTCAGTTTGATTTGCACAAAAGTAATATTGACGATTTACAAAGCATTCTTCAAAGAATTATAAAGACACAAAGTGGAGCTGATTATCGTATCGTTACTCCTCTTTCATATCTTTTAGGAGAATTGATTGATAACATGAACGAACATTCTCAAGGCAAGCATGGTTATATCTTTTCCCAGTATTTAAAGAAAGAGGATTGTATAGATTTGGTCTTGGCTGACGATGGAATAACCGTGCTGGGAAGTTATGTAAAGGCCCAAAAATTTTTGGATGAGATTAATGGGAATGATGCCGAAGCGTTAAGGTTGGCAAATGAGGGGAAGTCTACAAAGAACTTGCCTAATGCAGAAAATAGAGGATACGGTATATCTTCATCCAAAGAAATGCTTTCTGATGGGCTTCATGGCTCATTTTTCATGTTGTCCGGAGGTGCGTTTCATAGGCATGACAGCTCCGGTTCTGTATTTGTTAAGCTTCCCAATTCTATATATTGGGATGGAACAATAATTCTAATGAGAATTCCGGTTAAGGTCCCATTGGACTTTGACTATAATAAATACACTCGATAAAAATAAATATATGAATACGATGTTAAAAATTGCGGATTTGATTAGTACGGATATCCGTTCAAGAGCTAATGCGGATATTATAAGATCTGCCATTGATGGCATTAAAGAGGACGTTATATTAGATTTCTCTGGAGTGATATTTGTGTCTCGTTCCTTCACGGATGAGTTATATAATGTGATGGAAGAAAATAAGAATGTTTCTTTGGTAAACATGTCTAATTTTGTAAAATCCATGTTGGAGGCTGTAACAAACGGTCGTAATTCAAAAAGAGTTTTCAGACAAAGTGAATCTGAAATAAAAGAGTTCGAAGACATGAGTAGTTTGTCCTCTTTCTTGGCAACAATTTAAGTCTACGTCCTTGCCACAAGTTTACCCTTCAATGATTGTAGGTATACCTAATGCAAGGATATTTATTCTTTATAGAGATTTCAAAGCGGTAATTCCCAACGGTTTTACCGCTTTTTTTATGTTTAAAAATGAAAGAAGATAAGTTGAACATATTGCTTGAACATGCTGATGATGTGCCTCACTGGTATTTTTGTCGTTTACTTGCTGTGATGCGATGGAACGTATAGAGAGGTGGATATACAGGCTGATACCTCTTGTCGTGTTGGCAAGGGTGATATCGTTGTGCCTGTAATTTTCCCTAGTTTTATAAGGCTCCCTAAATATTTAGTTTAGTGGTAGTTCACTGGGATACCTTACTCATTTCTTCGTGTACTAGTCTGCGAAACTCATCACTTTTTGCAAACTTCCCTATCTGTTCGCCTTTGCACATATCGTAAGTTATGAAAGTTTTTAAGAGAAAGATGTCCAACCCTACAGCCTTGAATCCCATCGCAATGCCTTCCCGGCAGGTGGCGAACACATTTTCACGGTGGACACCATCTACTTCTTCGGTCGAGAAGTTAAACGAATAGCTATTATTCATCTCGAAGTACCGTTTCATCAGTTTTGTGCCTGCAAAGTTAATTTCCATCCGCTCGGCAAATCGGGAAAAGATGTGCGGAGGAAACGCAAGAAGAACCATTTTACCTTTGACGAAGGTAGGCATATAGGCATACTTGCCATGCCCGGTATCGTGGTAGCAGACGAAGGAGATACGGCAATCATCTCCTATCTCTTTTTTACTGTGAGCCTCCCATAATATCAGCCACTTGTTTTTTCGCACAGTAGTGACAAAAGAGTGGATACGCACCGGAAACAGAACGGATTTTTTGATTATCCGGATGACCTTAGCGTCCTTGCCATCGGAGATAGTGAGCACGTTTGGATAATCAGCTCTTATTTCGTCAAGCAATTCTTCTGCTGTCATGGTTGATGTTATCATAATTAATATGTTTTATAACATTAATAATTTGTTGCTCGTTAATTCAAAAAGTTGCACCTTTGTATCGAACATCAACAATGTTAGTCGCACTTCGGTGCGTGGATTGAAACGACATTAGAAATGTCATTGTGGCTTGCTCACAAATTAGTATTGTCTATACAGCCACTGTATAGTGAAGAGGCGGATTTCTCCGCCTCTGTTTTTTATTCCCTTACTACTTCTTTCTGCATCATAATTGAAAAAATCTTCATTCTACAAATTCTATATCATTCAGATTAATCGGATAAACTTCGTATACTACCACCTGGTCAAATTCCCCATATTCATTTTTTTTATTCAAAATGTTTGCTATTAACTGACAGTTATAAGAATCACATAATCTAATTAATTCAATAGATGGAGCTTCGAATACTTCTATCGTATTAAATCTCTTATCCTTATTAATTCTATAAGAAAACATAGATATCATTTCCGCATTAATGCCTAATTCTTTGATCTTGTTGTACAATTCTAAAGTTTTCATATTCTTGATACTGAATTGATCTGTTGTCACCAGCTTTATATTTATCATAAAAAAATTTCTTCAACCTCAAATTCTGCCTTCTCTTCCCAATCAAAAAAATCTAAATTCTGTTCATCCTCTTCTGTCAAGTAGTAATATGCGCGTATCCTATAGCCATCAATCTCAATAGGGGCTTCAGCCCACTGACTTAGACCTTCATGTAGCGGATCAACGACACAGCTTGTAGGCTCTGCACCAGTTGATATTGCCTTATCTGCTATATCTTTCCCAAATCTATCTACTATTTCTTGATATGTATATCTTTTCATCTCTGTGCCCGTCATGCCGATAGCTAAGCGTTATGTGTTGCAAAATTATCGTTTATAAATCAGTAATTCGTTTCACAAAGTATGTTTTAAAGCATACTTTGAATATATTCAGTGCGTCTATTAATCTTAGTCCGTAGGGCAGTTAGGCGATTCCGGGTAAAGGGCAGCCCGGTCTTTGTCAAAATACCCCTTGCGTTCAATCGTTCAACTACCTTGTCAATATCTTGCGGAGTATTGCAGCCTTCCAACATGGCGGCTATCATATTGTTCTTTTCATCGTTCATCGCTTCCTTTCTTCTCTTTTCCCCGTTCGCCTTACCGCCTTTTGCCTGACCTGATGTAGTACCGCCTAAAGAGGTGCATTTGTTTCCAGCTTTGGAAATGAAATAACCGTTTTCCTCAATTTGTTTTTTCTTTACTTCCAATGCTGATTTAGTTCGTTCCTGTATAAGTTCTTTTTCCAGTTGGGCAGCAAAAGAAAAGGCAAACAATATCATTTCGTCCATTGCCTTTATATTACCGCAATCTAAATCAATACCCATTTGAACAATTACAAGACGTATTTTACGCGGTTTTAGTTCATCATTGATAAGTTTGTTTAAGTCGCTCATAGAACGCCCCAAACGGGAAATTTCGGCTACTATCAGCATATCTCCAGCCTCCAGCAATGGGAGTGCATCAGTACCTAATTTTCTTTTCTTATAGGTTACACCGCCGGATATTCCTTCTTCCGTTATCACAATGTCGGATTTTAAACCGTTTCTTTTCAACCATTCTTGGACGGTTCTGTTTTGTTGCTCCAATGTTTGTTTGTCAGTGGATACACGACCATATTCTACTACTTTCATAAATTACCCCTCCTTAGATTAAATTCGCTATTATATTATTCGTTTCGTTGTTCTTGGCTTCTGTAAGCCCTAATTCGGATATATTTTGAAGCGCAATTTCGCATTGTTGGCTAATGTATGAGATTTCATCGGCATCAATATCACGGCTATCGTATATAAACGCTTTCGCCAGCTTGATGGCAAGACCTTGACACACATCCCCGGCAACTTTTTCGGCTGCTATAATGTTAGAGCAAATAATTTGCTTAATACTTAGTTGTTTGTTCGTTCCCATATTCTTTTGTTTTTAAGTTAGTAATTTGCTCCGCCCGTGGAACTTGCACCACTTGCAAGGCGTTGAACCTTTGGCGGATAATTCGGCTTAAAAACCGTTATTTCCAGTCAGCTCCTTACCTACTCCAACAGCTAACCAAATCAAAATGCAAATCATGAACATATTATTTCCTCCTTAATTAAATTTATTCGTTCATTCTTACCTATCGCCTACCCGACAGCCGTATTACTGCCGGGGTGTCATAAGATGATATGTTGGCAAAAAGCCCCAACGTACGTCTATGCTAACATGTGGCAATATATTTCTATTATAAAATCGTTCCGCATTGTACTATGTATCGTGTCCATGATACGCTTAATACAATATGATCATTGCATTGTACGAATGCGGTAGGGCGTACAGGAAACCCCAGTTTTGCGTAATCCTGCTCAGCTTCCTGTTTGGTTGCCCTGTATGGCGTCACTTGTTCGGCACTCGTTTCTACCCAAACACTTTGTCCTAGTTCGGGAACATACTCCCATTTGCGACACTGTTTAAGTACGTAATATCCTCTATTGTTCATATCAAATCATTTTTTAAAATATACTCTTTAGCCTCATCCATTGTGTCAAACCACAATGATGCACTGTTATAATACATTCCCGTTCGGGTATTAATTAGGTTTACTTGGTATATCGTTCTACCATACATTATAACCTTTACTATTTCCGCTTTATCTTTCACCTTATATTATCTTAATTCCCTGAATGAAACCGTTCAAAATCGCTCTTGATAATCTCTATCTGTACAGGCTTAACGAAGCGGTCTAGTTCTTTGCGCACCTCTCTCATTTGTTCAAACGGTACGGTTACAATGTTTCCAGCAACTAATAAGTTGCGCAAAATGTTGTCTAATTCTTTACGTTTCATAATTTAATGCCTTTAAGTTTATAAATTTAGCTCCCGGCCGCAAATCAAATTGCCACGGTCTAGCCGTGCCGGGATAATTGGTTACTTTTGATTTTTCCATGTCCTGTAGTCATTCGTGGACTCAAAACACATGAAACCGCCACACACTTTGGCGACATTTGAAGGCGTAAACGGACATTCTTTAATTGCTTGATACCTTGTTTTTACTTGTGCAAAATACGTTCTCATTGTTCTATTTTTTATTGGTTTATAATAGTTCCCGGCGGCGGTGTTGCTCCGCCTTCCCACATTGGTTAATCTTGTTCTATCGTCCACTCTTTTTTTACGAAGCCTTTAAAGCTGCCAAACGATTTTTTAAACGCTGCTAACGCTTCTTTCTTCGTCTTGCCGTAATAGCAATAACGCGCCCCGTTATAAAACTCTACTGTTAACTTATATTCTTTCATATCCTTTAAAATTTATCTGATTCATCACTTTTGTTTATAAAGTCTTTTAATTTTTTGGGATCGGTGCCGGAAATGAATATCACAACACCGAATAACAATAACATAACGCCTAACATATCAACCAATTATATAAGGTTCTTTCATGGGAATATATTCCATCCCGTTGAACTGGTAGATAGGTAGGAATCTTCTAACCCAACCGTTACCGGCATCATAAAACCCTTTGAAAACGAAATCAGAAGGGGAAGCATTACCAATTATTTCGAGTTCTCTATATCCGTATACGTTGCTTTCTCCGTTCTTCTTGATGAACTTCTTTAACCAGTTCAACCCCTGAACGCCTTGTTCCTCTGTTAATGGAATGCCGTAGCCATCTCCAATGCTTTCCAACCAATCATAATCTATAACGTCTTGTTGCTGCTTGTTAGATCGATTTTTTAGCAATTGCAATTGTTGTTTAGTGATTACACCGTTTTCTTTAATCTCTGAAAAAATGCTTTCTAAAGTCTTCATAATGCTATAATTTAAATTGTTAAAATTCAACCTTATAGCGTGATTAATAGCATACTAATACCAGATACAGACTATACACTCAATAGCTGAATGCTATCGTAATATCAGTAAACCAAGAAAATTAAATGGGAGAATATTTGCAAGAATCGAAATAGAGAAGTATCTTTGCTCCGTGTGATAGGAATTGGATACTTTAGTATCTTGATCCTTTGAGAGTCTTAATATTGCTAGTATTAAGGCTCTCTTTTTATTCCAACATTTAATAACACGCTTTTGGATAAAGCATACATGCTTCGCTTTACGCTTATCCTTGTGAAAAGTATATCGGATATCTTGTGTTATCACTATGTGATATCCTTTCCTTTTCACACTTCGAAGTTACGAAAAAGTTATCATTCTACCAAATATTTACTTATTAAATTTGTAAACAAACAAGAAAATATTATTCTCACCCTCTACAAAGGCTCTCTTGCCTGGACTCTTGCCTGGTAATTCACTCACAACGAATCAAACGAGCGTTGCAATGCGTTGCAGGTATACCCCACCCCCCCCTATACCAATGCATCCGTAAACATCCATCCTCTCCCGATTTTTTTTATTTTTTTCTGAATTTTCACGTCTTTATAATGTTGCAATTTTTCATATATAAAACTTAATTTACAATGTAAAATAATATTATTTATCATTATGTCGATATTCATGTTTTGCGTTGATGCTTTCCTATGCAGATTGCTTTTATTCCCCTTTGTTTATTTAAATAATCAAAGGGAGTGAGGTGTTCGCTGTGCTCACTCTTTCTTTATGTTACTTTCTTTCTATGTATTTTGGATTAGACATTTTTCCTTTATTATATAAGGGTATGTCTAATATGTAATGATGTAGTATTATGCAATACAAGGTACACTTCAAGTATTCTTTTACTTTTAAGATTAAGAATTTAATATTAAAGCGAGTTTTGAATACATCATAGTGATAAATATTAAAGTAAAGCTTTAATATATGAATTTAATTAATTATATTTGCGTGTATTATAATAAAACAACATGAATGATTACAAGTTTTATATGATGCGTTACGGTGAGCTTGGTGCCGTTTGGAAAGACTTGGAAACAGATTTTCCCGGTTTGAGGTATAAAGAATGTACAGGTCTTAATTCGTATGGAGAGCCTACAAATATGTATGCAGAGGATTTTGCCGAGACAAGCAAGGCGGAAGTGTATGTTTCCAGCACACCGGCACACAAGCAGACAACTATAAAGCTGACATTGATATTCTTGGAGGATGACACAAAGGATGATAAGTCTTACCGTGACTTTATGGCTTTCATTACTGGTTATAAGATTGCCTACCGTGATACAGCGAGGAATAGAAAGGTGCTTATGTACCTTTCAGGAGCCACAGAGCCTAAAAGCGACACCCTTTACGGTCAGAAATACAAGGAGGTGACGTTTACGTTCAAGAACGTATACGGACATTCCTTCGGATATGACGAAACTTTTCCTAACGAATAACAATTAAATTCTATATTGCTATGTTTTTAGAAACAGAAACCTTATCGGAAGCATTATCCTTTGCGAAGTGCAAGGATTTGCCCAAGAAGTTCAATCCCGAACTGGGGCTGACGTGGATATTGGCTATCGCTCTTATCAAGAAGAAGAACCTTATGAATGCCTATGCCATTGTTGAACAAAGGGCTGACGGACTTATCCAGTACAAGAAGACATTCGGACGGCTTTCTCCCATTGATGGTCTTATCTCCATCCATCCGTATATGTACGTGGATGAAGAGGCGTTGGGAATGGCCATGAAAGCAAACAGACGAACTATCGCCATGCACTATGCTGATGCAGCGGACGACATCATTGATTCGGACGATGAGAAGTTCAAGGTGTACCAGTTGCAGTACGCCATGGATATGCAGAAGCTGAACATGAACCAGGAGAAGCCTAGATTCGGGAAGTCTGTTGTGGAAGAAGCGGAGGAAGCGGCTAATCCGGTTGTTGAGGAAGTGTTGAAGGAGAATGAGGCGGTGGCGACAATTGAGGATGAAGGAGAGTGTATTATCGAGGTTAAGGACGCTAAGGCGGCGTTCAGACCTAAGAGGGGTAAAAAGGCTAAAACGGAGGAGTAAGATATGGAAGATTTAATTAAGGCGTTGCAGATATTTTTGAAGTACGGAAATAAGAAATACCCAACTTCTTGTGAACACGATATACTTTACGTTGATATTGACCCAAGCGTTGTTTCTTACGAGGACAAGAAAACACTTGATGAACTTGGCTTTTTCGTTGATGATGAAAACGATTGTTTTGCTTCATTCAAATACGGAAGTATGTAATTATAAAAAGGCTTAGACGGAGGAATAGGTATGAGTGATAATAGCAAACAATTAAATGCTGGCGACTTTGTTCGTCATGGAGATAGAGATGCAATTTCAAAAGTTGTCATGGTCAAAAATGGGCATGTTGTGATTGATACGCCTATTATAACCGCAGAATCGTGCCCAATTGAAGAAGTGAATCCGATAAACGATAAAGATGCTTTTCTTTTTGAAATGCAAGCATTGTTGAGAAAGTATGATGCTTCTATATATGTTGACTTTGACCAAGGCGATGAAATATATACTACCACTATCGCATTTGGGGAGGATAGTGTCAAGTATTCTTATACTCATGGTATTGATGCGGATAACGTAATGGATTACAACAAAGAATAAAACTAAATTTACTATGGCAAAGGGCAATAAACAACAAGGATTTGAGTTCATCATCAAAGAAAGCGATGTGCTGGAGAGGGAAAACTTCGGTTCGTTCGAGATTGTCATTACGAAAGGATATGCCTGTTTTAAAAACTATACAGGATTCCGGGTGTTCACTACCCCGTATGCTGTGGGATTGGACGGTGTGGCACATGAAACATCTCTCTATGCGTGGTTGAAGTATATGGTGGACTTCAAGAAATCCATCAAAGGCAAGGAGAATGAAATGTTCGGGGAAACTACTTCCACCAACAAGGAGTTCTTGGACGGTATGAAGGTGTTGACTGAAGCAAACCTTATAAAGCCAATGACTGTGTTCACAGATATTAACGACGCACAGAAAGAAGCCGAAAATTATATGAAGTGGATGGAAGGTCAGATGAAAGATTTGAATAAAGCAATGAACACTACGCCGCCTGAAGAAGACTTGAAAGCTAATGCGGAATTTGAACAAAAGGCTATCATAGCAGAAGAAGCGGAGGAGATGTTTGACGATGGAACTAAAACCGAGGAAGGACAGGTATAACCCGGACAATGTATATCACATCTATATAAAGATGGAACGGCATCCTGGTGTGAAATGGGTGTCATTCAAGGACAAGCAGACCGGAGAAGTGACAAAGGGGCTTTTTATTCCCGATGTAGAAACAGGATGCATTAAGGTGAGAAACGGTAATATGTTTCTTAGCTTTAAGGCGATACCCGTAAAAGGATGTACCAATACCCATGTGATAATACCGAATGTTTCAAAAGGTGTAGATTGTAATATGGGTAAATGTGGGAAAAAGGAAGTGGATTTTAGAAAGGCTACTATTGGCAATATGTATGTTATGGGTGAAATCCTTAATGAAGACCAAAAGAAAATAATAGAAAAGTATGTCAGAAGGAGAAAATTGCTTAAAATCGGACGTTATAAGAAAGGTTGAGCGTATTGTGTGCGATTGCGTAAACAAAGCATTCTGCAAGGATAAATATTCGCCCATATCTCCATTGTCTTTATACGAAGGGAAGACAAATATACCGTTCGTAAAAAGGATGGCAAGACCTGCCGTGTTTGTGGTTGCGCATGACCGATTTGGGGTGTCGTACAGCGCGTTAGAAAAGCATTCTCATATTCATGCACGTAACATTATACGATCAGTAAAGACTTATAAGAGCATTCCTGATTCGGACAATGCCGTAATGATGATAAAAGAACTTATAGAAGTTGAACTAAAAAAATTCCCAATTTTATGAGTGATTTGCTTGCTTTTAAACGTAATGCCATCATGCTTGGTCTTTGCGGTGCTTACAAAAATAAGTGGGATTCCGCTACAAGTAAGGAAACGTTAATGGATATAGCTTTGGATTCAAACGGTGTGGAACTGTTGGCAGATGCCCATAGTTTTGGATTCGGTATGGATATTCAGTATATGAAACGAACGTTTTCTGACTATATTAATGGTAAATGGAAGCGGAGCAAGGACGGATATACTTCGTGCCTGTACGTGGACTTTAACGGACAAATAGAGCAGGATTGTACGCTTACAACGGTGCTTGCTTCAAAGGTTGAGTTCCATGTTTCAAAAGGGAATGTGTGCAAGCTGTATGTTGGAGGTGAATCTACTGTAAATATCACCGGAGAAGGTATCTGCTACGTGTACTCATACGGTCACAATAAAGTGACCGGCAGGTTTAAGTCAATGAATTGTATAACTAAGTCCGAATGGGCTAAATAACATGCCTATATCCACGTGTAGAAAAAGTAACGGGTGCGTTGGTTAATACTGGCGCACCTTGCTAAATAAGTAAATAGCATGAAAGTACCAATAGATAATATGACTTTCGCTGAAAGCGAATACCACAGAGGCAATAAGATATGGAATGATCAAACACTTTATAATTTTGCGAAAGCAAAGGAGTACCCTGTACGTGATATGCCATTGTGGAATATAGACCTGGCTGTTGAACCATTTGAGTGTAGTCAGCTTCATAGCTTCATCTTTCAATGCAAAACGTGTGCTTGATTGTTCTTTAGACTACCCTATTATATTGGATGAAGTAGGACAAATAGCAGACGGATACCATAGATTATGCAAAGCTATCTTGGAAGGTAGGAAAACAATTAAGGCTATCAGGATGCTGGAAATGCCGGCACCTGATAGAGTTGAAAATTAATATTTTATGATCGAAGAAAAACAAATACAAGATAGTATAGAACTACTTGAACAAAATGCTTTGCCAATTCCTGATGATGGCGATATGGTTGAACAAATACCATTGTTCAGCTCTTCCGATATGCAGTCAGTCATTGAAGGCGGCAAGAAGAAACCACCTATCCATAGGTTGTGGGGCGATTTTTGGTGGGAGAACGAACTTGTTTTCCTATTTGCCGATAGCGGAATAGGTAAGTCCATTCTTGCCACGCAGATAGCCTACGAGATAGCCAAAGGGGAAAGCGAATGTGCGGATGTTGAGATAAGTCCTCAAAAAGTATTATACTTTGATTTTGAACTTTCTGACAGACAACTTGCAAGACGTTATAAGAACGCTGATTTCCCGAAGTCGCTCATCCGATGCACCATATCGGAAGAAGTGGACAGCGAAGATTTTAACATGAACGTAATTGAAGGGATAAAGGATAAATTGCTTGACACGAAAGCAAAGATTATGATACTAGACAATCTTTCATATCTATCCACCCAGACAGCGGAAGCAGAATATGCCGGAGTTATTATGGACGGTCTCACTAGATTGAAACGTGAGCTAAAAATCAGTATCATGGTGATAGCGCATACGCCTAAGATTGAGGAATGGAAGCCCTTGTCTAAAACCAATATGGCAGGAAGTAAGATATTGTCTAACTTTGCAGACGGAGTATTTGCCATAGGACGTACAAGGAATGGAGGACGTTATCTAAAACTACTAAAAACTCGCATGGTGAGTGAACCGGATGAGAAGTCGCTCCTTCCCTATTTCAATATTATTTCGGAACCTTACCTTCATTTTGAAAAGGTTGGTGATGAAACGGAAAAAAAATTACTTATGGGAAAACCTGCAAAAGATTTTTTCACTTCTATTTGGGATAGAGATACGAAATCCCCTATTCCTCTGAATGAGCTGGTCAAACTAATTATATCTAAGGATAATTCTAAGAATACTATAAAGGCTAAAGACGGAAATGCTCGAAAACGTATTGACCGTGCTATAAGATATGGCTCTTTAAGGAAAGACGAATTGAAGAATGTTTTTCTGAAAACAGAAGATTGATTGTCAATTATCCACAAACTGTAATTTCAAACAAGTTAAAGGACTCTGGAAAAGCCATAAGATTGGGTAAAATATTGTGGCTTTCCCAGTAGTTATAAGGGTTCGCATTTGAATCCCTAAATTTTTAGTTTAGAAGTAGTTAACATTTATAGTTCATTTCTTTTCAATTTATTCAAAACACATTCATCTCTTGTGAAATCTTCCCCGATTTGCTTCTTGCTTTCAATGATCTGCTCTACAAGCGTTATACACTCCTTTCTTATCTCTTCGGTTTCATTATAACCGCAAACTTTGTCAACTAGTCTTTCGATGTTTGACTTGGTGTTAGAAAGTTGTTTATATAGAACCTTTAATCTAAAGTAGCAAAAATCAATTGTGGCTATGTGCTCAATTCTTTCCATTTCCCTTAATCGTTTCAATACATTCCTTTATCCCATCATCAAAACCATGCTTGTACCCCTTAGCGTATTCTCCAATGTTATACACCGCCATTGCAAATACAAACAGTATGATACCTAAAGCCTTATGCCAACCGGGCAACGAGATGGAAAACGGTTTAAATGTAATTGTGAGATCGCCAATCCATAATAGGGCGATAATACATATGATTGTAAATATAATTGTTTTCATTGCTTATTATGCATTTTAAAATGTTCGTCAAGAATAAGTTTGGATATCTTGTACACCGATACGATCATACATGCTATCATTACAAATACTAAGACAATTCTAACTAACAAAAACTGATCAATAGCCCAAAGTAGAGAAAAATATACGGGTAAAGACAGTGCAGCTATAATGCCGGATATTATTTTATTCTTCATAATTCAGTTATTTCTTTTTTAAATTAATAATCTTTGTTTTGTAATTATCAAGCCCACTTACATGAGTGCTGACAACTACTATACTGTCATTAAGATAGGTTATGCTGCTATGCCTAGTATAGTATATCTTTGGGTATTCTTTATCTTCGATAGGGTGGCTACACCCAAATACTGTGGCTATTACCACAAGAGTGATAATATTCTTCATAATTGTTATTAAAATAGTTAATTGTTTTCATTGTTATTACAATACAAACTATATTTGCATCGCATTTGATTTGGAAACTAACACCTCCAATCCAGCGAACTGTCATTCGCAAAATCTTATTCATTTCCTTGAGAAAGAATTAAGCCCATTGTCCTGCAAGCTTTGGGCTTTTTAACATTGGCATAATCAATATCTTTTTCCGTTCAACTTAGGTCTTAGTTCATTGTATCTCATCTTCTGCTCAATGAACCACTCAATATCTATTCCTTTCCAAAGACAGTATTGCCATACATCAAAAATCACTCCTTTAACCGACCTTAGAGATTCGGATATAATTGTTCCGGTGCAAATCTCAAAAGCTATCTCTACAAATGTGTGTTCTTGAAAAAAGTCTGAAACGTTATTGAGTTCATCCACATTATCCAACGTGTCTTGCAAATCCCAGTCGCGCAGCCCAGCAAGATCAAGACAGCGTATCACAACATCAGCTAATTCTTCCTCCACCGTTCCTTTGATATATTTTTCAAAGCTATATTTGAAATTGACATCATCGTGCGGTTCTTCATCCTCATAAGAAGACTTGAAAGATTCTCTGTCGGCACGTTTCCCTTTTCGGTCCGCTTCCACAGCTTCCATAAGCTCGGAAATGATAAGGCAAAGGTGGTGTTCGTTACTCAGTATTTTATCGTGGAAACCATGCTCACAAGCTGTCTTATAAGCTATATTTCGTAGTTCGTTCAAATTAATATTATTCATTTCCTTATTCCTAATTTAGTTTCTTCATCCTTAATTATTTCCCCAATCTTGCTAGCTTCCTCATACCGTTCCTCTTTTATCAACTGTCTTTGCATCTCCGAGAGCTGGTTAAGGAAAACAATATCGTTACGATCTGACACATGGCGGACATATCTTTCTATTTCATCCAGCTTATTCTCCATGCGTATATGCCACTTGCTTACCAAAATTAAAGTAAATGCTAGAGCACAAACATTTAATGAGGCAAGGATGAATTTAAATATTGATTCTGCTATTTCCATAATCATATAAGTTTTAATGCTTCTTGTATTCCAGCTTCAAGTGCTTCTTCGTAGGTATCCCATAATAGGCAATCGTTACCATACAAACCACTTCCATCTACAAAGCTATCATCGTCAGTCTTACATATATCGTACCCATACCCATGAACTTCTTTAATGATGCAGATATGCAGGTTCTTAGTTTCACGAAGCCACTTTTGGGCAACATACAACACTGGACACAAAAATTCAACTGGTTCGTTATCTATTTCCGTACAACATGACATACTTTGCGGAATGTCGTATCTTCTAATAATATTATCGCAACTTATTGTGTGTTCACACTTCCAATTAAACCCTTTCTCTTTCAGCATCTTTGCTGTTTCTAATGTTACAAGTTCTTCGGTCATGATTGTTCCTCCGATAAATTAATCACTCCTTTGTCTGAATACTCATATCCAATATATTTGATACAATTCCCAAGAACGATATACCACTCTGTAAGATTATCATCATTACTTACTGCAAAGAGCAAATCATGTATCGTACTGTTTTCCCTTTTCAATCCTATATAGTAGTTATGGTTATAACAACTAATTTCGGGAATATGCCTTAAAGTATCAGTATGTAAACCATCATATACACCGAATACATTTTTAATGTAATTTTCCATAGTTACTTCTCCTTTCCAACTTTAACATATCCGTTTTCAATGCACCAACACAACATATCGTAGGCTGCATCAATGAGTTCTTTACTCTCTGTAATCTTTATTATAGACCTAGTATAAAGTTCCACATACAAGCACGTATAGCTATCTGCAAGTTTTTGGATGGTCAGCACTTCTTTGCCAATAAAACAAGGCAGCTTATCGAGAATGTCCTGTAAGGTGTAAGCAGGATAACAACAATCATAATTCGTATTAATGCCCGTAGAAACTATGACTTTATGGTCTTTATTCGATTCATTCCACTCCAAGAACATATTCACATCATTGGTATTTAAACCAAGTTTCTGTAAATGTTTCATCTGTTCGATTGATAACACCTGTTTCATTTCTTTTCCTCCTTCGTTTTAATCTCCGTTACTTTACCACGATTGACAAAACACTGACCTATTCCCAAATCGAGTAAGGCACAATAGTTATCGTCTAAAAGATTAGAGCATTCCTGGCATAAGGAACATTCATTACAAAATCCTTCTGATGATTCATGCAGCACCCCATCTATTATTATTCCGTTATTTACTTCCATACCGTTCATTCATTAGAAGTTACACCCAAACACAATACTTTGTCAGAAACGCCTACATCGTCAAATTCAAGAATTAAATACTCTGTATCGTAAGGGTAAGGGTATCTGCAATTTTTCAATTCTTCATCCGTCAATTTGCGTCTGACACGCATCTCGATTTCAAAATCATCGGGAAGGTTCTCTATGATTTTTCTAAGTTGTCCTACGTTCTTTATTTCCATATAGTCTAAGTAATTTAATTGCTAATAGAGGTTTTTTATCTCCTATTTGATTGATTAGCTTTGTTAATTTGTCCACTCTGCCATAGTGTCTAACGCAAATAGCATTTGCCTTCATCGAGCGTCCTAATCCGTATAAATACTCCATGTGTGCATTTCTGCGGATATTCTTCATTATCTTTTTTGCTTGTCTTAATTTCATATCTCAATCTCCTTTCTCTTTAATTCGTTCAAGTACATCCTTGTTGGCTTCGAGCATATCATCGAAAGACGGGATGGGCATCCATGCTACTGGTTCCCATAACGAAGGTATGCTACTCATTGAAGAATAAATCGGATTACTTTTGTATATATCATGAATATAACCATCCATACAGAACCATACTTCATTACAGTATGTACCATTAAATATTGCGCCATGCTCACACATAATAATGATATTCTCATTTTCTTCCGGCAACCGCTCCTTAACACTTATCCAAGGAGATTGCTTGGATTGCCATTCGGCACCTTGTCTGAATGCCTCTTTAACTAATCTCATTTCTAAGCTATTATCGTATTGGCATTCATAACAATCTTCTGCCGCTTCCTTCGCTGCATCTTCTACTGTCTGTTTCATATCTGTTCCTTCATGAATTAAAAAGCTCATCCATGTCTTGATAATCTATGCAGTTTATAGGGATATATAAATCAGGGTCATCTAATTTGATGTCAGGTCCCCAACATTCTAGTTGTTTTGCACAATCAGTGCAGAAATATTCTTCATTTTCCATTTTATTCCTTTCTGTTATGGTTTACGTTAATTGCCTATCAAAATTTTTAATACATTCAAATAAATAGTGCGCAATGATAGGTTGTACTGCATTGCCTATACACTCCGTTCTGTCCACCCGATCGGGAAGCTCATTATGTTTTCCAGCAAAGCGGGGTGCGGGTATTGACTGTCTTGTTCTCCATCCCGGATATATTCTTGTATGTTGCCCCGATAGGTAGGGCTTCCGAAATACCGATCCCTGGCTGCACCGTGAGCTGTTGTTTTCACGGGAGTAGGCAATACAATATAACCGTTCCCGACCCTGTTGTATGCCAAAGTCGGTGCCTGATAAACATTGCCATTCTGCATCATACCCGATTTCGGAAAGGTTGCATAGGACTCGTTCAAATCCTCGAATAAGGAGCATTGGGCTGTTTTCAATGATGATGTATCTAGGTCTAACTTCCCGTATAACTCGATACATCTCAGCCCATAAGCCACTTCTTTCACCGACAATTCCGACACCTTTTCCAGCAACGCTGATGTCCTGGCAAGGGAATCCACCGCTAATGATGTCAACAAACGTTGGATTTGAATACGTTCCAATATCTCTGTTGATTTCATGGTCTTCTCCAAAATTTTTTTTGATTATACTTGCTTGATACTCTTCATATTCGCAGCTCCAGAGTGTTTTTATTCCAGCAAATGCTGCACCCAAGCCGAAACCTTCTATCCCACTAAACAGAGAGCCGTGAGTCAATTTGCTTTGCTTCATTTCTATATCGTTTTGAGCCTAATTAGGCTATATCGTTAATACTAATTTCTCCTTTCAATACTCGTTCTACCTGTCTATCGATTATTTCTTGGAACTCTATCTGGCAGATAAGCGAACAATCCGGTATAATCTCTTCTACTGGGTCGCCCCGCCACGTTGGTAGGTCATCAAGGAAGATACGACCGTCTTTATCCTTTAGGCAGGTAGCTCCAACATCACGCTCAATCTGCGCCATTTGAGCAAATACTTCCGGAAAGTCCTTCCGGATTTTATTCCAGTATCCCATTCCACCTTTGACACAACCGATACAATTATTGTTATTATAGCCCATCTTGTACATAGCTGGGATTTCAATGCCGGCTTTCCAAAGCATTCCCATTGCATCCTTTTTGGTTATCTGTCGCTCGATAAGTGGGAACAACGGCTTTGTATCAGGATATTGCTGTTTAAAGCGGATAGCTCGATTGATTTCTTTCGGGTCAAAGTCGAATCCCCAAACTTGACCGTCCCAAGAACCAAGTTCCTTCTCTAGCTTGTAGCGGACTTGTTTCTTTAGTTCGAATGTGCAAGCTGCACCAGTAGGACCATTAATAAATCTTTTCTTAGCCAACACATCCTCTACGTTGAGATACTTATCGCTTCTGATAGTATGTATCGGACTATTATACCATCTTTCGCAATCAGATAGAAACCGGGTGTTGTCAGGATGCCCGGAACCAGTTTCGATGTAGTAAATCTGCACATCATCATACAGACTTAGTGCTATCTTACAAGCTACTGCGGATGTTACACCGCAACTAAACCAAGCTATTATCATTTTATTCCTTTCTGTTCGTATGTTACGAATTAAGTTTTTCAATAAATTCATTAAGTCGGTTTTCCGAATAATCAGTACCACCGATGATAAAGTAGCCATTTGTGGCGAATTTGAATGCTTCAATAGCTTTTTGTCTCATTCCTTCTTCGGCTATTACTATTGCTGCATAGGCTTTTGCTTCTGATATGGCATATTGCACATAGCCGGTAGAATCCATCCGGTTGTCACTTTCCAAATCCAAAGTGTTACATCTGATATAATCTTTTGCTTTTTGATCCATAATTAAATTTTATTGATTTAACTCTTTGTACCAATCAGGTTTCGGAAACCTATCAGAGAAGAATATCTTATTCACTTTTTCAATATAAACATCAGATGCTTCGGGCCATAAATTCATAAGTTCATCTATGTCATTAACATAAGCGACTAAAATAAAAAATCTGTCATTCTCACCTGTACACCAGTATGGGTATTGAATGGGCCATATTAATGGACGATAATCTCCATCACATTTTTTCTTTTCTACAAAAAATCTTGCTCTAATCATTTTTATATACTTTTACACATTGAACAAAATCGAAACCTTTTGCAGTCCACAGCATTACTATGATATCTATCTGCACATGAAGCAAATAAAATACAGTTATGACAATCTCTTTTAATTTTTTTTTCTTTTTCTTTACTTTAGGATATTTCATTTGTCTAAGTTTTTTCTCATCCATATTAGTCCGCTTCTTTCTTGGCAACATTCACAGTAGTTATATCCTAATCGTTCATACCATTTCTCTTGCCAACTACCTTTCTTTGCCTCAAGAAATACACGGACACATCCTAATCCTTTGGCTATTTGTTCTGCACGAAGCATTAAATTGATTCCGTTTCCATTTCGTCTTTGTTTTCTTACAAACAGGGATGACAATATTATTTCACTTGGATTGTCACTGTATCTATGCAATGATATATGACCATTATCCAATATTATATTTATTATTTCATTGGGCTGCATGTCTATATTCAATCTCCTTTCTATTTAATTCGTTCAAGTACATTTCTGTTGGTTTCTAGTATATCATCAAAAGAAGGAATAGGAATCCAATGGGTAATGCCTAATCTTTCTTTATTAACATTTGCTCCAGTTTCCCATTCACCCAAAGATGAAAGCTGGCAAATAAGGAAGCCATAAGCCCCTCTTGTCAGAACCACTGTGTTATTTTCCGGCAACCGTTCCTTAACACTTATCCAAGGTGATTGCTTTGACTGCCATTCGGCACCACATTGAAAATCTTCCATACTATCAGCATGACGTGAAACGTAGGTATCCGCGTCAACTTCTTTCAGAACGTCTTTTCTGAAAGAAGTTTTATTAGTAGCATAATCGTATGCCGCTTCTTCTACTGTCTGTTTCATATCTCTCCTTTCCATCTATCCTAGCAGTATATACATTGCTACTAGGAATAGATAATAAATTGTTGTTTTACTCATTCCTTTCTTGTTATGAGTAATACACTATTCCTTTATTCTCTACAGTATTTTTCAGGACACAAACATAATGATCGAAAAAACGACACAGATATTCATTTAATTCTGGCTTTATAACAGACTCGTATTCCTCAAAATCATGCAGTATCTTTTCTGCTACCGTATAATCTATCGCACCTTCACAATCAGATGTTTGCAAAAATTCAATGAATGGCTTACCTATGAAGTTGTTTACGTTATTCCAAACGTACTTTACATCACGTTTCAAAACCACATGTGATATTATATCTCTGAAAGTAGAATATTGTGAATAAAAAATATCACAGTCGGAATATAAAACATCAGCTTTATAGCAGCCTTCTTCAACCGTAGGTATATGGTTTATCGGTTCCATTCCGTGCGCTTGATAAACATACCACCCATTCCCAGTATTATCATATTCCTCTCTTGATATTTTATCGCCCAATTTTAAGGCATAAATACTTAATCCCATATTAGCTCCTTTCTAAATTAATTTTGAATTATTTTTTTATAACTACCGCCATTGTACTAATAGAAGTGCCACTCTCTTTAAACTCGCCTGCGCTGATTTCAAACACTTCTCCATGTACTTCTTTCAGCCAGTTGCGGAAATCAATACATTTCTTTTCCGAAGCGAATTTCCAGTGTTGGCTAGTTATTGCCGCAAGGGTTCCACCTTGCTCCAAACGTTCATACATAAGCCTGACATGCTCTATATCCTGATTACCGGAAAACGGAGGATTTGCAATAATCTTAGTGTAACTACCTACACTGTCTTTGGTAAAGTCTTCATCAAGCAATATTACGTTGTTAAGGGTATGAAGAAATTCTCTGTTTTCCGGCATCAGCTCATAACATTCAACCATTACAGAAGGACAAGCCCGGTGGATTGCTTTTATAAGCGCGCCACGCCCGGCACTCGGCTCCAGTACCGTATCATCTTCATGTATCCCTCCAGCAAGCATAACCAGCCAGTCAGCAACATCGGCCGGAGTTTCAAAAAACTGGTAATCCTGCTGTAGGTTGCACCGTTTACCCTCTTTCAGTATGGAAAACACACGTTCCGGATTAAACGGGAATGTGAAACCCTGTATCTTCCCACCTTGCCATGAGCCGCCGGCTTCTTCTATCCACTTTTTTGCTTCGGCATAAGATTTTTTACTGAATTGAACTTGAGGAAGTTTGAGGATATTGTTTTCAAGAGTACAATGTTTCAGTATTTCTTCCACATTCCATTTTTTGCCTTCGTCAGCCTGCTTTTTCTTTTCAGCTATCGGAATATCCGGCGCTAACAGTGAATATATTTTTTCTACAACTATGTTGCTTGCGTCCATGAAGGCACTGACGCAAGATATCGCTTCGAACAAGAAATCGGTGTCAACATGCCCGGTATCGTCATAGATGTCTATCCCTTCGGTCATGGATGACAGTTCATTGAGCTGCGCAACACTACCATGTAACGTTTCGATTAAAATCTTTTTTTTGTTCGTCATAACTTTTCTGTAAATAAATTCTTGTTGTGTCTACACTACCATGTCCTAAAAGGTCAGCAAGTTGAATTACATCTTTGTTTTTTTTCAGGAACATCTTAGCGAAAAAATGGCGAAAGGCGTGTGCGTGCATCTTCTTTGAATCAATGCCGCAATGTTTCCCCCATGCTTTCAAGTGCTGGGAAAAGCCTCTCTGGGTCAACGGTCCGAATCTCCCTACCGCAAAAATCCCGGTCTTACCATGTTCCTTAGCATAGGCCTTCGCTTCCTGCTGCAATTGCTTTTGGAAAAAAAAACGTCTGTACTTGTTACCCTTTCCTTTTAATGTCACTTCCCCGGATATGATGTCTTCCCACGTAAACTGCTGGAATTCCGACAGACGGGCGCCCGTTGTCCCCAAAACCTTAATAAAGAAATAGTAATCCTTATTGTTTTTCCCCTTGAGATATTCCAACAGCCGGTTATATTCCTCTTCGGTCGGCACATTGTTCACATCAAGCTTGCGCTTTATTTTGGGGCGATTCAGCTCTATAGGCTTCTTCATCCATCTAGAAAATCTTTCTATTGCTGTAATCCGCAAACGGATGGTAGCGGGAGATAATTTTTCTTCTTCAAGACTTTTTATAAACCTCCTGCAATTATCCATGTTTACCTCATTGGCGTATTCAAAATACTTCTTCATGGATGTGTAATATATATAAACTGTATGAGATGAATAATCATTGTTATCAGTCAACCATATTATGAAATCATGGAGTAGTTTCTTATTTTTCTCTGAAATGACATCAAGTTTTTCCAAAGGTTTCACCGCCTTTTCCCTTTTTCCATATCCGATGTTGAGATAGGATAATAGATCGCATATAGCTGAACACATTAGCGAATGACGCACCATGACATCTGCATTTTCACGCTTGTAATTCAAATAACCACGGCGGTTCACTTCTTTGGTCATCTCTAAAAAATCAGTGACATGCTTGATATATTTCCCGACAGTATCATAAGTCCTGCCTGTTGTGTATAAGTAAGAAATATAATCAGTTAATATCTTCTGTCTGTCATTATTCATAATCTTGTTTAATTAAATTATACCAATCATTGCTATCTTCAAAAAAACATCTGTATCCATTAGCCGTATGTTTGCCTCTCACTTTCCGACATATAGCACTGATCAAAGAAGGAGCCACGCCAATCATCTTACCAGCCATTTGTATCGAAGGGAATACTCCACATAATTTCTCATCCTTTATCAAAACAACGCTCTTTTTATTCATGCCTGCACCAGTCTTATGCCAAGACCCACGTCCTTTAGACAGATTTTTTATACTTCTGGCCTTGGAGCGTTTTGAATGATAAACCATTTTACGACCCTTGTTGTGAGAAACACAACCCTTTAAAAATCGTCCGGTAATAAAGTCTCTCTCAAATCGCTCAGGCGGTATATATAATTCACTCATATCTTTCTTTGATTAATTCAAACCAAGCAGCTTCTTAGTTGTGTCAATGTCTATATAATTTATCCAGCCAGCTTTGTGCAATTCAATAGCAGCTTCTCTGATTGTTATATTACCAGATTCGATTTTTTCTTCTAGTGAATTAAGGATATTCTTAATCCTTAATGCTTTCATCTCAATTGTTTCCATTCTATATCGTTTTACGCAAATTGTTCTTTAATTTTTGACATTATGTAATCAAAATGTTCTTGAGTAAATACAGGGGAATCAATGTCAGATAGCTTTAGCTCCACGATATTGGTGATGCGCTTTACATGCTCTGAATGAGCCTTATTATATCCACTTCTATAAGCACTCATAACCAATCCTCTTACATCCATTCGATCAATAAATTCAGGTTGAGGATCACACACCCTTTTTGAATATTCAATCGCCAATACTGTTACTGTTTTCTTCTTCATATCTATTCAGTTTTTAATTAAATCACTGTTCTCATCCAACAAAGTATTTCATCATCATCTACATAACGACCATACTTTACTTTCCATTTCCACTTATCATTGTGATACCCTTTCCAATATTCACGATAAGCGATGTCATATCCCCGATGTTTGTAGAAGATGATATAGTCATCAGTAGTAGCTACTATAGTTTCTTCTCCTGCCGATTCCGTAGGTTTCATTATATCCTCTGGCATAATACAAGGAGGGAAATACATCATAGGGAATAGACTTTTAAACCATTCTGCACCTGAACAAAACTCGCGGAGCATATTTTCCTGTTCTTCTGGGCAGTATCTATCTACCCAGTCTTTACCATGATTTTCCTGCATATATTTGCAGAACGAATCATGCAACATTTCTTCGTATGTTTTACTCATATTTATTCGGTTTTACGCTAATTTACATTACCAATTTAGGCTCAGAAATAACCTTATTCAATCTATTCATACCAGCATCGTAATACTCCTTGTCGATTTCGAAACCAATATACTTACGATTAGTATTAACACATGCAATTGCCGTTGAACAACTGCCTATAAATGGGTCTAAAACAACATCACCTGGCTGTGTGGTTAATGCCAGCAATCTTTCAATCAGTCTTACAGGCTTCTGTGTTGGGTGTATTGCGGAGTAATGATCTCGTACAGATTTTATAATCGACTTTTCATTCAATCCAAATTCCATTGATTGCATCACGTTACAGCATCTATCACCTGTTTTACGCTTATCTGAATTAATTCCGAATTTTGTAAATTTATCACACTCAATTCTATCAGTTCGAATGATTGACTTCTCATTCATTCCATGCTCTATCCCTCGCATTACGGAAACACATCTATTCTCTTTAGTAATATCAGATGATATGGATATGTTGTTTGCTTTCCAGCTATCAGAGACATCACGACAGTTGTTTTCTAAAAAATGTTGAACAGCTTCCATTGATTTAGACTGAGTAAATACCGAACGCATCCTCTTAATGTCCTGTATTATACTTGTTATGTCGTACTGTTTCATTTCGAGATACGGAATTTTGCATTTATTAATGCTAGCTTTAGGCATTGAATGAATAGATATGGTTTCGTGTATCCTAGATAATCTCATCAATGGTGAAGTACAATAACCTTTGTCCCAGATTATTTCCTCTTTAAATTTAAACCCTAAATCTGATAGAATGGTGTTCCATCTATAAAATGATGTCCCGCGACCGAACATAACGACAAATCCCGTAGGCTTTAAGACCCTTTTAAAACCAGAAAACAAAGTTTGTTCGTCAAATTTACGCTCTAATTTTTGCCCTTTCAGATATAGATATGGAGGATCTGTTAATATACAGTCTATACTGGCATCAGGAATACGTTTAATTCCTTCCTGACAATCTTCGTTATATATTTTATCTAATTCTATTTCATTCATTTTTTTTTTCGATTTGAACCATTTTCCTGATGTCAGGTAAATGGTAATTATTATCAATTAAATTCTTATTGTAATATCAGCAAGCTATTAATCAACTTCCACTAACTCACCGTTTTCCAGTCTATACCATGTATCAGCCTTGACAACCTCACCATCAACTACTACAGCCTTCCAATCAACAATATCATACGTATCATCCCTTTCCTCAGCTATGACCAAAATTGCACCTATTCCGCCTTTTACCTGAACATTTTTCCCTCTTGCTACTGACAAACCATTAGATCCTGTTGAAGCCTTCCCTCTTGCCGTGGCAACACCTCTATAACCAGCCGTGGCAGCACCTCCATTACCAGCCGTGGCAACACCTCCATCACCAGCCGTGGCAGCACCTCTATCACCAGCCGTGGCAGCACCTCTATCACCAGCCGTGGCAGCACCTCTATCACCAGCCGTGGCA
>ENA-UEOZ01000179-UEOZ01000179.1-human-gut-metagenome-genome-assembly--contig:-NODE-179-length-48773-cov-66.089782_pt1 | contig 48773 bp, 42 predicted proteins | sample MGYA00242898_ERZ507912 | MGnify/ENA primary metagenome ERZ507912 (study PRJEB26167, sample SAMN06115410) | human gut metagenome | host: Homo sapiens | place: China:Chongqing | collected 2016-04-27... | reverse complement strand
GACTGCTCCAACACGCGATACCCAGGGTGCCGCTTCGCTTGCCCTGGGCTATGTGCTCCATTGGGCTTTCAGCCCGCACTTGCCAATCCGAAACTTCAAGAATGATATTATATATGCACTTATGCCCCAGAAGAAATTGACCTACGAACAAGCCATGCAGCGGTTGGAGACCATTGTGCAGGGCTTTGAGCAGAATACGCTCGAGCTTGACCAACTGACGGCACAACTGGCCGAAGCGCAGCAACTTATAAAAATGTGCAATGACAAATTGCAGCAAGTAGAAACCGATGTAAAGCAAATACTCAATAATGAGCAAGAATAAACTCGCAAAATTTGCCGACATGGAGCGCTATCCGCACGTGTTTCAGGCAGCCGATGTGGCAACCAATGACACACCATTTGCCATGCGCGGGCGTTGGCACGCCGATTTTTTCAAAAACGACAACCCGATAGTGCTCGAACTTGGTTGCGGCCGTGGTGAGTATACCGTGGGCCTTGGACGTCTGTTTCCTGATAAGAACTTTATTGGCGTCGACATCAAGGGTGCGCGTATGTGGACTGGAGCCACCGAGTCACTTGAGGCCGGCATGAGCAATGTGGCATTTTTGCGCACACACATTGAGTTTATCGACCGCTTTTTTGCCCCTGGCGAGGTGGCCGAAATCTGGCTCACCTTTTCTGACCCGCAAATGAAGAAGGTGACCAAACGTCTGACCTCAACCTATTTCATGGCGCGTTATCGCCGCTTTTTGCAGGACAATGGTTTGATACATCTCAAGACAGACAGCAATTTTCTTTTTACTTACACCAACTTTATGGTGGAGGCGAACAAACTGCCTGTCGACTTCAAAACCGATGACTTGTATCACACCCTGGCTGCAGAGCAGGACGAGGAGGTAAAACACATATTGGGCATACAAACTTATTACGAGCAGCAGTGGATTGCCCGTGGACTGACCATTAAATATCTCAAATTCCAGTTGCCGCAGCAGGGCGAACTCGTGGAGCCTGATGTGGAGATAGAATTAGACGACTACCGCAGTTATAACCGCAGCAAACGCTCGGGGCTGACTACGAGCAAGTAGGGTCGCGAGGCTCGAGGTTATAAGGTTATGAGTTTTGAGGTTATAAGTTCTGAGGTTATAAGGTTATAAAGTAACCTTTGAGAGCTCGACAAACCTCGGTAACTTTATAACCTTATAACCTCAGAACTCAGAACTAAAACCTCATAACCTTATAACCTCAAAACTCAAAACTAAAACCTCATAACCATTCGGTAACTTTATAACCTCATAACCTCAAAACTCCCCCCTAACTCATAAACCTCAATGCAATTATATCCAAAACTCATAACAGACGCGCTGGCGCAAGTGCGCTATCCGGGCAATGGCAAAAATCTGATTGAAGCCGGCATGGTGGAGGACGACCTCCGCATAGACGGCATGCACGTGTCATTTTCAATTATATTTGAAAAGTCAACCGACCCCTTCATGAAGTCGGTGCTCAAGTCGGCCGAGGCCGCAATCCATACCTATGTGGATAAAGACGTGGAGGTGGAAATCAAAACCAAAACCACGCAAGCCGCACGTCCCGAACCCGGCAAAATGTTGCCGCAGGTGAAAAACGTGATTGCCGTAAGCTCAGGCAAGGGCGGTGTAGGCAAGAGCACAGTGGCTGCCAACCTGGCAGTGGCGTTGGCCAAACTCGGCTATAAGGTCGGTTTGCTCGATGCCGATATATTCGGCCCGTCGGTGCCCAAAATGTTTCACATGGAGGCCGAAAATATCTTTGCTGAAATGAAAGATGGGCGACAAGTACTCATTCCCGCCATGAAGTATGGGGTGAAAATATTGAGTATCGGTTTCTTTGTCAATCCTGACACCGCCACATTATGGCGCGGCGGCATGGCATCGAATGCCCTGAAGCAGCTTATAGCAGATGCCGACTGGGGCGAGCTCGACTACTTTGTGCTCGACACCCCCCCAGGAACGTCAGACATACACCTCACTTTGTTGCAGAATTTGGCCATAACCGGTGCCGTGATTGTGTCAACCCCACAGGCTGTGGCCTTGGCTGATGCACGCAAGGGTATTGACATGTACCGCAACGACAAGGTGAACGTGCCCATACTCGGCTTGGTGGAAAACATGGCATGGTTTACCCCCGCCGAACTGCCCGAAAACAAGTACTACCTGTTTGGCAAGGAAGGCGTGAAACGCTTGGCCGAGGAGATGCAGGTGCCCCTGTTGGGACAAATACCCATTGTGCAAAGCATTTGCGAAAGTGGCGACGAGGGTGAACCCGCAGCAGTGAAAGATGACACCATGACGGCGTTGGCCTTCCGCAATTTGGCCGAAGCTGTGGTGGCAGAAACCGAAAAACGTAACAAGGAACTGCCCGCTACGCATATTGTTGAAATGAGAAAGTAGTAAATATATGGTAAAGATAGGAGACAAAGTTCGCTTTCTGAATGATGTGGGAGGCGGCACTGTGACAGGTTTCCAGAGCAAGGACGTTGTGCTGGTGGCCGATGCTGATGGCTTTGAAATTCCCACCCTTGTAACCGAGGTGGTGGCTGTCGAAACAAACGACTATAACATAGCCAAGGTGGTGGCAGCACAGCAGAAAAAGAAAAAGGACGAGGCCGACAAGCCCGCACCAACCTCGGTAAAGAATGCCTTGGCCGTGACGGACGACGATGAAGAAGAGGAAGAAACCGATGTGGCCGACAAGGAACTCACTTACCGCCCCATGGGGCGGGAGAGGAGAGGGGCCAACGAATTGAACCTTTGTCTGGCCTTTGTGCCCAAAAATATCAAACAGGTGAGCGACACCCCGTTTGAAGCCTACTTGGTGAACGATTGCAATTACTTTATACATTATATATTGCTCACCTACGAAGGCAAAGCTGTAACGGTGCGCCATGAGGGTGAAATTGCGCCCAACACCAAGGTGTTCCTCGAAGAGTTTCAGCGTAACCGCTTAGAAGAGTGGGAGCGCGTGACCATACAGACCTTGGCTTTTAAGCGCGACAAGGCATTTATGCCCAAACCGGCGTACAGCGTTAATCTGCGCATAGATGGCACAAAGTTTTACAAGCTCCATGCCTTCCAGTCCACCATGTTCTTCAATACCCCTGCTTTGGCGTACGACGTCATAAAGGACGACCGTCCGGCACGTGCCATGTTTGTTGATGCTGAAGAACTACGTGAGGCCATGCAGTCGCCCGAGGAACAACTGCACCCCGAGGAGCACAAGGTGAGCGGTGCCGAAAAACGTGCCCGCCAGAAGCAAGACCGCAATGCCGTGGTGGAGGTAGACCTGCATGCTACCGAACTGCTCGACACCATGGTGGGACTCGAGCCAAAGGATATACTGGACTACCAAATAAAGGTGTTTCGCGACACCCTTGACGAACATGCCAAGGAGCATGGCCGCCGCATCGTGTTTATACACGGCAAGGGAGAGGGTGTGCTGCGCAATGCCCTGATTAAAGAATTGCGCACACACTACAAGCAATGCCGCTACCAAGATGCCTCGTTTCGGGAGTACGGCTATGGCGCCACGATGGTAACCATTCCTTGACACGTTGGCAGACTCGCACAAATGCCCGTTATCACCGTCATTTTGTGCGATATGCTTTATAACACAAAATTAACCGCAAAAAAGTGACATGGAAAAGTCGTATTTGCTTTTTATGTGTTATCTTTGCCCCGAAATAAAGTGCCGTATGCTATATAGGTATGGCAAATCAACTGAAAACAAACAACTAAAATTTCTACAAACAATTAATCTTTACAACAATGGCAACTACAAATGCTAGCGCACCCAAGGGTGCACCCAAACAATCAAAGGGCTTTACCGGCATCAAGTCTGGTTTCGCCGTAATCATCGTATGTGCAGTCATCGCAGTATGTCTCTACCTCTTCGGTGCTGGTTATCTTGGCAACTTTAAGGGTGCTGACAACGATCCCGCAATGTTCTCTGTACTCTCAGACAATACTTACGAACCTGCTGGTATCCTTGGTACTGTATACAAAGGTGGTTTCGTTGTACCTATCATTTGGACTTTGTTCGTAACTGTAGTGGCTTTGGCCATCGAACGTTTCTTTGCTATCCGCAATGCTTACGGTCGTTCAAGCCTGACCAAGTTCGTTGCTGACATCAAGGTAGCTCTCAAGCAGAACGACCTCGTTAAGGCTCAGCAGCTCTGCGACAAGCAGCGTGGTTCAGTAGCCAACGTAGTAGGCGCTACACTCCGCAAGTACAAGGAAATGGAAGAGAACAACACTCTGACAAAGGAACAGAAGGTGCTCTCAATCCAGAAGGAACTCGAAGAAGCTACTGCTCTCGAAATGCCTATGATGCAGGAAAACCTTCCTATCATCGGTACTATCGTAACACTCGGTACTTTGATGGGTCTGTTCGGTACTGTGCTCGGTATGATCAAGTCATTCTCAGCCATGGGTGCTGGTGAAGGTGGTGCTGACTCTTCAGCCCTTTCAGTAGGTATCTCTGAGGCCCTTGTAAATACTGCCTCTGGTATCGCAACTGGTGCGCTCGCCGTTATCGCTTACAACTACTACACTAACAAGATCGACCGCTTGACTTTCAGCCTCGACGAAGTTGGTTTCACTATCGTAGAAACATTCTCAGCAACTCACTAATCGCATAAAAAGGTATTTAAGACATGGGACGTTTTAAGATTAAAAAACAAGATACGTTCATCGACATGACGCCGATGAGCGATGTCATGGTCCTGCTGCTTACCTTCTTTATGTTGACTGCTACTTTCGTTAAGGAAGAACCCATCAAGGTGGTAACACCTGGTTCGGTATCTGAAATCAAGATTCCTTCTACCAACTTGCTCACCATCTTCGTAGAGAAGAACGGCAAGGTGTTCATGACAATGGACTCGCCTGAAGGCCTTACAAAACTCGCTGATGCGATGAACGAGGCTGGTAAGTTGAGCCTTTCACCGCAGGAAGTGAAGGAATTTGCACAGGTTCCTACATTCGGTACACCGCTCAACACCATCAAAGGCTGGTTGGCCAGCGGTGACCAAAAAAATGAATTGCTCACCAAGAGCAAAGAGGCCGGTATTCCTTGCGACAGCGTAAACAATGAGCTGAAAACCTGGGTAAGCACAGCACGTGAAGCGTGTGGCGAGAATATGCGTATTGCAATTAAGGCTGACAAGTCTACTTCCTACGCTGTAATTAAAAGAGTTATGGATTCTCTGCGCGAGATTGAGGAAAATCGTTACAACCTGATTACCTCACTCAAGGGCGTGGATAACTAAAATTTGAATGTTATGGCAAAATTAGGTGGAAGTAAACAAAAGAAAATGAGCTCGCGCGTGGACTTCACGCCGATGGTGGATATGATCATGTTGCTCGTGACATTCTTCATGCTTTGTACTACGCTCCTTAAACCGCAGACAATGGAGATTTCAATGCCTTCGGACAAGGAAGATGTAAAGGAAGAAAATCAGAGCCAGGTGGCCGCTTCGAAGGCTATCACTATCCTCATCGATGAGAATAACACGCTGTACTACTTTAAGGGTAAACCTGATGGTGGTACTGATATTCCCAACGAAGGTAAATTGTTCGCCACTACTTACGGCAAGAATGGTTTGCGCAAGGTGTTGCTCGAAAGCAACCCGCAGGCTGTAAAGGCTGTACAGGCATTGAAGGACAAGTACGCTCGTATGGTTACCTCAAACGTTCAACAAGAACAAAAGCAGAAGGCTCAGTTCAAGGAAGAACTCAACAAAATCAAAAATGCCGAATACACACCCAGTGTAATTATCAAGGCATCTGACAAGGCAACCTACGACAACCTTATTCAGGTACTCGACGAAATGCAGATTTGCAGCATTGGTCGTTATGTGATTGATAAGTTTGCAGACGGTGACAGACTCAAGATTGAGGCTCTCAAGAACGGCACTGCGCAGTAATAACAATAAGCTAAGTAACAAATAATTATGTCTAAAATAGATTTAGCATCAAAACAATGGTGTGACTTGGTCTTCGAAGGACGTAACAAAGAGTACGGAGCTTATCGTAACCGCGCCAACAAGGGCAAGTTCCAACTCCGTGCAATTATTATCGTCGTTATCATTATTGTGGCTGTAGCTGCTGCTTTGCTCGCTAAATCGGCAGTAGAGCAGGCTTTGGCCAAGAATAAGGATATGGCTTCTGAAGAGGTTACCGAACTTCAGGAATTGAAGAAGGATGAACCTAAGAAGGAAGAACCTAAGAAAAAAGAACCCGAACTCGAATACGAGAAGCCGGTTGAAAAGGTTAACGTTAAGTCGTCTATCCAATTCACCGTGCCTAAGATCGTTGAAGATGACAAGGTGGACCACTCAAAGGAACTCAAAACTCAGGATGAGGTAACTAAGAATAAGTTCGCCATTGCCGCTCAGGACTACGTCAACCCTAATGGTGACAACAGCGGTATCAACATCGACGATTTGAAGGAAAACCAGCGTGCCGGTGGTACGACTGTACCTCCTAAAGAACCCGAGGTTATGGATAATGCGCTCGTTGAGCAGCAGGCTACATACCCTGGCGGTGAGGCAGCTTTGATTCAGTTCGTAAACAAGAACGTTGTTTATCCGGCTATCGCTCAGGAACAGGAATTGCAGGGTACTGTAATACTCCGTTTCAAGGTAGATGTAGATGGTTCGGTAAGTTCGGTGAAGGTTGAAAAGTCGCTCTCACGTGAGTGTGATAAGGCTGCAGCTGACGTTGTACGCAAGCTCCACCGCTTTGTACCGGCCAAGCAGAATGGTCACCCTGTACCAGTTTGGTTCCGTCTTCCGGTTCGTTTCCGTATTCAGTAATACGCTTTATTACTTGAATTACGTATAAGATTATAAGCCGGGCAATGAACATGAGGTTCATTGCCCGGCTTTCTTGATTCTGCATTGGCTGTTTTTCTTTTTGTTGTCCGTTTGCAGAATGGCATCATCAGGAGGCACACAACGCAAGCACTAAGCGCTACCTCTAATGGGGGCGACGCGTTTGGTGATAGCGTTTAGTTGTTGCGCTTTGTGCTTGAAGAAACGCAAGCACTAATGGGGGCGACGCGTCCCGCGTCGGGCATTTTTCAGCAGCCTCGTCCCGCATCGGAAAAATGCAGTTGTTTAATGGAGTTAGTATCAATTCTTTTTATTTTCCCGACGCGAGACGCGTCGCCCCCATTAGAGGTAGCGTTTAGTGCTTGAGCCTGGTGATAGCGCTTGGTGTTTGAGCCTGTTCGCTTGTTCCCTTTTTACCAGACCACAATAGCTTTTTGTGGTCTTGGCGCATTTCTCTGGCTCGGGTGCGGCATCGTTTTTTTGTCGGAATGTGGAAAATGTCATTTTATTTGCCCGTTTCTTGCTCCCTTTTGTGGTGTTGCTCATGTCGCTGAATATCAAAGCTTTAGTGCGTTTATTGTGCATGCCGTATAGATTGTGACTGAAAAATTATTTCAAAAAAGTGCTTGAATAGTTTGCAGGTTTATAAATTTGTTGTACCTTTGCACTCGCAAACGAGAAACAACGACACTCGCAAGCCAATTATGGCGCGATAGCTCAGATGGTTAGAGCGCATGATTCATAATCATGAGGTCGACAGTTCAATCCTGTCTCGCGCTACAAAGCAGTTACAACACTTTGGTTGTGACTGCTTTTTTCTTATTTGTATTTTGCATTATCAGCGCGTATTTGTTTGTTTTGTGTTCTGTTAGCCCATAGCTCCGAAAAAAGTTGTATTTTTGCATAGTCATGCGGTATGGCATAGTGTCCGAGCGTGACTTAATATTGCATCATAATACAATAATGGTCATAATAAAGAAGTTAGACTGGTATGTACTCAAAAAGTTCCTGCTCGTGTTTGCAGGGGCTTTCTTTGTCGTACTCTTTGTTTTTATGATGCAGTTTACCTGGCGTTATGTAGACGATTTGATAGGTAAGGGACTGTCGTTCGACATTTTAGCCAAGTTCTACTGGTATATGGCTCAAACCTTGGTGCGCGACTCTTTGCCCCTTTCGGTATTGCTGGCTTCGCTCATCACCTTTGGTAATATGGGTGAGTCGTTTGAGTTGCTGGCCATGAAGGCGGCAGGCATACCGTTGATACGCATCATGCGCCCGCTGGCCATTTTTGCAGCATTCTTGACGGGTACATCATTCTACTTTCAGAATTTTACATCGCCAGATGCGCAGATAAATATGCGCACGCTCCTGTTCAGCATGAAAGAGCAGTCGCCTGCGGTAGAGATACCCGAAGGCGTGTTCTATAATGGCGTACCAAATATCAACATATATGTGCAGCGTAAGAACACGCTCACAGGCATGTTGTACCAAACCATAATTTACAAAACAGATCAGGGTTTTGACCGTGCGCAGATTGTGCTGGCAGATTCGGCCCGTCTGGAGGTGACACGTGATAAAATGCACTTGCGCCTGGAACTGTGGAATGGTGAACAATTTGAGAGTCTTGAATCGTCGGGCGGTGCAGCCACGCAAATGATGCAGAATGGTGCGCATGAGCCTTTCGATCGCGAAACATTCCGTTTCAAGACTTTGCTGATAGATTTTGACAGCAACTTCAATTTGATGGACAAGAGCCTGATTGCCGGTATGCCCACTGCCAAAAACATGAAGCAAATTCAGCAAAGCGTGGACTCGATGAATGCTGAGCTGGACTCTGTGGGACGGCAATATTACAAAGATGCCTGTGTGACATACTATCGTCGTCCGCAGTTGCCAGCAAAGGACTCCGTGGCGTTGTTGAATTTGTTGCGGTCGCGCCAAGGGCAGAGCACACTCGCTTTTGACACGATTGTGGCTCATGCAGACCCTCAAAAACTACAGATGGCAAGGCAAATTGCACTGTCGAGCGTGAAGTCTGTTTCGGCAGATTTGGAATGGAAAGCCATGGGCGCAGACCAAGAACAGCGCAGCTTGTTGGGGCACGAGGTGGAATGGCACAATAAGATAACCTATTCGTTGGCTTGTTTGCTCTTCTTCTTTGTAGGTGCACCGCTGGGTGCCATCATACGCAAGGGTGGCCTCGGTATGCCAACCGTTATTTCGGTGGCCATATTCATTGTGTGGTACATCATTTACACCTCGGGCATGAAAATGGCTCGCGATGGCAATATCAACATGGTGCTCGGTATGTGGATAAGCACAATGGTCATTGCACCATTCAGCGTATTCTTTACGTATAAGGCCAACAAAGATTCGGTTGTGTTTAACATAGATGCTTACAAGCATTTCTTCGTGCGCTTGTTTGGCTTGCGTACGTCACGTCACATCTTCAGGAAAGAGGTGATTATTGATGAGCCGCGCTTGGACAAATTGCCTGCAGAGATTGAGGCGCTCATTTCAGCTTGCAAAGCTTACAACGAGAAGACTAAATTGTTGCGCGCACCAAGCTATGTGAATATATTCTTCCATCATGTGCCAGACCGTGTGGCAGAGCAGATTGATGAACAGATGGAGCGCATCGTTGAGGAATTGTCGAACAGTCGTAACCGCGTGGTGCTTGAGGTGTTAAATCGCTATCCGATATTATATACTCATGCGCACACTTCGCCTTTTGAAAAAAAATGGGCCAATGTGGCGGCGGGGCTTTTTGTGCCGTTGGGCATTGTGCTTTGGTTTAGAATTTGGCGTTTCCGCCTGCGCCTTTACCGTGATATGCGTGTGATTGTGCGTACCAGTGAGCAACTCTTGGCATTGCTGCAAGGAAATACGCTCGTTGAAGGAGGTGACGCCGTGGCCAATGGCGCAGCAGTTTCGCCCTCGGGGGGTATAATCCAGCGTTGGGCTTCGAACCGACGTGTTGTCATAACCTTGCTGGCTGCTGTTTTGTTGGTCGTGGCTGGTTACGGCGGTTGGCACGCTTGGCGCCGGTATCAGTATAAACGCTACATGCAGGAGCATGGCGAACTCACGCCGAATACCCCCAAACAGCCCGATGGCGGTGTTGCGCCCGGCCAATTACCTCTTGGAAATGGCGCACCGCTCCCCTTGCGATTGCCGCAACAGGCGCCTTGACAAATAGTGGAGTGGGGACTGGCACAGGCCCGTTTTATGCGTGTGGCCTCAATGCAGTTTGTTGGCAAACATTAGGCTATGCACACTCAAATAAGATAATATAATACGAAACATAATGAGCTCATTCAAACTTGCTTCGATTGAGGAAGCTATACAAGATTTCAAAAAAGGACAATTCGTTGTTGTAGTAGATGACGAGGACCGCGAAAACGAGGGCGACCTGATTATGGCTGCCGAATTGGTGACACCCGAGCATGTGAATTTTATGCTGCGTAATGGCCGTGGTGTGTTGTGTGCGCCTGTTACCATAGAGCGTTGCAACCAATTGGGGCTTGAACATCAGGTGCAGACCAATACCAGTATGCTTGGCACCCCGTTTACGGTAACAGTCGATCTGCTTGAGGGGTGTACTACTGGTGTAAGTTGCCATGACCGTGCAGCTACCATACGTGCCTTGGCCAACCCCGACAGTCGGCCTGAGAGTTTTGGACGACCGGGACATATCAACCCCCTTTATGCACAAGATCGTGGCGTGTTGGCACGTGCCGGACATACCGAAGCTGCAGTAGACCTTGCCCGTTTGGCCGGCATGCAACCTGCCGCTTGCTTGATAGAGATACTTAATGAAGATGGAACTATGGCGCGTATGCCGCAGTTGCAGGCGTTCGCCGAACGCGAGGGCTTGCATATCATCACCATCAAGGACCTTATAGCCTACCGCCTTAAAACGGAATGCCTTGTTGAGAAAGGAGAAGAGGTGGATATGCCTACCGAATATGGTCACTTCCGTTTGATACCGTTCCGTCAAAAGAGTAACGGACTCGAACACATCGCTTTGATAAAGGGCGAGTGGGAGGCTGACGACCCCGTGCTTGTGCGTGTACACTCATCGTGTATGACTGGTGATATTTTTGGTTCAGAGCGTTGCGATTGCGGCGAACAACTGCACAAAGCCATGCGCATGATAGAGAAAGAAGGCAAGGGCGTGGTGCTTTACCTCAATCAAGAGGGGCGCGGCATTGGGCTGATGGCCAAAATTGCAGCTTATAAATTGCAGGAAGAGGGTTACGACACGGTAGATGCCAATGTGCATCTTGGTTATGACCCCGATGAACGTGACTATGGCGTTGGGGCACAAATACTCGGCATGCTCGGTGTGCGCAAAATGCGTTTGCTCACCAACAATCCTGTAAAGCGTGTGGGCCTCGAGGCTTATGGACTTGAGATTACTGAAAATGTGCCAATAGAAATTACGCCTAACAAGTATAACAAGCGTTACCTTGAAACCAAAAAGGAGCGCATGGGACACACTTTGCACTTATAAAAATCTGATCGATTATGGAACGTAACATTTATGAATACAATCCCAATGTGGTTGAAGCTCCGCAATCGGCCGCGTTGAGCACGTCGTCGCTGATGACGAAGGTGTATCTGTGGATGACAATGGCTCTGGCTGTGACAGGTATGACGGCCTTTTACGTGGCGGGCTGCAATGAGTCCTTGCTTTATACCATAGCCTCAAGCCGCGGCCTGATTTGGGGCATATTCATTGCCGAGTTGGCTTTGGTATGGATACTTTCGGCCAATATCATGCGTTTGTCGTTTGCTGTGGCAGGGCTGATGTTTGTGGCTTACTCTGTGCTCAATGGCGTGACCATGTCATATATATTGTTTGCGTTCGACAAGTCGAGCGTGGCTACGACGTTTTTGGTGACAGCCGGCACATTTGGCGCCATGAGTGTGGTCGGTTTTACTATTAAAAAGGACCTTTCGGCATTTGGCCGCCTTTTAATCATGGTTCTGTTTGGCCTTATTATAGCCACTGTGGTCAATATGTTTGTGGCCAGCAGCACGTTAGATTGGGCTTTGACATACATTGGCGTGTTCTTGTTTTGCGGTCTGACTGCTTATGACACGCAGAAAATGAAGGAAATACTTCGCCAGAGCGAGGGCGCAGGCGATACCAACATGCTGAAAATAGCTTTGTTGTGCAGTCTTTCGCTTTATTTGGACTTTATCAACTTATTCTTGTATCTGCTCCGCATTTTTGGCGACAGACGCAGCTGATTATTAAAAAACGAAGGGGTTGGGTGCAAAACACATGAGGTTTGGCACTCGCCCCTTTTACACATACATCTTTAATACATATCTACAAAAATGCTTTCAACACTCGTAAACCGTTTGGCCCCTTCGGCCACCCTTGCCATGTCGCAAAAGAGTGCAGAACTCAAGGCACAAGGCGTTGACATTATCAACCTTTCGGTTGGCGAACCCGACTTTAATACCCCCGATCATATAAAGGAGGCTGCTAAAAAGGCTATTGACGAGAATTATTCGCGCTATTCGCCAGTGGCAGGTTATCCTGCATTGCGCAAGGCTATTTGCGATAAACTCAAAAATGAGAACGGACTGGATTATGCTCCAGAGCAGATTGTATGTTCGAATGGTGCCAAGCAATGCGTGTGCAATGCTGTGATGGCCATTGTTTCACCGGGTGAGGAGGTGATTATTCCTGCACCTTATTGGGTGAGCTACCCGCAAATGGTGCTCATGGCTGATGGCAAGCCCGTATTTGTGGAGGCTACCATAGAGCAGGATTTCAAAATTACTCCTGCACAGCTCGAGGCTGTTATCACACCTAAAACACGTGCCATCATTCTTTGCTCGCCCAGCAACCCAACTGGTTCGGTATACAATCAGGCCGAGCTTGAGGCTCTGGCTGAGGTACTCCGCAAGCATGAGGGTGTGTACGTAATCAGCGATGAAATTTACGAACACATCAACTATGTAGGCCAGCATGCTTCAATTGCTACTTGTGAGGGTATGAAAGAGCGTACAATCGTTATCAATGGTGTGTCGAAAGCATACGCCATGACAGGTTGGCGTATCGGTTTCTTGGCAGCCCCGATCGAATTGGCCAAGGCTTGCAGCAAATTGCAGGGACAGTACACCAGTGGTCCTTGCTCGGTGAGCCAAATGGCTGCTACTGCAGCCTTTGCTGGTCCGCAACAGTGCGTGGAAGATATGCGACAGGCTTTTGAACGTCGTAAGAACCTGATTGTAAAATTGGCAAAGGAAGTTCCTGGCTTTGAAGTAAACGATCCTCACGGTGCCTTCTACCTCTTCCCCAAGTGCAGCTACTATTTCGGCAAGACTGATGGACAGCGTGTAATCAAAGATTCTATGGATTTTGCCATTTATTTGCTTGAAGTAGGCCATGTGGCTACAGTGGGTGGTGCCGCGTTTGGTTCACCTGAGTGCTTCCGAATGAGCTATGCCACAAGCGATGAAAACATTGTTGAAGCCTTGCGCCGTATTAAGGAGGCTGTCAGCAAATTGAAGTAAGACCGAGTTGTGAATAGCAGGTCGGAATGCAATGTTCCGAATGCTTTAACATGAAATGACAGTATGTGCCGTTCAGGGTTGGACAAGTGTGCCACCTTGAACGGCATGTTGTTTTATATGTTGCCACAATGCAGTAAGTGCGAAAAGATTTTTGGGTACAATTCGGTGCAACTCGTGTGGGTAACAGCGCATTATAGTGCTTCAGTGTGTGGCGTTTCTGCACTCCTTTTTTTGTCAGATATTGCATCGAACCGCGGTGAAAGACTTGCCTTATCATTTTGTACAACCATCATTTTGCATTACCTTTGCAGAAAATAGGCAGCACCTCGGCATAACGTTCAAGCAAGCTTGACGTTCTGCGCTCGGTTTGCACTATTTTTGCAGAAAATAGGCTGCACCTCGGCATAACGTTCAAGCAAGCTTGACGTTCTGCGCTCGGTTTGCACTATTTTTGCACAAAATAGGCTGCACCTCGGCATAACGTTCAAGCGAGCTTGACGTTCTGCGCTCGGTTTGCACTGCATTTGTATGTAGTAATGATTTTATACTACACTAAGAAACTTATAGCAAAATCTCTTAAAACACATGAGGCCTTCTCTTTTGAAATACTTACAAATTGTTCTGTTTGTCGCAATAATGCCGTTTGTCTCGTTGGCTGACGTAGAAAAGCGTAATTTTACACTCGTAATTGATGCTGGACATGGCGGGCATGACGCAGGAGCAGTTGGTGCCTATTCAAAAGAAAAGGATATCAATCTTAAAGTGGCGTTGGCATTTGGCCGGCTGGTTGAAAATAATTGCCCTGACGTAAAGGTGGTTTATACGCGTAAAACAGATGTGTTTATACCTTTGCAACGACGCGCCGATATAGCAAATAATAACAAAGCAGACCTTTTTGTGTCGGTACATACCAATGCGTTGCCTGCAGGACGACAGGCTTATGGGTCTGAAACATATACGCTGGGTATGGCACGTGCCAATGCCAACTTGGCTGTAGCCAAACGTGAGAACTCAGTTATTACGCTCGAGAGCGATTACAAAAGTACCTATCAGGGCTTTGATCCGAATAAGGCTGAGAGCTATGTGATATTTGAGTTCATGCAGGACAAGTTTATGAAGCAAAGTGTCGATCTCGCCACTTGCATTCAGCGTCAGTACGCCTCGGCAGGACGACCTAATAAAGGTGTGCACCAAGCTGGATTTTTGGTGCTTCGCAATACCTCGATGCCTTCGGTGCTGACAGAATTGGGCTTTATTACCACACCCTCTGAAGAAGCGTATCTTAATTCACAACAGGGTGTGACAGAGTTGAGCCGCAGCATTTATAATGGTTTCCTGGCCTATCGCCGCATGCACCAGCGTGGTGTCAACGACATTCCGGCTAACCTGCCATTGCAAGTGGCGGCAGCGAATGATGTGGCACAGAAACCTGTGAACGCTAACGGCAAAGACGCCCCCTCAGCTAAAGAAGTGGCTGTTGTACCGGTTGAGGCTGTGCCCACGGCGCGTATAGCGAAGTCTGATGCTGATAAAAATGAAGAGAAGCCTGTGACTGAAACGCGCAGACCATCACAACCTAAAACGCGACCGGTAACGGCGCAGACTGCACCAGTACGCAAAGTGGAGGAACCTGCTGCCAAGCGGACACCGGCTGTGGCAAATAAGCCTGTGGCTACACCTAAGCAAAATGCGGCAGCTAAGCAGAATGCAACACCTAAGCAAAGTGCTACACCTAAGCAAAATGCTGCACCTAAGCAAAGTGCTAAACCTACACCTAAGCAAAATGCGGCAGCTAAGTCTACAGCCAAGGATAAGGATACAGATAAAGCCAAGGGCAAACAAACAGCAACTAAGAAGGAGTCCCCGAAGGAGACAAAGGGTAAGGATACAAAGAAAGAACAAGTGGGCGCACGTGCCAAGCAACGTGTGACTTACCGTATACAAGTGGGGGCGGGCAAGAAGGAAATTGCCGCTAACGACCCACAGTTTAAGGGCTTGGACGTAACGCGTGTGAAGGAAGGTGCGCTTTATAAATATTATTATGGCATCTATCACACTTACGCTGAGGCGCAAAAAGCACAGAAAACGGTGAAGGCAAAATTGCCCGCAGCCTATATAGTAGCCACTGTGGCAGGCAAAAGTGTGACTGTGGCCGAAGCGCGAGCCAAGGAAAAAGAATAATAACAGACTCAACTACTTGCAACAGAATAGAACAAAGTATGAAGAAGGAAATGAAAATAGCACTCACAGCAGTGGTGGCACTCGTGCTGCTGTTTGTGGGATTGAACTTTTTGAAGGGCATTAACGTGTTCAAGTCAACCAATACCTATTATGTCAAGTTTAAGGACGTAGCAGGTCTTGCTGTGTCGAACCCCGTCTATGCCAACGGCTACCCTGTGGGTATTGTCCGTACGATAGATTATGACTATAAGCGTGGCGAGTATGTGGTGGTAGGCATCGAACTCGATGATGAGATGCGCGTGCCGCAACAAACGCGTGCCGAACTCGAGGCCGAACTTATGGGTGGTGTGAAAATGACGCTTGTGCTTGGCCCCAATCCTGTTAAGAATATAGAGCAGGGTGACACCATACAGGGTGGCATGCACCTCGGTGCAATGGACAGAGTGGGCGAGATGGTGCCGCAGATAGAAAAGATGCTGCCAAAGCTCGATTCGATTATGGACAACTTGAACCGTCTCACTTCAGACCCCGCCTTGGCTGCCACATTACACAATGCACAGGCTATAACAAGCAATTTGAAGCAGACGTCAGAGAAACTTAACGTGCTGATGCAAAACGATGTGCCTGTGATGCTTACTAGTTTGAAAAATACCAGTGCCAATGCCGAGCGCTTTACGGGCAAATTGGCGGCGCTTGATGTGCAGACCACGCTCAATAGTGCCAATGCTACGTTGGCCAGTGCCAATCGTTTGGCCAACCAACTTGGCGAAATGTCTACGTCGCTCGATACAAAACTCAAGAGCAAGGATAACACACTTGGATTGTTCTTGAACGATCGTGGCGTATATGACAACTTGAACTCTACCTTGCGCAATGCAGACTCGTTGATGATAGACCTCAAGTCGCACCCCAAACGTTATGTGCATTTCTCCATATTCGGCAAGAAGGATAAGTAATTACCCAATATTGAACACCTGTTCAGGTGACAGGTGATTTTATACAAATGGAACGGGCGCTCAAGCGTGCCCGTTCCATTTGTCTTAATATGGCAATTTGGGCTGGCGCAAGCAAAAAAGCTGGTTTTGTATCGCTCTTTTAAGGGCGAACAGCCTTTTTCTGACGCGAGACGAAATTGCTGAAAAAGCGATGCAGTACGAGACTGCTGAAAAACCGACGCGGGACGCGTCGCCCCCATTAGAGCTTGTGTTTTGAATCAGATTGACAGGTTAAAAAGCAAATTTGAAGTCATGTAAAGAACTATTGTGCCAGGGCATTGCGCTCTAATGGGGGCGACGCGTCCCGCGTCGGTGAAATACAATGCCCATACACCAAATAAAGGCTTACAGACAGCAGTAATTACACTTCTGTCTGTGAGCCTTTGCCTTAATGTCCGACGCGGGACGCGTCGCCCCCATTAGAGGTAGCGTTTAGAGGTAGCGTTTGGTGGTAGCGTTTGGAGCTTGAGTCCGTTCGCATGTTAGCGTTTCACCGAAACAGCAACAATTTATAAAAGCTCCACGACGATAAAGTTGCACTTGGTACCTTTACCTTACTACAAAAACTTTACTTGTCGTGTATCTTACATCTTACACAAATACATTGCAAATCGTTGACTATCAATACTTTAGTTAGTGTAAGATACTACCAATTCCACCTACACGCAACCTACACAACCCACACGCTGCCACACGGCGCGAGCACGGGAGGAAGATATCACGGCATAGGGGAGCAGAAAAGTCTGTTGCTCCGTCAGATTCTTCTACTTCCCTGTGGTGTAACCCCCACCGCATACGTCCAAACCGACTGCGCGATAGCGGGGTGTGATGTGTAAGATGTATGTAAGGGCGTGTAAGATACTTTGAAATCATCTTACACACTTGAAACCTTTGTGTATCAACTTGTTACGTACAAAAAGTGTAAGATGGCAGTGAAAGCACATACATTCGTTTATAAGAGGACTGATAAAGTCAGGGCACACTTGTCTTGTTCTTGAACGATCGTGGTGTATATGACAACTTGAACTCTACCTTGCGCTCTGCCGACTCGTTGATGATAGATCTCAAGTTGCACCTCAAACGTTATGTGCATTTCTTCATATTTGGCAAGAAGGGCAAGTAATTAGTAATTACCTAATATTGAACACCTGCTCAGGTGACAGGTGTTTTTATACAAATGTAACGGGCGCTTAAGCGTGTCCGTTCCATTTGTCTTAGTCTGTGCAATGCTGCGTGTGACGGGCTGTGAGGAGAACTTTATTGCAGCGACTGTCTTCATGTTCTATTGACAATCCTTGTTAGCAAAATGTGCTTTATATCTTTCGTCATTTCAAATAAAATTCGGAACTTTGCAAACCCTATCGGCAAGTTGTAAACTCTAAATATCCTCAATGCAAGACCATACGCTCACATATTGGCAGACATCGTTGCAGTATATCAAGCAAAATGTACCTGCAGACATATACAAGGCATCGTTCGAGCCTTTGCAGTTTGTCAGTTTTGACGAGGGATTGCTAAAGGTTGGAGTGCCCAACAAATTGTTTGCAGAGTTGTTTGAAAGCAACTATGCCAAGTATTTCTTGCAGGTAGTCAGTCACTATTGTGGGCGCAGCGTCAGGCTAAAGTATGTGATAGAGCAAAAGCCGGCTGAGAATGTAGCACCCAATCCGATATTGGTGACGCCAAACGAAAAGGAAATTAACCGATACCGGGTAACTCCACAACAGACGCAGGCAAAAATGCCACCGCTCGATTCGCAACTCAATCGTCGTTACACGTTTGAGAATTTTGTAGAAGGTGGCAGCAACAAGCTCTCGCGCAGTGTGGGACTAAGCATAGCCGAAAGTCCGGGCAAAAGTGCTTTTAACCCATTCTTTCTGTACGGGCCGAGCGGTGTGGGCAAAACGCACTTGGTCAATGCCATAGGTGTACGCATCAAGCAGTTAAATCCCGAAAAACGTGTGCTGTTTGTATCGGCGCACGTGTTCAAAACCCAATATACCGACTCGGTAATACATAACACGCAAAACGATTTTATCAATTTCTATCAGTCGATTGAAGTATTGATAATTGACGATATACAGGAGATTACTACGTCGAAAACTCAAATGGCCTTTTTTCACATATTCAACCATTTGCAGCAGAATAATAGACAGATAATCATTACCTGCGATCGTCCGCCCGTGCTGTTTGAGGGCATAGAGGAGCGTATGCTCACCCGTTTTAAGTGGGGTATGGTAGTGGAAATGGAAAAGCCCGACACGCAGCTGCGCCGCGACATATTGGTGTCAAAGATACGCCGCGACGGTTTGGAGCAGGCTATCCCACCTGATGTGGTGCAGTATATAGCACAGAATGTGGAAAGCAGCGTGCGTGAACTCGAGGGTATTGTCAATTCCATTATGGCCTATTCGGTGGTTGATAATTGCGAAATAGACATGCAATTAACCCAGCGTGTAGTGGCACGTGCCGTAAATTTGGAAAAGAAAGAACTCTCTGCCGATGACATATCTGCAGCAGTATGTCAGCGATATGGTGTGAAGCAAAAGGACCTCTCGTCAAAAAGCCGCAAACAGACTATTGTGCAGGCGCGCCAGTTGGCAATGTTCTTGATACACAAGTACACCGACACCACTTACAGCCATATAGGCAGAATGTTTGGCAAACGCGATCACAGCACCGTACTTTATGCCTGTAATCAGGTGACACGCCGCATTGGAGTGGAAAAGACTTTCAGACGCGAGGTTGAGGAACTTGAGAGTGTGCTGAAATAAACGCACTCTTTGGAAATTGTTGCTGTCCAGTAAAACGCCGAAACGCAACTTTTTCCGTCTTAATCCCTTTATAAATAGGATTTCATGCTCTTTTTCCACAAAAGTAAGCCCCTTTAGTTAACTGTACATAGCCGCAGAAGCTATTATTGGCATAAAAGCATACATGCGAACGGACTCAAGCACCAAACGCTACCTCTAATGGGGGCGACGCGTCTCGCGTCGGGAAAAGATTCAGCTATTATTTAGTATATTTTGTATTTCCCTCCTTTCTCTATCCCGACGCGAGACGCGTCGCCCCCATTAGTGCTTGCGTTTTTTTGCAGCGCGTTTCAGGCAAAAGCGTTACTATGTGCTTTGGATTTATACCAGACAGTTCCCTTTGCCAGAATGGCAAACAAGTTGAGATAATAACAAAGATGATATTTGAACTTTGTTATATAGAAGCAATATTGGGAAATATATATAAACAAAAAGCAAGAGACTTGCCATGATACATCATAATATGTGTCAGGCAAGTCTCTTGCTGTTGTTTTGAGGCATGATGCACTTTCGTGCTGTGTGTTATTGTTCGTCAGCCTCTGCGTTATCGTTCGCGTGATTGTTGTTGCTGCTGCTTGTCGTGGCAGTAAAATCGTTGCAAGCCTTCTCCTTGGTGTAATAGTAAACGAAGGTGCATACAGTTGCGGCTGCAAATACGAAAATGGGTGCATTAAACAGCACCGTCATGAGAGGCGTGTTCCAATCAGCATTACCAGTCCAAAACAAGTCGTTGGCCACTACAAAGTAAAACAAGCCTATAAGGTAGGCAATGCTCCGTACCAATGTGGCGTTGTAGGTATGCTTGAAAGCGTGTGCCATGCGTTTGATAGCATTCATGTTGATGTGGTGTTAAGGTGGTACTTAATAATCTGTCGGTTTCATAAGCCTTTACAGACTGATAAATTCAGCAGCACGTCAGAGTAGAGTACGTCAGAGCAGGGCCGGAAGTTCGAAAAGCCGTGTGCCATTCGACCCTTTGATGAGGATAAGTCTGCCTGTGGGCATATTGCCCCCCGTGATGGCCGTTTTGACTGCCTCAACGTCGGGGAACCAAAGAGCCCCTTCGGCGTACGGCTGAAAGTTTTCGCCAACAAGCCAAACTTCCTCGCAACCAGAGGATAATGCCTGTGCTGCCACTTGTTTGTGAGCAGAGGCAGATGATAGACCAAGCTCACGCATCTCGCCCAGGATGAGCATTTTGTGCGGGGCCGCAATATGGGCAAAATTGTCAAGTGCGGCAGTCATGCTTGTCAGGTTGGCGTTGTATGCGTCAATGATAAGTTCGTTATGTGCGGTCTTTTTCAGTTCGCTGCGGTTGTTAGTAGGCTCGTAGGCCGCAATAGCCTGTGCGGCAGCCTCGGCAGTAACCCCAAAGTGTTTGCCCACGGCAATGGCAGCCAAGGCGTTGGTTACGTTGTACGAACCAATAAGTTTGGTGTGCACCGTATGCCACTCGTCGCCAGCATAGCGGAATTTGAATGTCATGAAAGGTGTGCATTCCACAAATTCACCTTCAACACCATATCCCTTATCGGGCAAGCCATACGTCTCGGTGGTGAGGCCCTGTGTCATGGGCATAAGGTATTTGTTGTCAGCGTCAACAAATACAAACGCTCCAGGTTTCACACGCAAGTAGTCATAAAGTTCACCTTTTGTGCGGATAACGCCCTCAAACGACCCAAAGCCTTCAAGGTGTGCACAGCCTACGTTCGTAATCAGTCCGCAGTCGGCGTCTACAATCTCAGACAGTTGAGCTATTTCGCCAGGGTGGTTTGCACCAGTCTCGATAACGGCAATATCGTGTTCGGGGCGTAAGCGCAGCAACGTCTTGGGTACACCAATATGGTTGTTAAAGTTGCCTTGGGTGTAAAGTACATTATATTTAGTAGACAAGACCGCAGACGTGAGTTCCTTGGTGGTAGTTTTGCCATTAGTGCCAGTAATCTGTATAATGGGCGTTTCGAGTTGACGGCGGTGATATGTAGCTAATTGCTGCAAGGTGGTCAGCACGTTGTCAACCTTTATGAGTTTATTGTTGGCGGGTATTTCTGCGTCATCTACTACTGCATAGGCACAACCATTTTCGAGTGCTTTCAGTGCAAATTTGTTGCCGTCGAAGGTGGTGCCACGCAGCGCAAAGAAAAGAGAACCTGCAGGACAATCGCGTGTGTCGGTTGTAATAACAGGGTGTTTCAGAAAGATATTGTACAATTCGGGTATTGTCATCGTTCTAAGTGTGTTTATCTTGTTGGTGGAATAGGTAAACTAGTTAACCCGTTAACCAAGAATTCCGCCAGCAGGCTATTTGCTGATGTAGTTTGTCATGCAAAGGTACGTCAAGATGCACGCAATGCAAAACGATTGTGTAAAAACTTTTGTTGTCGCCTTTTTTGTATACCTTTGCATAGCGTAATCCCTTGGCGCAATCAGACACAAAAGGGGGCATAAAGACGCCATGGCTTCATGCCAATAGCCACGAATTAAAACATTTACAACATTGACACATACACTCAATTTGCGCGGAAGACTCTTAGAGTTGCGCGAACCTCAAATAATGGGCATACTTAATGTAACGCCCGATTCCTTCTACTCAGACAGCCGAACGCCTGACGAGGCGCACATCACAGAACGTGTGCGTCAGATGATGGACGAGGGTGCCGACATGATAGACATTGGTGGTTATTCATCGCGTCCGGGTGCCGACGATGTAACGCCCGAGGAGGAAATGGACCGCTTGCGTCGTGGCTTGCGCATCGTGCGCAAACTCTATCCCGAAGTGCCTGTGTCGGTTGACACATTCAGAGCCGATGTGGCACGCATGTGTATTGAAGAGGAAGGAGCCGACATCATTAACGACATATCCGGTGGTATGATGGATCGCCAGATGTTTCGCACTGTGGCACGCCTTGGCGTACCCTATATATTGATGCACATGCAAGGTACCCCCGACACCATGCAGGTGGCACCACACTATGACAACTTGCGGCGTGAGGTCATGCTCTATTTTGCCGAACGCATCGACCGCCTTTGCCAGATGGGGGCCAAAGACATTATTGTCGACCCTGGCTTTGGTTTTGGCAAAACGCTCGAGCATAATTACGAACTGATGAATCACCTTGAGGATTTTGCCGTGTTCAACTTGCCGCTGTTAGTCGGCATCTCACGCAAATCGATGATATACAAATTGACAGGTGGCACACCACAAACCTCACTCAATGGCACCACTGTGCTCAACACCATATCTTTAGTCAAGGGCGCACACATATTGCGTGTGCATGACGTGAAAGCCGCAGCTGAGGCCAAGCAAATTTACATGGCCATGAAGCAAAATGCCTGAGGCCAGAGCGACGCTTTTCAGTTGCCGCCAACAGTTGTAACTGCCATATATTCAGAAAACGCTCAACACATACGAGTTAATGTTAAGTTTCGGAATAAAAGACATCATAGACATCTTTTCGGTAGCCATATTGCTATACTACATCTACCGTTTGATGAAAGAGTCGAGCTCTGCCAATATCTTTGGCGGCATCATCGTCTTTATTGTAGTTTGGATATTTGTGTCGCAAATATTCGAGATGCGTTTGCTTGGCTCCATTCTCGACAAGGTGGTAAACGTAGGTTCGCTTGCGCTCATCATATTATTTCAAGAGGAAATACGTCATTTCTTCAGCACCATCGGTTCACGTCCGAGCACCCATTTCCTTACACGCATATTCAAGTCGAAGAAAGACAAGGGCGACAATGTGCATCGCGAGGACATTATGCCCATAGTGATGGCATGTATGAATATGAGCAAGCAAAAGGTAGGCGCGCTCATCATTATTGAGCGTTATGTGGGTTTGAGTGAGTATATAGCCACGGGCGACATGATCAATGCCAATATCACGCAGCGACTCATCGAAAACATATTTTTCAAGAACAGCCCTCTGCACGACGGAGCCATGATTATATCACACCAGCGCATCAAGGCTGCAGGCTGCATATTGCCCATATCGCACGATACAGACATACCCAAATCGTTAGGTCTGCGCCACCGTGCAGCGCTTGGCATATCTCAAAAGAGTGACTGCCTGGCAGTGGTTGTTTCGGAGGAAACTGGTGGCATTTCAATAGCCGAAAAAGGCAGTTTCCGCTTGCGTATGTCGGCCGAGGAATTAGAGAGTGCACTTTCAAAAGAGTGGATAAAGGAGTAACAAGTGCCTGCTTTTCATTATTTATGCTTATCTTTGCAGTGCTGACGTGTGCGCCATACTGCAAGTGATAGTGTGAAAAGCGCCCCCAAACGTGGCACAAACCCCATTATACAGCCAAGTCTATAACATGACAAAAAATCACAAGATAAAAAAAGTGCGTTTGCACAGTGAAGGCAATGACATACTGCGTAAAAGCCTGCTGGTCATACTCGTGACGGGTGCGCTCTTATACTACCTTTTGCGCGACGTAACACTGTGGCCTTTCTACGTCTACATGGCCATTTGCATAATATTGTATGCCATGGCCGTTAACTTCTTCCGTTGCCCGATACGTATCTTTAATGGTGACAAGGAAGGAACTGTGCTTGCTGCAGCCGATGGCAAGGTGGTGGTGATTGAAGAGGTTGAAGAAAACGAATATTTTCACGACCGCCGGTTGATGATTTCCATATTTATGTCCATCACCAATGTGCATGCCAACTGGTTCCCGGTTGAAGGACTTGTAAAAAAAGTAGTGCATCACAAGGGCAATTTTCATAAGGCTTGGCTCCCCAAGGCAAGTACTGAAAATGAACGCTCAACTGTAGTGATCGAAACACCCGACGGCAAGGACGTGCTCGTGCGCCAAATAGCTGGGGCCGTAGCCCGCCGTATAGTAACCTATGCCCGTGAGGACGAGGATTGCTACTTCGATGAGCACATGGGATTTATCAAGTTCGGCTCACGCGTCGACGTTTATTTGCCTACCGACACCGAAGTGCTGGTAAAGATGGGGCAACGTACAGTTGGCAACCAAACAGTGATAGCCAAACTTAAGTAAAGTGACAAACAATACTACTTATCAGTAAAATAACACACTCTTGCGAGTTGACAGGTTGATTGATGGTGAGTTAAGCAAGGGGCTTTATGCGTCCCTCGCCAGCTTACGCAGACTTGTCAACTCGTAATGCTTTATAAACCAAGTAACGCCATAATAACAATGAAAAAGCATATCCCCAACACCATCACATGCTGCAACCTCATATCGGGCTGCATTGCCACATACTTTGCCTTCCAGGCAAATTTTCAACTTGCTTTTGCCTTTATAATAATAGGCGCGGTGTTCGACTTCTTTGATGGTTTTGCAGCACGTTTGCTGCATGTTTCGTCACCCGTGGGCAAGGAACTCGATTCGCTGGCCGACGACATTACATTTGGGTTTGCCCCGGCCGCCATTGTCTTCTCAATGCTCCGCACCTTGCTCTCAGCATGTGGCGATGGGGCGGCAGTTTGTCCAGTCACCCCCTATGTGCCATACGTTGCATTTGTCATTGCAGCATTTTCAGCCTTGCGCTTGGCCAAGTTCAACCTCGATGAGCGTCAAACCACCTCTTTCATCGGGCTGCCCACCCCGGCCAATGCCTTGTTCTGGGCAGCGTTGAGTGTATCGCTCAGCACAAACAGCTGCCTTGTTTCCGACAATGCGTTGTGGTTATTGCCAGCTTTGGTAGTGGGTGCACTGTTGTCAAGTTGGTTGCTTGTGGCCGAAATTCCCATGTTCGCGTTAAAGTTCAAGCACTATGGCGTCAAGGGCAACGAGTTGCGTTATGGTTTTGTACTATTCAGCATATTGCTGCTTGCCATTCTGGGCTGGGTAGGTTTCTCCGCCATAATAGTGTTATATATTCTTACATCAATAGCCAACAACGTGTTTGGCACAAAGATTGCTGATGAGGAGTAGGCAACTCCTTATTATTAACGTAACACATATTGATTGATGCACTTTTTAGGTTGTTTATTTGTCTTTATATTAGGTGGTATATTCTTCGTGATAGCCGTCATAAGTTGGGTGTTCCGCACCTTGTTCGGTGTCAACATCTTTGCACCATTCTTTGTCGGGTCACGTCGCAAGGCAAGCGCTTTCAATAGCGCAGAACGAAATGATAACACTGCCAGCGAGCAGCAACGTACCACTCATTACAACACGGGCAATGCCCACCATGAAGGCGGGAAGGAACGTCGCGCGTCAGACAAAGGCAAAATATTTGACAAGAGCGAGGGGGAATACGTCGATTTTGAGGAGGTGTGAGGCATTGGTGCCAAACAACGGCAATTAAAGGGTGGTTCTAATAATCCCGAAATCACATAGAAGATAAAACGGTTGGTGGGTTAAAAAGCAGACAATCAATAAGTATGCTTTTTTACCCACCAACCGTTTGTTGTAATAAAGAGCGTCCAGCTTTTGCTTGCGCGGCTCAAATGCGTACAATGCCGTGCATTACAGCAAAGATGGTAAGGGCAGACACACTGCGCGTACCAAGTTTCTCGGTCAGATTATTGCGGTGCGTGATGACAGTTGCCACGCTCACCCCCATGCGTGCGGCAATCTCTTTGTTGATAAGTCCGTCCACAATGCCCTTCAGCACTTCGCGCTCGCGTGGTGTGAGGTGTGGCGTGTTGTGGCTACCTGTCTCAGCCTCGGCGCCATTAGGGGTTTGTTGTGCCTCTTTCACCACATCGGGTTCGGCACCATGTTGGTTGTGCGACTTGCTTGCCAGAGCTATGATTGAAGCCACAAGCGCTTTCTCAGGCAAAAACACATTCAGCGCGTGAAAGCCCTGAGGCAGATGGCAAGTGTCATTGCCATGCACCAGTATGATGGTCTTGTGTTGCCGTTTCAAAAAGAAAGACGCATTGGCCAGTACCTCGTCCGCCGATACAAAATAGTGAAAGAAGGTGTCGGCAGAGTTCTCCTCCGTCATGTCCGCAACGTGTGAAAACAGGTACACCTCAGCCCCCGGCATCATACGGCGTATGATGTCGGCCAGCCCCATGCAGGCAAGCGTGTTGGGTGATATGATGGCTATCGAAGGTCGCATAATATTTGCTGATAGAGAGGGGTGTGGAGTGGGGGACTTAGTTTACAACCAGTTTGTCGTTAAAGTAGTGTCGCAGAATTTCCTCTGCATGCTGCTTTTGTTCGGGCGTGTTGACAGGCACGTCCTTTAGTTTGTACTCCCACCCAAGGGCTTCGTATTTGTGTACACCGAGCGTGTGGTAAGGCAGCAGTTCGATGCGCTGTAATTGTGTGTAATCCTTAAAGTGCGCTCCCAGTGCGTGCAAGTCCTCGTCAAAATTGCTCACTCCTGGCACGAGCACATAACGTAGCCAAAAGGGGTGGTTGTTCGCTTCAAACCAGGCCGCCGTCTTAAGTGGTTGTTCGTTGCTGCGTCCCGTAATGTATTGATGCCTGTCATTATTAAATTCCTTGATGTCAAGCATCACAAGGTCTGTCAGTTTCCAAAGTTCCTCCACGTCATTGTTCCAGATGGCTCCGTTACTGTCCACGCAAATGTGAATGCCCTCCTCCTTCAACCGTTTGAACAGTGGAATGAGCGCTTTGGCCTGTACCGTAGGTTCGCCGCCCGAAAAGGTTATGCCGCCCCGTTTGCCAAAGAAAGGCTTGAACGACACGGCCTGTTTCACAATGTGTTCGGCGTCAGTCAGTGTGCTTTCACCCACGGCATCAATCGTGTCGGGGTTGGCACAATACAGACATCTGAACGGACAGCCTTGCAGAAAAACCACGTAGCGCAGTCCCGGCCCATCAAATGTGCCCATCGACTCATAGCTGTGAACGCGTATTTGCATATTTAAGTAGGTATTCAATATTAGTTTGTACAATCAGCAGGTGTCCGATAACGCTGTTTCAACGTAAAAATAAATGTGAGCACCTGCTTATTCTTATTGCAAAGTTACGCAAACTTACAAAAAAGCAGTACCTTTGCTGGCAAAATATGCTTATAAGCAGGTGCACACAAGCATTTTCATGCTGAAATAGCGCTAACGGGTCACACACCTGGCAACGTGCCGTCAAGGTGAAAACAGCTCCTGCATATTATACAACAAATCAAAATAAGAACACTGACTAAATATGGCAAAAGATACCGTAATCCTTACAGGCGACCGTCCCACCGGACGCTTGCACATAGGCCACTATGTTGGCTCACTCCGTCGTCGCGTAGAGTTGCAGAATGCTGGCGACTTCAAAAAGATGTTTGTGTTTATAGCCGATGCACAGGCTCTGACCGACAATATCGACAATCCCGAAAAGGTGCGTCAGAATGTAATTGAGGTAGCACTCGATTATTTGGCCTGTGGCCTTGACCCCGAAAAAATCACCATCTTCATTCAGAGCCAGATACCCGAACTCTGCGAGTTGTCATTCTACTTTATGGACCTCGTCACGGTGAGCCGTTTGCAGCGCAACCCGACCGTCAAAACCGAGATAGGCATGCGTGGCTTCGAGTCAAGCATACCAGTGGGCTTCTTTACCTACCCTATAAGCCAGGCTGCCGACATCACCGCCTTCCGTGCCACCACAGTGCCGGCGGGTGAAGACCAAAAGCCTATGCTTGAGCAGGCCACCGAAATTGTGCGCCGTTTCAACCACATATATGGCGATACATTGGTAGAGCCCAACATCTTGTTGCCGCAAAACGCCGTGTGCTGCCGTCTGCCGGGAACCGATGGCAAAGCCAAAATGTCTAAAAGCCTTGGCAACTGCATCTACTTGTCTGACACAGCCAAGGACGTGGAAAAAAAGGTGAAGTCGATGTACACCGACCCAACCCACCTGCGTGTTGAGGACCCTGGCCACATCGAGGGCAACACAGTGTTCACCTACCTCGATGCCTTCAGCAAGCCCGAGCACTTTGCAGCGTACTGGCCTGAATACCAAAACCTTGACGAGGTAAAGGCACACTACCAACGCGGTGGCCTGGGCGACATGAAGGTAAAGAAGTTCCTCAACAAAATACTCCAAGAGGAACTCGAACCCATTCGTCAGCGTCGTGCCGAGTTTGAAAAGGATATTCCCGCTGTGTACGAAATGCTCAAAAAGGGTTGCGAAGAGGCACGTGCCGTGGCTGCAGAAACCCTCAGCGATGTGCGTCGTGCTATGAAAATCAACTACTTTGACGATGCCGAACTCATAGCCGAACAGGCAAAAAAGTTTGCTTCAAAGTAAGCCGCACAAACGATGGAACTCCCTGGCCGAGCTGCAAACTCGTGCCACAATAACAAGCAAATGGAGCAGAAGATGTATGGGAAACATACATTTTCCGCTGCACAATTTGCTCATTCACAAAAGATTTCCTAACTTTGCAACCCGAAGCGAGAAGGTGCCTCAAAAAGAACGTGAGGCCGCGAGGTCTGTAACATGGTAGTGCTGACCTTTCTCGTGCAATGATATGTATATCAAAAACAAAAAAACAGCATAACAAAAATGAAAAGAACATTCCAACCCCACAACAGAAAGAGAAATAACAAGCATGGTTTCCGTCAGCGTATGCAGACAGCCAACGGCCGTCGCGTATTGGCATCTCGTCGCGCTAAGGGTCGCAAAAAGTTGACCGTGTCTGACGAAGTTCATGGCAAGAAGTAATAAATTATAAGCTACTCCCCAATACCGCACAGCGGTGTTGGGGATTGCTTTTTCAAGGGAGAGGCTGACACCTTTTTGCAGCAAGTGCAATGTGGGTGTCAGCCTCTCTTGCGTGTTTTGTGGTTTCACCGGACAACAATAATAGTATACTCAAGTTTCGGATTTGGCAAGCGCGGGCTGAAAGCCCAATGTAGCACCCAGCCCAGGGCAAGCGAAGCGACACCCTGGGGCTTCCGCATAGTAGAGTCTCCGCGCCCTGTAAGGGCAAAAGCTTTAAACCTTTATGTTATTATTCTTACTTGATAGCCGATTTAGCGGTCTTAAAGTGGAACATCGTATGTATATTTTGTTCAATACCTGCGCCATGTCTTAAAGCTTTTGCCCTTTCAGGGCGCGACTGCTCCAACACGCGATACCCAGGGTGTCGCTTCGTTTGCCCTGGGCTGTGGGCTCCATTGGGCTTTCAGCCCGCACTTGCTAAATCCGAAATTTGAGTAGTATACAGTTATGCCTCAGTCCGCAGCCTTCGCTTAGAGTTGTTCATTATGGCAAAAGGCCACCTCCTTGAAAGCATAGTTGCAAATAGTGCCATTGCTTTTGCGCAGAGACAATATGCCTAACGGACTAATGCCCTCAATGCTGGCTGCAAACTTGCCGCTGGCGTCTTCAAACACATGGTTGCCTTTGCCTCGGTATAAGTGCTCCATGTATTCGTTGTGCAGTGTGGCATAATCGTTGTGCAGTATCAGGTGGTAACGTTTCTCAAACTCACCAACAAGTTTCGACAGCAGTTCGGCGCGGCTGTGATGGCTGCCAGTTATTTTCATGAGCGATATGGGGTTGGGCGCATCGCTTTCAAAAACAGTCTGGTTCACGTTAACTCCCACCCCCGTCAGGGTAGTGGCTATTTGTGTGCCGCACACATCGTGCTCCAGCAGCATGCCGGCAATCTTGTAGTCGAGCCAGTACACATCGTTAGGCCATTTCACCGTCACACCGCCGTCCACGTGTTCCGCCAATGCGGCCCGCACGGCAAGAGCCAGTGCTTCAGACAGTGCAAACTGATGCGTCGCAGGCACCAGGGTGGGGTGGAACAGAAACCCAAATAGCAAGTTCTTACCACGTTCAGCCTCCCAATGATTGCCGCGTTGGCCGCGTCCCGCAGTCTGATAGTCGGTCGTAGCAAGTACAAATTCCTTGTCGCTGTGCTGATATTGCGGCAGGCGCAGCAGCAGCATGGTCGAGTCCGTTTCGGGCAAATGCACATGATCCCAATTGTGCGGCAAATCAATGTTTTGTAAGTTCAGCATAAGCCATTTGTGTCTTTTTAGGCAGTTTCTTAAGCACCTCGCTCAGCGAGTGGTCAATCAGTTCATACACCAGTTCGTCGGGCACATCAGTGTCAAACATCACCTCGTTCCAATACTTCTTGTTCCAATGCCAAGCCCCGCGTATGCCGTTATATTTATCGCGCAGGGCAATGGCATAGTCGGGGTCGCACTTTGTTACAACCAAATCGGGCCGGTCAAGGTCAATGTAGGCAAAAATCTTGTTGTACACACGGAACAAGATGCCTTCTGGCCCGAAGGCCGAATCCTCTGTGGCCAAAGGTTTGGCCAGGCAGTAATTGCGAATGTCTTCAATGTTCATACTTCAAAGTCGCGTTTATGCAGGCGTTGTTTCCACACCGTCTCCTCGTTGTAGGCATGGCGCAGGTGGGTAATGCAAAAAGGCCTTTGCTTGCCAACCACCGTAATGATGTCGTAGCTGTAAGGCGAACCAAGCAAATGGTTATGTGCCAGATAGGCGCGGCCGGCGGCAATGATATTGCGCTTTTTGTGCAGCGTCACTGCTTCGGCTGCCGGTGCAAAATGCTCGTCGCGGCGCGTCTTCACCTCGACAAACACAATTTCGCCGAACCATTCGGCCACGATGTCAATTTCGAGATGTCCGATGTGCCAGTTGCGTGCCAGCAGCGTATAGCCCTTTTGCGTCAGGTAGAGCAGTGCCTCGTCCTCGCCCTCGCGTCCCAGTTCGTTGTGGTCAGCCATCAGCGTTTACGCTTAAAAAAGTCCTTCATCAGTTGTGCACACTCCTCTTCAAGCACCCCGCAGACCACTTCGGTTTTGGGGTGCATGGCCTTGGGAGCAAACACGCTGTACCCCCGTTTGGGGTCGCTGGCTCCGTATACCACACGTCCCATCTGTGCCCACCCGATGGCTCCGGCACACATAATGCAAGGTTCCACCGTCACGTACAGTGTGCACACATCAAGGTATTTGCCATTCAGCGCATCGGCGGCAGCAGTGATGGCCTGCATCTCGGCGTGAGCCGTCACATCGTTCAGTGTTTCTGTCAGATTGTAGGCACGTGCTATGATGCGGTCGCGGCATACCACCACCGCTCCCACAGGCACCTCGTCCTTGTCGTAGGCCATACGGGCCTGTTCCAGCGCCTTGCGCATATAATATTCGTCGTTCATAAGTGTAGGTTCCATACTTATTTGTCAACCAGTCAACTTGTTACCCCGTCAACAAAGAATTCTGCCAACGGGTTGCTGGTGAGAAATCGGTTACTCTTTAATCAGTTGCAATGCCACCCGTCCGCGTTCCTCGTCAATGTCGAGCACCCTGACCATAACCTGTTGCTGAATATGCACCACCTCGGCGGGGTCCTTCACATAGTGGTCGGCCATGTGCGATATGTGCACCAGCCCCTTCACCTTTATGCCCATGTCCACAAAGCAACCAAACTTAGTGATGTTCGTTACCACGCCCGGCACCTCCATGCCTTCGCGCAAGTCGTCGAGCGAGTGCAAATTGTCGGCAAAGCTGAACACCTTGGCTGTGCCGCGTGGGTCGCGTCCAGGCTTGGCCAGTTCGTTCATGATGTCAGTCAGCGTGGGCAGTCCCACCTCGTTGGTGCAATAGTGCTTCAAGTCCACCTTGGCACGTGCCTCGGCCGAGGCTATCAGTGTTGGCACATCGCAGTCCGCGTCCTTGGCCATTTGCTCAACGAGTGCATAACGCTCGGGGTGTACGGCCGTATTGTCCAACGGATTTTCAGCACCGGGAATGCGCAAGAAACCTGCACATTGCTCGTAGGCCTTGGCCCCCAAGCGTGGCACCTTGAGCAGTGCGCGGCGCGAGGCAAAAGCCCCGTTAGCCGTGCGGTAGTCCACAATGTTCTGTGCAAGGGCCGGCCCCAGTCCCGACACGTAGGTGAGCAAATGCTTCGAGGCCGTGTTGAGGTTCACCCCCACGGTGTTAACACAACTCTCAACCGTCAGGTCGAGCGACTTTTTCAGTTCCGTTTGGTCTACGTCGTGCTGATATTGCCCCACACCAATAGCCTTAGGGTCAATTTTGACCAGTTCGGCCAAAGGGTCGGCCAGCCGGCGGCCAATGCTCACCGCACCGCGCACTGTTACATCGTAGTCGGGAAACTCCTCGCGCGCCAATTTCGATGCCGAATAAACCGAAGCCCCGTCCTCGCTCACCAAAAAGACCTCCACCCCCTTAAGGTGCAGACTCTTTACTAACTCCTCAGTTTCGCGTCCGGCCGTACCGTTGCCAATGGCAATGGCCTCTATGTGGTATTGTTCAACCAGCGAGTGGAGTTTGAACCCCGCCCTTGCATACTGGTTTTGTGGTTGGTGTGGAAATATAGTCTCGTTGTGCAGCAAGTTGCCCTGTGCATCGAGGCATACCACCTTGCAGCCAGTGCGAAATCCCGGGTCAATGCCCATGATGCGTTTTTGCCCGAGAGGGGCTGCAAGCAGCAGTTGTTTAAGATTGTTGGCAAACACGTGTATAGCCTCCTCGTCGGCTTTGCCCTTGCTGGCACCGGCAAACTCCGTTTCGATGCTTGGTTTCAGCAGTCGCTTGTAAGCATCGACAATGGCCATTTCAACCTGTGCGGCTGCCGGTGTGCCCGCCTTCACATAGCCGCGTTCTACCCGGCTTATGCAGTCATCATCGTCGCTTGGCGAGATGCTCACACGCAAGTAGCCCTCGGCCTCGCCTCGGCGCATGGCCAGCAGACGGTGTGAGGTGCAGCGCTTCAGTGGCTCGCTCCAGTCAAAATAGTCGCGAAACTTGCCAGCCTCGGCCTCCTTGCCTTTCACCACTTTGGAGCGTATCATGCCCGTACACTCAAACGAGCGGCGTACCGTTTGCCGTGAGCGTTCATTTTCGTTCACCCTTTCGGCTATGATGTCACGTGCCCCTTGCAGCGCCTCGTCCGTATTGGCCACCTCGCCTTTGACAAAAGCTTTAGCAGCCGTCTCCGGCTGTTTGAAGGGTTGCAACATCAGCATGTCGGCCAATGGCTCAAGTCCCTTTTTGCGTGCCACCTCGGCACGAGTCTTGCGTTTGGGCTTGAAGGGCAGGTACATGTCCTCAAGCAGCGTGGCGTCCCAACAGGTTTCGATGCGCTTCTTCAGTTCGTCAGTCAGTTTGCCTTGTTCCTCAATGGTTGTGATGATGTAGTCGCGTCGGTGTACAAGTTCCTCCAGTTTGTCATTCTGCTCCTTAACCTGTGCCACTTGCACCTCATTAAGTCCGCCGGTAGCCTCCTTGCGGTAGCGGCTGATAAAAGGTATGGTAGCGCCCGAGGTGAGCAGGTTGATGGTAGCTTCGACCTGCTTTTCGCGCAGTCCGAGTTGTTTGGCTATTATTTCGGCTATTTTCATGGGTTGTAATCTGTTGTTTGTGATATGCGTTAGCGGGATTAGTTAACGGGTTAACCTGTCAACTCGTAATCCCGTTAACTCCAAAAAACGCCAATGGCTTTATGATGTTTATGCCCCGTTGGCTTGCTGTCTGATAGTAGCCCGCGTGTATTTGGTGATGTAAATGTACAACAAAGAGTTGAGATTGACCAACATATTTGGTGCATTTTGCAAATGTGTGCATATCTCGCCGTGGGCTGCACCCCCTATCAATTTATTCTGTGTACATTTGTCTGCACTCTGCACTTTTTGTCTGCACTCCGTTGAAAATCATGCGTTTCGTTAGTGTAGACAACGGCTAAATTAACCTGCACACGTGTATGCACTGAGCGGACATGAAATGTTATATATTGCTGCTACTCCCTCGTTGTCTGCACGTGTATATTGCGCTGATTGCCCTGATGCGTGCACCTGTCAAACCAGTGCCGTGTTACGGCATAGGGCGAGCGAATTTTTGGTCGGACGGAATAAAAATCTGCCCTCCCGAAACTGAGAAAACGGCCTCCCTAAACTGATAAATGCACCCCTTGACATAGACAAGCAGGCGTGGCGTGTGCAGACAGCAGTGTAGGCATTATTGAGAGTTGTCTACACTGCGTAAGTCTTTGAATATCAGTGTAGTGCAGACAAAAAGTGCAGAGTGCAGACAAAAGTGTAAAGAATAAAATGTAGGGGGCGTGGCATTGCAAATTTGTGTGCACGCGGTGTATGGAATGCCCGAGTGTGCAAGTTTGTAAAATTATTGCTACCTTTGTCCGAGTAATAGGCGGGTGTTCGAATTCTGTTGATATAAATCCGTAGGCGGAATTACTTGTCAACGTGTTTACTAATTCCGCCAACGCGTGATACAACCTAACATTGAATATCTGCTTACACAAACAACCCACTGAAGTTTCGGATTAAACAAGGGCGGGCTGAATCATCGTGCAAGGCGAATGCAATCAAGCTTGCCTGAATTGCTGAGCCGCAGCCGATGATGTCAATAAAAGCCCAATGGAGCACATAGCCCAGGGCAAGCGAAGCGGCACCCTGGGTATCGCGTGTTGGAGCAGTCGCGCCCTGTAAGGGCAAAAGCTTTAAGACATGGCGCAGGTATTGAACAAATACATACGATGTTTCACTTTAAGACCGCTAAATCAGCTATCAAGTAAGAATAACAACATAAAGGGTTAAAGCTTTTGCCCTTACAGGGCGCGGAGACTCTACTATGCGGAAGCCCCAGGGTGTCGCTTCGCTTGCCCTGGGCTGGGTGCTCCATTGGGCCTTCAGCCCGCACTTGCTAAATTCAAAACTTGAATAACCCATTACATGTTCGCCGTCATAATTATATGTGTCGGGCAAATATGTTGAATACCTATTTATAGCATGGCAAATACCAAACCAGGTCTGTTCAGAACGGCAGACGGGAAAAATTATTTGTGGCCCTTTGTGTTGGTCACTTCATTATTCTTTTTGTGGGGCTTGGCCCATAGCATATTAGATGTGCTGAACAAACATTTTCAGGAAACCATGGATGGCGTGGGCAAGACCGAGTCAGCCTTGGTGCAGGCGGTGATGTATGGCGGCTATTTTGTGATGGCCCTCCCAGCCGGACAGATAATCAAGCGCTACGGCTACAGGGCCGGTGTGATAACGGGCTTGCTGCTTTATGGCATAGGTGCGTTGCTGTTCATTCCGGGCGGACAACTGTTGTCGTTCCCCTTCTTTTTGTTTTCACTGTTTGTAATAGGTTGCGGCCTCACGTGCCTTGAAACCTCAGCCAATCCCTACGTCACGGTGCTTGGCAATGCCGAGGGGGCAGCGCGACGTATCAATCTGTCGCAATCGTTCAATGGGCTGGGGTGGATAGTCGGTCCGCTCATTGGTGGGCATTTCGCTTTTGCAGTGGGTGCCGACAAGGGCAGCATAGCCATACCCTATGCCATTATAGGCGTTGTGGTGTTGTGTGTGGCGCTGGTGTTTGCACAAGTCAAGTTGCCCGAAGTGCAGGCTGACGGAGTGGCACAGACAGAGTCGGCACACGCCACAGACTCGTTGTGGCAACATCGCAATTTTGTGTATGGATTGATAGCGCTGTTCCTTTATGTGGCAGCGCAGACAGGCATAAACAGTTTCTTTATCAATTATGTGACCGAACACGCAAGTGTGAGCAATGTCAACGCCTCGTTATTGTTAGGCTTTGGCGGTATGGGGTTGTTCATGGTAGGCCGTATGGGTGGCAGTTGGCTTATGCTGCGTGTGCGTGCCGAGCGTGTGTTGCTCTATTGTGCCGTAGGTGCCACATTGGCCATGGCTGTGCTGCTCAGTGGTGCGGGGGTGGCAGGCGTGGCAGCCTTTATGTTGTGTTATTTGTGCGAGAGCATCATGTTTCCAACCATATTTGCATTGGCCCTGAAGGGAGTTGGCCAACACACCAAGCGTGCCTCATCGTTTTTGATAATGTCAATTGTGGGCGGTGCCATTGCGCCTGTGCTGATGGGGCTTATAGCTGACCATGCAAGCATGGCAATGGCTTTTATCGTGCCATTGTGTTGCTTTGTAGTGATTGCTGCGTATGCTGCGCGCTTTGCTCGTAAGGCATAAGGAACAGAAGTTTCAGATTTAGCAAGGGCGGGCTGAAAGCCCAATGGAGCACATAGCCCAGGGCAAGCGAAGCGGCACCCTGGGGATCGCGTGTTGGAGCAGTCGCGCCCTGTAAGGGCAAAAGCTTTAAGCTATGGCGCATTCTTGAACAAAATACACATGCGATATTCCACTTTAAGACTACGAATTTAGCTATCAAGTAAGAATAACATAAAGGGTTAAAGCTTTTGCCCTTACAGGGCGCGACAGCTCCAACACGCGATACCCAGGGTGTCGCTTCGCTTGCCCTGGGCTATGTGCTCCATTGGGCTTTCAGCCCGCCCTTGCTATATCCGAAACTTAAGTAAGTAATATGCGTTGGCGGAATTAGTTAACAGGTTAACAAGTAAGTATGCCATACACTACTTGTTATGTTAAAGTCATATTGGCAAGAAACTTAAAAAGCTTGGCAAACTTACCCGTCAACCCGTTACCCCGTCAACTTATCAACCCGTCAACTTATCAACTTATCAACTTCGTACATTGACCTTCCATGGCTCTTAACGACGAAATATATCAACTCATAGCGCAGGAATTTGCGTTCCCGTTCACCCCCACACAGCAGCGTGCCGCCACGCTGCTGGCGCATTTTGTTACAACTCCGCGTGCTGATGCCGCGTGCATATTGCGCGGATATGCCGGTACGGGCAAGACCTCGTTGGTAGGCGCCCTGGTGCGCGTGATGCGTCTGCTCAAACGCGAGGTGGTGCTGCTTGCCCCAACAGGCAGGGCAGCTAAGGTGTTTTCGCATCATGCCGGCACACCGGCCTATACCATACACCGCGTGATATACCGCCAGCAAACCTTCCAGGGCGAAGGCACACGTTTCTCGTTAGGGTTTAACAAGCTGCGCCATGCACTGTTTGTGGTGGACGAGGCCTCAATGATAAGCAGTGGCACCGGACAGATGGGCGACAGTCTGTTTGGCTCTGGCGAGCTGATGGACGACCTTGTGCGCTACGTCTATTCGGGCGAGGAGTGCCGTTTGTTGTTTGTGGGCGACACCGCCCAGCTGCCGCCAGTGGGTGAGGAGCAAAGTCCGGCGTTGAACAACGATGTGCTGGCGCGCTACGGGCTGCTGGTGGGCAGTGCCGACCTGACCGAAGTGGTGCGACAGAGCAAGGACAGTGATGTGCTGTCGGGCGCCACCATGCTGCGGCAGCTGCTGCAACAAGGCTTTGAAGGCATTCCACCCATCAACACCGACCCGCATGGCGAGGTGCGTGCCTTGCCGGGCAACGAACTGATAGAGAGCCTTGTAAGCGACTATCAAGCCTTTGGGGCCGATGATGTGATAGTGGTGACACGCTCAAACAAACGTGCCAACATTTACAACAATGGCATACGCTCACGCATATTCGACCGTGAGGAAGAGTTGACGCGCGGCGATTTGGTGATGGCTGTCAAAAATAACTACTTTTGGACAGAGCAATATGCCAAGACGCTGTCCCGCGACGAACGCATGCCGTTCGACTTCATAGCCAATGGCGATACGGCCGAGGTGGTGCGCATACGCAATGTGCATGAGCAGTATGGTTTCAGATTTGCCGATGCCACATTGCGCTTTGCCGACTATGACGGCTACGAGCTGGACTGCCGTGTGCTGTTGTCGACCCTGCAGTCGGAGTCGCCATCGCTCACACGCGATGAGAGTACCCGCCTTTACGAATCGGTGCTTGAGGATTATCAGCACATTCCGCTTAAAAAGGACCGTATGAAGGCACTGCGCCAGGACCCCTACTATAATGCCTTGCAAATAAAGTATGCCTATGCCGTAACTTGCCACAAGGCGCAAGGCGGACAGTGGGCCAGGGTTTATGTAGACCAAGGCTATGTGCCCGACGACGCGCTCGGACAACCCTACTTGCGATGGCTCTACACAGCCTTTACGCGTACCACCGAAAGGGTGTATTTGGTGAATTGGAGTGCGGGGCAGGAGTAAACGACCGTAATTGTAGGTTTTTCAGTTGGAAAGACGTACTTTTGCACTGCATAAGAAACGATTGTAAAATTTCAGAACAAATATTGATATGTCACTACCACAAGACCCCATGATGCTCTTCAGCTACGTTAATACCAAGTTGCGCGACGACTACAGCTCGCTCGACGCACTGTGTGATGACCTCGATGTGGACAAGCAGCAACTCGAACAGAAAATGGCCGATGCCGGATTTGAGTATAACCCTTCACAAAACAAGTTTTGGTGATATTGCAAAAGCTACGAAAATACTTTCCGCTCACATTGGCATGTGTGGCGCTGATATGGTATCTGTGCTTGTTCCGTCCGCCTCATGTACGCACGCTTGACGACATTCCTTATATCGACAAGATTGTGCATCTGTCCATGTATCTTGGCACATGCAGCGTGTTTTGGTTCGAATACAAGTGCAACGGCTATAAATGGCACAAGTGCCGCTTGGCCTTGATAGGTGTGGTGGCGCCCATTCTGATGAGTGGCGTGATAGAGTTGGCTCAGGCATATCTGACCACCTACCGCACAGGCGACTGGGCCGACTTTGCCACCAATAGCATGGGGGTGCTGCTCGCTTTGATAGTAAAACATTTTATAGACCAAGCTAACGGCAAAATATGCCGCGGCTAAATCAGACCTACAATTTTGACCCTACATATCCGTATATCCGACACCGACATCTGCTTTGCCACCTACGAAGCAGGTCAACCGCCGAAATTTGAATTTCACCCCTACCATGTGCGTCCGCAAGTGTCGCTCACGGTCAACCTGCGCATGGCCATGCAGCAGGTTGAGATGTTGCAGCAACAGTACGACAAGGTTGAGGTGTATGTTAATGCCACCGTCACCCCCGTGCCACTGGCCGAGTTTCAGGAGGAGGACGTTGAGACAACCTACAACTTTTGTTTCACGCCCGGCGACAAGCAACGTGTGTTTTACGACACGGTGCCAGCCTCGAACGCCGTATTCCTTTTTGCCCTGCCAGAGGTGACATGCCGCACCCTTGAGGAGGCTTTTGGCGAGGTGCGCTATACTGCAGCCCTGACCCCCTTGGTGCAGCATTTTGCACAGAAGGGCATCGACACCACGCATGGCAAGCGTCTGTTCGTTTATACCCACGATGGGGTGATCGACGTGGTGGTGCTCGAAGACAGCCGCCTTGTCATGCTCAACACCTACATGGTGCGCACACTAACCGATGTAGACTATTATGTGTTTAATTTGGTGCGCCATTTGGCACTCGATGTGGCCGAAACACCCCTGTTTGTGGCAGGCGCGCCCTTGCTGCGTGACCCTGTGATAGACGAGTTGCAGAAATATGCCCCCCGCGTGTATCCCGTCAATCCCTCGGCAGAGTTCAACCGCAATGTGGTATCAACCACCGAGGGGGTGCCGTACGACTTGATGTGTGCACTGCTTAAATAGCTAAGTAGGTGTTCAAAATTATTTTTACATTGAAAGTGCATTATCGGGGCGCAGATGTTCCCTTCGGGTGAGGGTTTCTGTCCCCCGATAACGGGGGAACCGAAGGGGGTCATAGCGGGCTATGTGACCGAGGCCGAAGGGGACAGATGCGTCTCGAGAATGTGCTTTCAATGTGAAAATGACACCTGCTGATTGTATAAAATAATTTTGAACACCTACTTATATTTACCCATTAACACGCGTTGGCGGAATTCTGAGTTAACAAGTCAACTTGTTTGCTAATTCCGCCAATGCTTCTATTAAAGAATATGCGAATTATAACAGGAATATACAAAGGACGCCATTTTGAAGTGCCACGCACGTTCAAGGCCCGTCCCACAACCGATTTTGCTAAAGAAAACCTGTTCAATGTGTTGCGTGCATACGTAGACTTTGAAGATACCACCGCGCTCGACCTCTTTGGTGGTACGGGCAGCATATCGCTTGAGTTGCTGTCGCGCGGCTGCCGGCGTGTGATGACCATCGAAAAGGACCGCCGCCACTTTGCTTTCATCCAGCAGTGCCAGCGTGCTTTGGGCGATGAGGCGTGGACACCCATGTGTGGCGACGCCTTGCGCTTTATTGAACGTTGTGGCGAGTCGTTCGACTTGGTGTTTGCCGACCCGCCTTATGCACTGCCCGAACTCGGCGAATTGCCCGACCGCGTCATGCAGTCGGCTCTGCTGAAAGAGGGAGGCTTGTTTGTGCTTGAGCATGGCAAGAACTACGATTTCAGCAATCGCCCCGACTTTGTAGAACACCGTGCTTATGGCAGCGTAAACTTTAGTTTCTTCAGAAAATAAGTGTCTTAATGGCATATATAAATAGTACCTGGCGGTATAGGTTTGAGCACAAACTTCACCATTTTCAGCCGCCGTGGCTACGATGACGACCCAAGCCTCAATAGCGACGGTGTGGTGTGAAACATGCGTCTGGAACGCAGTGTGCTGAACGGCAATCTCACCTTTGCCGTTGACGGCTTTGACATTTTGCATAACCTGTCAAAGGTGACGCGCACAGTCAATGCCCAAGGCCGCATAGAAAGCTACAGCAAGGTGTTGCCTTCGTACTTCATGGCGCACGTGATATACAAACTTAATATTAAGCCAAAGAAGAAGTGATGGGTTCAGGTATTGACGTGTCGAACAAATAATATAGGGTGATTACAGACTTTCTCTATAAAAATGCAGGAAAGTTTGCAACATGTAAAAAATAAGCCTATATTTGCGTATAAAGTTCAATCGAGTGCAGAAGAATCAACAATGCTTGGCGTTCGATAACCGGCTTATAAAGCGGTTCTTTGAAGATGAGCATGTGACTTTAAGTTACTATTACTAACCTTATCAAATATCCAATCCTATCATGTTAAACTATAGCAAACCTCCTGCCATATCCGTTTGCATGCCCATGTATAATGCGGCGTTACATTTGCAAGAGTGTCTTGACAGCATACTCTCGCAAACATTTGGTGATTTTGAACTGTTGATAGTGGACGATGGTTCAACTGATGAGAGTGTGGCCATAGCTGAGGCATGCAGCGACCCGCGTGTGCGCTTGATAAAGAATGAACATGACTATATCGCATCGCTTAACTTGTTGCTGGCAGAGGCAAAGGGCAAATATATTGCACGCATGGACGCTGACGATGTGATGATGCCATACCGACTCGAAGTGCAATATGGGTATATGGAAAAACACCCAGAGGTGGGTGTGCTTGGTGGTGGCTTGCTTCGTTTTGGCAAGGCCGAGGGGCGTGTGCAGCCTATTAGCAAAGTGACGATGTACGACATGGTGAATGCCTGCTGCATGGCTCACCCTACGGTAATGATGCGTGCCTCGGTGTTGCGTGAGCATGGTTTGAGATATGATGAGCATTACAAATATGCTGAGGATTACCACTTGTGGGTGCAGATGTTGAAATGTGGAGTGAAATTGCGAAATATAGAAGAGCCGCTTGTAAAATACCGCATATCAGACAATCAGGTATCTAATAAACACACGGCAAGGCAGCAAGCCTTGACCGAAGAAATAAAGCGTGATGCAGCCCGGTGGTTGCTCAACCATGTGCGTGAAGTGTCGGACGAGAATGTTGACATACCGCAATCAAGCAACTTGTTGACCATTGTCATTCCTTTCTTGAACGAAGGCGAGGAGGTGCGCCAGACTGTACGAAGCGTGAGAAACACTGCAAGTCGTGATGTGGACATTATTGTAATAAACGATTGTTCGGACGATGGATATGATTATGCGTCGGACCTTGCACCATTTGGCGTAACCTATGTGCGAAACGCTTGCCGCATTGGGGCTGCTGCGTCAAAACATAAAGGCGCACGTTTGGCGCGGACACCTTATTTCTTGCTGCTTGATGCCCACATGCGAGCCTATACCAAGAATTGGCACAACATGATAATAGACGAACTCAAGCAGAATGACAATCGTTTGTTGTGTTGCCAAACACAGGCTTTGGGAAAGGACAAAAAGAATGTGGTTTACGACAAGAATGTAGCGCTTACCGATGGTGCTTACTTGCTTTTTGACCAAACCGATTTTATACCAGGTATTACGTGGCTTGACTATCGCCAACACGGGCGTTTGCCGCAAAACATGATAGCCAGTGTGTTAGGAGCCGGGTATGCAGCGAGTAAACGGTTCTGGAGCGAAATACGCGGACTTGAGGGTTTAATGCACTATGGCAGCGAGGAGGCGTATATAAGCATCAAGGCATGGTTGCATGGTGATGGCTGTGCACTGCTGCCCGATGTGGTGTTTGGTCATATATATCGCAAGGCAGCACCTTATCGCATCATATCCGCTCCAGCATTCTATAATCATTTTGTTATTTCGCACACCTTATTCCCAACCTCGTTACGTTGCAAGGCTGATGCTGTAGGATACAGGCATAATAAGGGCATTTATGAGCAAATAAAGTTCTGGCTCAGTATGAACAAGCCCGAACTTGAACAGTTAAAGCATTATTATGCAGACACCTTTCACCATAAATTTGAACGCGTGCTCGCTGTGAACAATGCGGCCTCATACGACAAGTTGACAATGGCAGAGCATGAGTTGAAACGTTTGCCGCTTTTGCTGGAGTATGTAAAGGACAAAGCTGAATGCCTTGATAACGTCAACTTATGGAATGGCTGTATGGGGTATTTAATAGCCCTGTGCGAATATGACGCTTATGCGGCAGATGATTCCCTCTCGGACTTGGGGGCAGAATTGCTTGATCGTATCACCTCAACGCTGAAAATGTGGCGTGAATACCCTGTTTCGTTTGCCCATGGTATTTGTGGCATAGGGTGGGGGCTCGCGTACCTTTTGCGCAACGACTACATAGAGGGAAACTTTGAAAAGGAGTTTTCCATAATAGACGGTAAAGTGATGGAACTTAACCTTGAGCGCGTTACCGACTATACTTTCAAGACGGGCTTAGGCGGTGTGTATTGCTATGTGGCGCAACGTTTGCATTTGGCCAAAGTTAGCCACACAGAGGTGCCATTTGACAAGGCTTATGTACAAAGCATCATGGCTTCGGCACGGCGTGCGTTAAAATTTGCCACGGATCTGCGCACTTTGACTCATGCAGAACTTATCTTGTCAAGTGAGCAGGCTGACTGGCAGATTCTGCCACCGCGTTTGGTTGATGTGATGGATTTTCCCACATTCCTGCCCGAGGATAAAGCTGGGTGGTCAGACAATTTCGATGGTGCATTGGGCTATTTGTGCCATCTGTTAAAGATATTGCAGACTCAAAAACCTGTCAGCAACTTACAGCCTTGTACATCTATATAACAATCTATTTAACCTCAACTCTATATGAAACAAAGCAAATACAATTGCATATTGCAAGACAACACGGGCATGGTAATATACAATGCCGCTACCGATCAGCTTGTGGCACTTACTCCACAACTGGCAAATATATTCAATGAAGGCAAGGCTGCGCCAGAGAAAATCAAAGCGCAGCATGCTGAACTGTATGACCACTTGCTGCAAAAAGGTATATTTGTGTGCGATGAAGCCGATGAAACAGAAACGTATATACGTAAGCGTGAGGAATATGAGCGCAGCAGCGGAGAGTATACCATAACCATCAATCCCACCTTAGCTTGTAATATGTCTTGTTGGTATTGCTATGAGTCACACAAGAACATGCCGGCAATGAGTGCAGATGTAAAGCAGTCTGTGTTATTGCTGATAGACAAGTTGCTTGCAGACAACAAGTTGAAGAAACTAAACCTCTCGTTTTTCGGCGGTGAGCCGTTACTTTATTTTGACAAGGTGGTAGTCGATATCATTAACCATGCCAAGATGCAGTGCAAGGCATTCGATGCAAAATTGAGTATACACTTTACTACCAATGCCTATTTGCTGACAGACAATGTGCTGAAACAGCTTGAGGGGCTTGATGCTTCTTTCCAAATAACCATTGACGGTGGCAAGCAGGTGCATGACAGTGTTCGTAAAACCAAAGGTGGTGAACCGACTTATGCACGTATCGTCGAACACATACATCAGACCCTCTCACGCGGTTTCTCTGTTGGTGTGCGTTTCAACTATACAGCCAAGTCTATTCCGTCGTTCATTGATGTTGTGAAAGACTTTTCACATTTGCAGCAAGAGCAGAAGCAGCTTGTTAATTTCACTTTTCAGCGTGTGTGGCAGGATAATGAAGGCGATGCCAGTCAAGTAGAGCAGCAAGTGGAACATATTGAGCGGGCGTTTGAACAGGCTGGTTTGTTTGTAAATAATGCCAAGAGCTACATCGTGCCCTATTGCTATGCTGATGGCGTAAACACTGCGGTAGTCAACTATAATGGCGATTTATTCAAATGCACCGCACGCGATTTTGCCCCCAAGAGCAAGGAGGGTACACTCGCAGCAGACGGCACATTGCGGTGGAACGAACGTTTGCGCAAGCGTATGTCCATACGTCATGGCAGCGACACTTGCCTGCAATGTCGTATATATCCGATCTGTCATGGCGGCTGCTCGCAAATGAAGTTAGAAGCCCCTGACGGCATATCCTCATGTCCCAAGGGTTATGATGACGATAAGATACAAGAAATAATGGAGGGTCGCGCGCTCTATCTGCTGACTTCGTGCAAACGACAGAAATCAAGTAATCAATAATAAGAAGTGCCATAGGGCACATGTTTAACAATAAAAATTATTATAACAATGAAGTTACAGAAAAAAGGACTCTTGTCCGACTGCGAGCATTTGCTCACCCCTTTGACAACAGATCAAGAGGGAAACTTGCGAGGTGGCTTTGCCACGATGAGTGGTGAAAACAGTCAGCCAACCAATGGTAATTGCCACAATGGTGGTTGTACAAATTATTCATGCCAGAATGTTATGTGCAAAAATCTGAAGTGTGGTAATGAAGCTTGTGGCAATAATGGTTGTAGCAACACAGATTGCTTTAGCATAACCAAGTTGCCAGAACCAACCGTAACGCCCAAAACAACCCTTGCAGCCAATACTGCCGTTGGATTGTTAGGCTACCTCTAAACTTATTAAGCCCATGGTTGCAGTGCTATTTTCGTAGTACTGCAACCATGTAAAATCGTAATTAAAGTATGCAAAGACATTTACTCTTATTATGCTTCTTGATATGTTGCGCGACAGCAAATGCTGAAAAAACAGACTCAATAAATTTCCTGTGTAAGGTGGCAGACGCGTTTACTGGTGATTATATAAAAGATGGCGAGGTCGATATATTGTCAACAGACTCTACATTTCTATGCAAGGGACAATGGACTTATAGCGATTCTAATGGCAAAATAGAAGCCTCGTTAGTGGCAGGTAAATTGCCGAATAACAATAAATATATCCTCAGACTAACGCATAAAGATTATGTTACTACATATTATGCTTTAAGTTTGCGTCTGCCCAAACGAAGTGGCGATTTTTATTATCCAACAGAGAAAATATTGATGCGCAAGCTTCCCATGCGTCAAAAAGAAAGGACGCTTGGCGAGGCCGTGGTAACAGCTACCAAAATCAAGATGGTGATGAAGGGGGATACCATCGTGTACAATGCAGATGCTTTTCAACTCTCGCAAGGCTCGATGCTCGATGCACTCATTGAACAACTTCCTGGAGCGCAGCTTAATGAGGACGGTGTAATAACGGTCAATGGCAAGCGTATTAGTAGTCTGTTAGTTAATGGCAAGGACTTTTTTAGGGGTGACCCTAAAATAGCCCTCGAAAACTTGCCTGCTTATATGGTGAATAAGGTCAAGGTGTATGAACAGCAGACAGATTACGAAAAGTTGACGGGAGTGAAAGAATGGGAGCGCCCATTGGTGATGGACGTGAACTTGAAAAAAGAGTATTCAATAGGCTGGATAGCCAATGCTGAGGCTGCTTATGGTACAGAAAATAAGTATTTGGGGCGCGTGTTTGCCCTGCGCTTTACTGATTGCTCGCGCTTGGCCTTCTTCGGCAATATCAATAACACGAATGACACGCGGCGTGCAGGCTCAAAGGGCGATTGGACGCCCTCGTACCTGCCGAATGGCTTGCAGACAAGTCGTACTGCTGGCGGTGAATATAATTATGAAGACCGCCAGGGCAATTTCAAATGGAATAGCAATTTTAATGTGTCGCACACCGACAACCATACAGTCACAAGTACAAACAGCGAAAGTTTTTTGTCCTCAGGAAGTGCTTTCTCACAGAGCAATGACGACTCACGCAGCCACTCCATTGATTTCAAAACGGTGCATACCTTCTCTTTGTTTAAGGGATCTGCTTTCCATAATGGTAAAGTAAGCTTTGATTACGACAAGAACAAATACCAGACTTCCAGCATGGCGGGAGAATTTGAGCAGGACCCTTTCAACTTAGTCAGTGCAGGTGCGCTTGATTCGTTGTTCACCCCTGGCACGAATGCCTTGCAGCAGATAGCACGTTATCGTCGCAGTCAAATGGCGCGTAGTTATGGCGAAAACTGGAGCATAAGCGCGCCATATAGCTTGATGTGGGTGCCTTTCCGTAGCAAGGGCATAAACGACTCTTTTGACTTCAGCATATTTGCACAGTACGATAAGCACAGTTTTAACCGTTTCGACAACTATGACTTACGCTATTTCAAAACGGGTGAAACTGATTACCGCAACCGCTACACCAATTATCCGTCAAGGCACTACAACTATAACGCCAAGTTAGGCTACACATTCCACATCAAGGAGTTTGAGCCAGGCATTTCATATCAGTATGCACAGGATTACCGTAGCGGCCGCTACGATTTGTTCCGCCTTGATCGCTTGCCAGATTGGGCAGAGGGTACCGCGCACGAGCTTGGGGCATTGCCCTCGTCAAACACCGAAATGGAACAGGCCCTTGATATACAGAATAGTGAGCATTCACAAAAGTGGCACCGCACACATCAGGTTGCACTCGATATCAGGTACCAGATTCCCAACAAGCCAATGACAAGGTTCCTGCTCTCTTTGCCCTTGCGTTTTGAACTTGACCATCTGCTGTATAACCGTAGTGAACGGCATTTTGACCTGAACCGCACGCGTCCGCTATTTATGCCAAGTGCGTCTTTCCAAAAGTCAATTCCTGGCAAGAATAAAACGTATTATTTTTTGTCCTTAGACTATAATATGTCACGGCAACTGCCGAGCTTGCAGTATGACATCGACTTGGTGAATGATGCTAATCCCCTCTATGTGCAGTATGGCAATAATGGGTTGCATGCAAGCACTACGCACAGATTAAAGTTGTCGTCTATGGGTATGGACTATCAACACTATCAAACACTCTATAATGTAGAGTTCTCATACCAGCGTACGCGCAATGCCATTGCCACTGAACGTACATACATGCCTGAAACTGGTGGCTATAAAGCGCGCCCAGTTAATGTGAATGGCAACTGGAGCACAGATGGTTCATTGTGGCTAACTCGCCAATGGGGAAAGAAAAAGAATGTGGCATTCTCTACAAACACTTCTTACAACTTTAACCACAGTGTAGACATGGCAAACATAGATGGTGCCACAGACAATGCGCTCAGTGTGTTCAAGGACCTTTACCTGCACGAGCAACTCTCGCTCGATTATAGCAAGAATGGCTGGAATATCGGTGCCAAGGCGCGTGTCAGCTACAGCCATTTAGCAGGCAACCGTGTCGACTTCAATACCATCAATGCGTGGGATTACAACTATGGCATTACAGCTCGCATACCCATACCGGGCGGTATAGGTTTGAGCACAGACTTCACCATATTCAGCCGCCGTGGCTACGACGACCCAAGCCTCAATAGCGACGATGTGGTGTGGAACATGCGTCTGGAGCGCAGTGTGCTGAACGGCAACCTCACCTTTGCTGTTGATGGCTTCGACATTCTGCATAACTTGTCAAAGGTGACGCGCACCGTCAATGCCCAGGGCCGCATAGAAAGCTACTCAAACGTGTTGCCGTCGTACTTCATGGCGCACGTGATATACAAGCTCAATATTCAGCCCAAGAAAAAGAAATAGTAAAAAAGGTTTGCGCGAAGGTGGGTGGAACGAATGTTCTGCTTACTTTTGTGCAAGTCACACAATTATTTACAATTAAAGCTCATACAACTATGAGAAATTGCAAAAAAGGACTGCTCGCAGATTGCGAACATCTGCTTGCTCCCCTCACTATTGACCAAGAGGGACACCTGAAGGGTGGCTTTGCCACAATGAGTGAAAGCATCATGGGCAAGGTAACAAATAATGAATGCAAAAACACAAAGTGTAATAACAACAACTGCACGAACCATACATGTACAAACCAGCCTTGCACTAATGGTACGTGTAAAAATGACAGGCAGGCTTCGGACCTGGCTTAAAAATGCCACTTCTGCCTCCCCCCCCAAAAAAAAAATACACAAAGAGCTATTTGTAACTCAAGTTTCGGATTTAGCAAGGGCGGGCTGAAAGCCCAATGGAACACATAGCCCAGGGCAAGCGAAGCGACACCC
>ENA-UEOZ01000169-UEOZ01000169.1-human-gut-metagenome-genome-assembly--contig:-NODE-169-length-50813-cov-6.405885_pt1 | contig 50813 bp, 73 predicted proteins | sample MGYA00242898_ERZ507912 | MGnify/ENA primary metagenome ERZ507912 (study PRJEB26167, sample SAMN06115410) | human gut metagenome | host: Homo sapiens | place: China:Chongqing | collected 2016-04-27... | reverse complement strand
ATTAGCGAAAAGCTAGTATAATAACTAGCGCAGAGATAAATTAGATACTAGCTAAATAATAACACTCACAAGCTAGAAAAGTAACAAGAGAGGTAAAGAAAAATGATAAAGCTGAACATCACCACCAAAGAACTCGAAGAAGCGATGAACGCCGTTCTGAAGCAGGCCCGCAAGATGGAGGATTCCGACGAGCCAGAAGAACGCCGTCACGGCTTCGGCATGGAGAGCGCATTGACCGCTCTTTCAATCTATCTCGACCTGTAAGGAGGACAACACAATGAACACTGCATCCATCAACATTCCGGTGAACTTCGTCTCGACTTGCGAGGCAACGCTCCGCCGATACTCCGCCGCCCAGACCGACGCAGAGCGTCGGGCTATCCTCGACCGCCAGACGGTGCAGGGCCTCTGGTGGGCAATCGGATTTGTCCGCCAGCTCCAAACCGCTTGCATGAGCGACAAGGAGCTGAAACACGCAATCCGGCTCACGCACTTTCGCGGCGCTGTGTGCCCCGCTTTTCCCGCCTGACGATGACCTCCGGCACAGGTCGAAACGCCCGAAAGGGCGTCGCGGGAGCCACCGCACAATTTAGATTTTGGGAGGATTTTAGATGTCCATGCACGAAGAGTATCTTGCGCAGGTCAAGTTCGCATTCGCTCCGACGCGCTGGGCGAATGCCATCTGGCACACGTCGCCCGCCGCCAAGCGGTACGCCGGGACGCTGGAGGAAGCGCAGAACGCAATCCAGACCCTTGCGGGCCGCTACCCGGACGACCCGCAGCAGAAAGTCATTGAAAGCCGCATCCGTGTCCGGCTGGTCACGGACTGGGAAGAAATCAAGGAGGCGTGAACAGTGTTCAACATTACCGACAACGAGAGGCTGCGGGACGCTTATGCGCTCCTGATGTTTATGCAGAGTGATGTTCCTGCCTCTTCCGAAAAGAAAGCCGCCGTGAAAAACTTGGCCGCAACCGTCAAGATGGAGATTCGGGAGTTCAACCGCCGTCCGGCATCGGATAGCCACATCATTGAGGAACGCGGCTCTAACGGCTATATCGAGCTGGTGCAGCTCCCGGAGGAGCTGGACAAGGCTCACAAAGAGATTGCTGCTGACTGGTTCCGGGCGAATCGCTACTTAGAGTTCTATCCGACGCCCTACGACTGCTCCGGCCAGAAGTTCACGAACTGGTTTAAGTTGTTCCGCCGTCGCGGCCACTGGTTCGCATATCATTCGGTGAGCATCGACGTTTGAAAGGAGGTCACAGGTCATGAGAAAACGCATAGCCCCGGCAACGCCCCCAGTGGGCAGCTACCGCAACATTCCGTATTTTGCGCTGAGGGGCGTTTTCCGCCAGCGCGGATACCGCGACCAAGAGGTTGCCGAAGCACTGGGCATGAAGCCACCCACGCTTTCCCGGAAGATGGGCGGCCATGCAGAATGGAGCAGCAGCGAGATTGAAGCCATCTGCGAGCTGCTGGAGATTTCGCAAAAGGACGTCGGGAAGTTTTTCTTCCCCCAGATGCAGAAAGGAGCCTAAACAATGGGGTACGAAATCAACGAAGAGATGGCCCGCAAGGCCCACGAGATGCGCTCGTTCCGGGACTACATTCCGGGCAAGGCCACGGCGGATTATCAGAAGCAGGTCGCCAATGCGCGGGAGATTGCAGAGCAAGCAAAGTCCCGCTGCAAGACCACCGCACAGCGCAACCGGGTGGATGGGATTTATCATGAACGGAATGGTTTATCGCGGTGAAATCTATTATGTGCTGCCGGAGGGCAACGAGGTCGGCTGCGAGCAGCGCAGCGGGCGGCCTGGTATCGTCGTCAGCAACAATCTGAACAATAAACACGCCGCCACGGTCGAGGTCGTTTACCTGACGACGAAAGAGAAGAAGCCGCTGGTTACACATGTCTTTATCGGCAGTTCACAGCTTCCCTCTACCGCAATCTGCGAGCAGATCACCACCGTGGACAAGACCCGCCTGAACGATTATTGCGGCAAGCTGACGCAGGGCGAAATGGAGGCGGTGGAAGTCGCCATAATGGCCAGCCTCGGCCTCGACAACTATTTGTCCAAGCCTCAGCCCGTGCCGGTCGTGGCTGCTGCACCCGCTCCCACTTCTGTCCCGGCAGCACCTGCAAAGTCCTCTGAGGGGGGGCACTCGCACGAGGACACCGAATTTATCAAGGTCTGTGTGCAGCGTGACACCTACAAAGAGCTGTGCATGGAGCTGATTTCCAGAAAGTGAGGAATGAAGATGGCAAATTTTGATTTGAAGCTCTGTCCGTTCTGCGGCGGCGCGGCGCACATTCGGGACTTTGGCGGCAAGTACCGCGTCGCCTGTTCCGGCTGCGGGGCCACTGGCGGCGCTGTTTGGGTAAAGCAGTGGCACGATACGAAGTTCGTTGCGCAGGGTCAGGCCGCGAAGCTCTGGAACGAGCGGGCCGTGAACGGCGCGGGCATGGCAGCCTTGCAGGAGCGCGATGCTGTTCTGGAAGCACTGTGGAAGCAGCTCGATGATGTTCCAATGAACCCCGAAACGGAAGAGCTGGAAGCTGCCTTTCTGCATTTTCCGGCCGGCACAAACCGGCTGGAGGTCTGGCACTGGTTCGATGATCGTTACAGCAAAGGTGTTTCTTTCCTACTGTATGGCATTCAGGCTGACAGCCGCCGGTGTGAAATCGTCTGGGACATCCAGAAGCAGAACGACATCGAGGACGTGCAGTCGTACATTGACCAGCTCACCGATGATGAAATCCGGCAGGAGTACCGGATGGAGCGCGAAACCCTTTGCAAACTGGTCCCGACTGCTGCGGCCAAGATGCGGAAGCTCATTGACGACGATGATTCGTGGACGTTTCTCCGAGATACGGCCATCAAAGAAACTGCTGAAGAATGCTTGAAAGGAAGCGCAAAAGAATGAAAAATCGAATTTCCTGTTTTGCTGTCGCGGCGCTGCTGCTGGCCCTGACGTTGTGGTTTACCGCCTGCGGCTCCACCTCTGCCGAGGCTGGAGCTTCCAGTCAGCCTTGCTACCACGTCACGGTTTATTCTCCACGAATAGTCAATGGCGGCATGAGGGGCAAGAAGTACACGGTCACTGTGGATAGCTTTAGCGAGCTACTGCCCGACCCGAAACTGTCTGCGGAGCGGGAGTACCAGCTGCTGCAAATTCCTCTGGGAGATGGCCGTTTCGAGCTGGTGTCCACCTCTCTGGTGGAGATCGAGTATTACTGAGGAAGGAGGCTCGAGCGTGAAAGCTGTGTTGTTAAGCATTCAACCGGTATGGTGTACCAAAATTGTTCTGAAAGAAAAGACCGTGGAGGTGCGCAAGACAAAGCCGGAGGACGTGAAGCCTCCATTCAAGTGCTACATCTACTGCACGCGAGACCGGTCGAAGGTGGGGTGGCTGCGAATGGTTCCCGGCAAAGGCTGGCAGCGGTTGGATGGTACGGTCATTGGCGAATTTGTCTGCGATAAAATTTGGGAGCTGGCCCCGATATGCCGTGCCCCGGATAACGTCGAAGAAATGGCTTGCATGGACAGAGACCGCATTGTCCGCTACCTGAACAAGTGCCACGGCTGGGCGTGGCATATCTCCGATTTGAAGATTTACGACAAGCCGCGCGAGCTGCGGGCATTCGCAGGTTTGCAAAATACGCGGTTTGGTATGCGGCCTGTGGAAGTGCAGCGGCCTCCCCAGAGCTGGCGCTATGTGGAGGAACTGAAAGATGTCTGATTCTATTGGAGAGAAAATTCGTGCAGCGCGAAAAGACGCTCACCTCACACAGATTCAGCTTGCCCAAAGAATGGGCGTGACCAAGCAGACGGTGAGCCTGTACGAGAATGGCGGGGTCAACCCGACGGCCAAGATGCTGGCCAAGTTCGCGGCTGGGCTGAAAGTCCCTGTTGGCCTTTTAGCCGGTGATGAAGAGGGGCAGCTTGCTGGACAGTGGGTCAGCATCAAGACACGGCTTCCCGAATCTGACAAAGAAGATGATATATTTGTGCCCTGCCTTGTGAATGTCATAACGTGGGATTTGGAGTGCTCCCCATTTTATCCAGATGAAAGCTACGGGGAGTATGTTTCACCTGCGATGTATGACACCGAGCAGAAAATATTCTCCGTTGGCTGGGATGGGTGTGCGAGAATTATAAACGCCTTGCTCGACCCAGAAAACACAGAAGGGAGGTCTGGCAGCCGCGTCACACACTGGATGGAGCTTCCGGCGGCCTTTGGATTCTGGGAGGCACCTCAATGAAACAATACTGCCGGTACTGCTGCAACGCCTGTCTGAACGATGACGAGCTGGCCTATTGCAGCTACAAAGACGAGATGCTTGACGGCCCTGCCCTGCGGCGGCTGAACCACTGCAAAGGCTTCAAGTTCTGCGAGATCGACGTTCTGACCCAGACACGCACCTACAAGCCCAGAGCTGCAAAGCCTCCAGCCGATACCCCGGAGGATGCTGGGCAAATGACACTGTTTTGATATGGCAAATGGGCGGAGCGCCTATTTTTTATCAGTCTACAACTAGCTGCTGGCTAAAATATTTTCAAAAATTAGCGAAAAGCTATTTACAAACTAGCTCAAAGCTAGTATAATAACTAGCGTAAACCAGCCACGCCAAAACAGAAAGGAAAATGCAATATGTTCAAGAAACTGGTTCGCGCAATCTCTGAGATCAAGACGGAGAACGACCGGGACGACTGCTGGGCACAGATCGACCGGGCGTTCGAGGAGGAGAAAATCTCTTTTGAGGACCACGAGATGCTGTACAACCTGACCTCGATGGTCAACGTGGAGGGCTGAGCGATGAAGCGTTATAAAGTTTCCGTTTACAATACTGCCGAAAAGTTCTGGGACGAATACGAGGTCAACGCCGTTGACCCGGTAGACGCTCGCAACCTAGCTGTTCAGCGATTGGTTGACGAGACCGGGCACGGCTTGGACATCAACGAGATTACCGATGTACACGAAGTTGAAGATTGAACCCGCCTGATGATGGCCCCCGGCAAGGGCCGAAACCATTTTGTTGATACCAACAAGATGGTCGCGGGAGCCAACCGCAGAAAGGAGGCATAGAACGTGCCTGAATACTACACCACGCAGGAAACCGCAGAGGCCCTTGGTGTTTGCCGTCAGCGTGTCCTCCAGATGAGACTGGAAGGAAAGCTCGTTGCATACTCGCACGGAGAGAAAGGCAGCAGGAGCAAGTTCTTTTTTAAGGCAGAGGACGTGGAGAATTACAAGGCCCATCGCAACGACCCGAAGCCGCCGAAGCTGATGAAGCCGCTGGCCCCGGTCAGTGCGACGAAGAAGCAGCGCAAGAAAGCGCCGAAGAAATAAAGCAGGAGGAAAGCAAAATGCGAATGATTGGGAAGATGGCCGTCGCCGGTCTGGCAATGGTCGGCGCTGCGCAGGTGGTTTGCTGGGCAAATCGGCTCATGGCTCACGCGCTGGTCGTGTGTGGCAGCTGGGAGCCGGAGGCGGCTGCAAAGTCGGCACCGTGGATTCTGTTCGCACTGGCAAGTGGGCTGGCGATGTCCCTGTACGGTATGTACGAGGAAAACCAGCAGTATAAGCGGAGCAGCCCCTATGGGCGCGTTGAGCGTACCGAGGCGCGGAGTGCCCAGAACGGCAACAACCGAAAGGCAGGCTGACCGGTGAACCCGATGTATGATCTCGCGCTTGACGGTTACGGCCCACCGCTGGAGCCGCCCGACGACTATTATTTTCTGCCGCGTGACGCGGAGCAGGAGGACGAGAACGACAATGACGAATGAACTCACTGTCCGGGTGCAGAACCCGGTGATTCCGGCCATGATCTGGAACAAAGACGAGGTGCAGCAGAACCTCGACGAGATGCTTGCGGCCTACACAGGCCTCGTCTACACCCCGGAGAGCATCAAGGGAGCCAAAGACGACCGGGCCAAGATCAACAACTGGGACAAGCAGCTGGGCGCAGCTGTCACCGCTGCAAAGAAAATCTACTTGAAGCCGCTGGAGGACTTTCAGGCGGACATCAAGGTAATGCGGGAGCAGTGCAAAAAGGTCTCCGGTGCGATTGATGAACAGGTCAAGGCCGTCGAGCAGGCCGAAAAGGATGAAAAGGCGTCCACGCTGAAGCTGGTCTATCGGGACTGCATCGGCGAGCTGGAGCCGCTGATTTCTTTTGAACGTCTGCTGGACACCCACTGGCTGAACAAGACCTTTGACCTTGCGGAAGCGAAAAAGGCGCTGTGCAAAGCCATCGAGGGCATCCGCAGCGACCTCGACTTTATCCGCGAAAACTGCGGAGAGGACGTTGAGCCCTGCACCACCGAATACCTGCGCAACCTGAGTGTCAACGAGGCTGTCCGCGAGCATACCCGCCGCGAGAAGTCCCGCGCAGCGCAGAGGGAGGCAGAGGCCGCCAGAGAAGCGGCAGAGAGGGCGCGGAGAGCGGCTCCGGTAATTGTTCCCCCGACGGCTGAAGAACGCGAGATGCGGGCACAAGCTGCCGCAGCAACGCAGGCCGCCGCATTCATCACGCCGGATGGCCGTTTGGACGTCGAGGCAATGCAGACGATGGCCGCCGCACAGCCCAGCGCCCCGGCCCGCAAGAAGTATTATTTCTGGGTCGAGTTCAGTCCGGAGGACATCAAATGGTTCCGTCAAGCTGCCAAGGAGCGGGGCTTCCGCTTCGGCAGCATTGAATAATTTACATCATCAGGAGGTCAATTATGGGATTCACTTCACGCGCTGGTGCAGCAGCACCTACCAACACCCCTACCACGCAGAGCCGCTCTTTCGCCGCTCAGGTTCAGCAGCAGAACACGGCCATGCAGCCCGCTGTTGAATCGGCTCCGGTCGAGATCGACAGCATGGACGGCCAGCATCTTATCGTCAGCTTTGACGATGTGAAGAACTTCATCTGCAAGGATGCAACGCAGACTGAATGCCGCATCTTCCTCGAAACCTGCCGTCAGTACCACCTCAACCCCTTTACCCGCGAGGCGTACCTTATCCACTACGACAACAAGAACGGCGATTCGTCCTCTACTATCGTGCTGGGCAAAACCTGTTACCTGAAGATGGCCGAAAATCATCCGCAGTATGACGGCTTCGAGGCTGGCGTTATCGTGTTCATCAAAGACGTTGGCGAGCTGGTACACCGTGAAGGCTCCATCGTCTATCAGGACGAGGAGCTGCTGGGCGGTTGGGCCAAAGTCTACCGCAAAGACCGCAGCCGTCCCAGCTATGAGGAAGTCAAACTCTCCGAGTACGACACCGGTAAGTCCCTCTGGAGCGGCAAAAAGGCAACTATGATTCGCAAGGTGGCGCTTGTCCACGCTCTGCGCGAGGCGTTTCCCTCCACCTTTGGCGGCCTGTACGACGTCAGCGAGGTCAACGCAGACGTGGAGGCCGATTTCCGCGAGGTCGAGGATGGCGGCGAGCAGCCTGACGGCTCTATGCGCCGCCGCAAACTCAACAAGGCCCCCAAGGAAGAACCCGCGCCGCTGGCTGTTGAGGTCACCGAGAGTGACAAAGATCCGTTTGAGGGTGATGGCGAATGATTATCCAGACCAAGACAGGAGCGCAGGTTTTAGGCACCCTGTCCCGCGAACCTGAAATCAAGGAAACCCGGTCAGGAAGCCAGTTTTTGAGCCTCAGTGTCAAGGCGAGCAGCACCAAAGATGAATCCGGCAAGCGGAACAGCCTTTTTGTTGAGTGCTGCATCTGGCGCAATCTTGACCAGTGGGACGGCCTTTTTCAGAAAGGCGACGCCATCATGGCCTTTGGCCGGGAGCTGAGAAACCACGAATCTGGCGGCAAGACCTACTGGAATCTCGATGCCGACGGCATCTTTCCAGACGGCTCAGTAATTGCCCGGTGGGTGCAGCAGGGCATCGACATCATGCAGCAGCTCTACGACCAGCCCGGACAGCCCCAGACGGACGACTTCGAGCCGGTGGACGGCGAAACGCCCTTTGACCCCGGCTCTGAGCCGCCGCAGAGTGCTTCCGCGCCCGCGCCGGACAAACAACCGGCCCCGGCAGCTGCGCCCGAATATGACGACGATAGCCGCATCATCGAAACAGACGCGGATGACCTGCCGTTCTAAAACCAAAAAGAACCTGCAATAACCATTTGGTTTTTGATGTTAGAAATGAGGTGGGTGGATGGCGGACGAAAAAGAAAATGCCCGCCCAAAAGGGTTGCTGATTCCGTTCGATAAGATCAAGCTCCTTGACATTCTGGACGATGCAGCCTTTCGGCAGGTGTTCCGTGCCATGGTTTCTTATGTTAAAGCCGGAGCTGAAATGGAAGGTCTGGAGCCTATTGAACAGGTTGCCTTTGAATCTATGCGGCCTTTTCTCGACGAGAATATAAAAACGTACCAACGCGCTGTTATTGCTCATAGAGAAGCCGGACGCAAGGGCGGCAGACCAAAGAAAAAAGAAGAAAACCAAGAGTTTTTTGAAGAAACCAGAGAAAATCAAAAGAAACCAAATGGTTTTCTCGAAGAACCAAACGAAACCAATAGCCCCCTAAAGTACAAAGTGCAAAGTACAACTGATACTAAAGTATCAGATGTTACTACTGTTGTTGTTACGCAGAGTTCGACGGATGCCGACCTTGCAAAGATAGTCCAGCAGTATGAGGCGGTTATTGGAACATTCCCACGGTCCGCTCTGGATAAGCTGCAAGGCTGGCGGGAGGTGTTCAGTACCGAGATGATCCTGCTGGCTATCAACAAGGCGGCGGAATCCGGGAAGCGCTCGTGGAACTACATCAACGGAATCCTGTCGAACTGGCAGCATAGCGGAGTACATACCCCCGGAGATGCAGCTGCAAGCGACGAGAACCACAAGAGACCGACCGGCAGGAGTAGCAGCCCTCGGCAGCCGGCAGAAAGCACGAGAGACCAGCTGGCCCGCGTACTGGGCAACATGGACAAAGAAAGGGGTTTTGAGACATGACCAAGGAAGAGGCGGCGGAGCTGATCTTGATGAACGCGACGCTGTATAAGCTGGGGACCAAGCCGCTGACCGACGAAGAGATGAAAACCATCATCGACGTCTGGGCGTATCAGTTCAAGGACTACCCCGACGAGGTTGTCAAACGCGCATTCCTCGCAGCGAACCGCGTGTGCGTTTACCCCATCACGGTGGCGGACATCTTCAATCAGCTGTCCCAGAACATCGACCCGGACGCCGAGTGGGTGGCGCTGGCGGATGCAGCGCACAGGGCGCAGAAGTACATCAGCTGGCGCACCTGCCCGATGGTGACCGGCATCGACGAGAAAGGCGGGCTGCTGCGGAGCGACGGCACCGGAGAGCTGAAAGCCCTGTTTGATGGGCTTCCCCCGGCGGCAAAGTCCTATGTCGGCAGCGTCGGTGGGCTGGAAGAACTGGCCCGGACGTCTGACCTGACCTATCGCCGGGTCGAGTTCCTGAAGCAGTCGCGGGAGGACATCACGACCGCACCCCGGGAAGCCGCTCGTCTGCGCTGCGGCCCGGAACCGGCGAGACTGGAGGCTGCCAATGCCTAAGTTCAAGGTGTCCGTCGAGTGCCATACACCCGGCAGGGATGAAATCCACTGGCTGAAGCTGGAGGCCGACGACGAAGGTGATGCAGCGATTCAAGGCATCTACCACGCCCGCGACCGCTGGCCGGATGCTTGGACTATCACGGTCCGCAAAATCCGCAAGGTGGAGGTGACCCACTGCAATGGACGTTGAGCAGCTTTCGCTCTTCACCATGCTGGCCCCGGCGCTGCCCGCTGTGGCGGTCTGCTGCATGGACGGCAACCGGGCGGACGCTGCACCCGCCGAAAGCTGGATGAAGCATCTTGTGCAGGGCGGAGAGTATGTCGTTCAGGTCGCGGGCCATTCGCTGGTACTCAGACCGGCAGACGGCACGGCAGACGACGTTCCGGCGGGCCACCGGTATTATCACTACACCATAGGAGAACGCCTGTTCTCAGGCGTCTTTGTCGGGGGGGACAAGGAGTGACGATGAAATACAAAGTGATCTTTGCAGATCTCGGCTGGTACGAGGTCAAGGCAAGGAACAAAGCGGAGGCGGAGCACATCGCGCTCAACGCCGCAAAGAACTTCCACCCGGAGCGGGAGAAGTTCGAGATTGAAAAAACGGAGGTGCTGCCGAATGAGTGAAAAAATGACCGGCCTTTTCAAGTGCCGCAACTGCGGACATATCTTCGAGGGAAAAGTGGATGTCACGCAAGCCGTGAGCTGGGCCATCAAGGATATTACCGAAACTCTGGGAGGAGATGGCATTACAAGCACACTCCACAGGTCGTTTCTCCCTGAGCGGTTTGTTCTCCACTGGTGCGAAAAGGACAAGGTTTGCATCTGTGACCTTATCGGCTGGAAGGTTGGAGAGGAGGCGCAGGACAATGGCAAATGATGTTCGCCCTGTTGACGCCAACGAGCTGTTGAAACAGGCTGTCTACTGCCGCGAAGAGAACGGCGCGAACGTGTACGCCGTGCCCATCAGCTGCATCTTCGCAGCACCCACGCTGAAGCCTGAAGAGGTAAACCACAAGGAGGCCGCCCATGAGTGACACCAAGAAGCCCGTCCGGCTGGCCGACATTGGGCAGCTGGAGGAAGAACTGCGCCAAGACCTCGCCGAAGAAGAAGCCAAGGGTAAGGCCGCTGACATCTTGTATTGCGAGAGCATCAGTGACACGCTGAGCGACCTGAGCAACCTGCCGACCATCGACCCGGAGAGCTTGCGCGGCCATGCCAAGTGGGTAAAGGACAAAGAGCTGAAGTTTATCATCGTCGATGGCGAAAACGACAGCCACGAGGAACCGGCAATCTGCTGTACCAACTGCAAGGCCAAAATCTCGCAGAGCGATTTCGACGGCTGGGTCTGGAACTTCTGCCCGGTCTGCGGGTTCAAAATGGAGGATGCGACAAATGGCTGATTGCATCGAACGCGGGCCGCTGCTGGAGGCGTTCAAGGCGAAGTGCTGCGAGGACTGCCCCGGCGGGTATGACCGCGCAAAGTGCAAGAGCTGGTGCGACGCTGCGGACGAGATTGCACTGGTAGAAGATGCCCCGGCAGTCGTCCCGGATGCCCAGCGCTGGCGCAAGACCGCAGAAGAGCCGCCGACTGAGGCTGATGCAAACGAGGACGGCTGCGTTCTGAGCATCAACATAAACCCCGGCGACATGAACACAACAGCTTGGCCGTGGAATATGGTGGCAGCCTTCCCGGATAACCTTCCAGTCTGGATGCCGTTGCCTAAAAAGCCGCGCTAAAAGAAACTATGGGAGATGAACACACAAAATGACATACAAGGAGTTTTTGGAGCGCAAAATCGACATTGCGCCCCTGTCCGGTATCGAGATTGACCCCGCCGAGGTCAGCCCGGCGCTGAAAGATCACCAGCGCGTGAGCGTCCTGTGGGCGCTGCGCGGGGGCCGCCGTGGCATTTTCGCCCGCTTCGGTCTGGGCAAGACCATCATGCAGCTGGAGTGGTGCAGACTGCTCCAGAAACATGAGGGCGGCCAGACGCTGATTGTGATGCCGCTGAACGTCCTGCCAGAGTTCAAGGCCGACGCCGTGAACCTGCTGGGCATGGACGAGCCGCCCTACTGCCGCACGATGGCCGAGGTGGAGGCCAGCACGGCTCCCATCGTTCTGACCAACTACGAGCGCGTCAGAGACGGCGACATTGACCCGCACCATTTTACGGCGGTCAGTCTGGACGAAGCTGCCACGCTGCGCAGTTTCGGCAGCAAGACCTATCAGAGCTTCATGCAGAAGTTCAAGGGCGTCAAGTACAAGCTGACCAACACGGCCACGCCGTCCCCGAACAGGTACAAAGAGCTGATTCACTACGCCGGCTTCCTCGAAATTATGGACACCGGCCAGAGCTTGACCCGCTTTTTCAAGAGGGACAGCACCAAGGCAAACAACCTGACCCTGTACCCGGGCCGCGAGCGGGAGTTCTGGATTTGGTGCTCCAGCTGGGGCCTTTTTCTCCAGAAGCCGTCCGACCTCGGCTTCTCAGACGATGGCTATGCGCTGCCGCCGCTGGATATCCGGTATCACAAGCTGAACAGCCTCGACCGGCCCGCAGAATTTGAAGCAGACGGTCAGATGAAGCTCGGCCATGATGCCGCGATGGGCTTGCAGGATGCAGCCAAAGAGAAGCGAGACAGCATCGACATCCGCGCCGCTGAGGTGGCCCGCATCATCGCAGAGGCCCCGGCGGATGAACATTTCGTGGTCTGGCATGATTTGGAGGACGAGCGCAAGGCCCTGAAAAAAGCCGTCCCGGAGCTGGTGGACATCTACGGCAGCATGGACCTCGAAACCCGCGAGCAGCGCGTCATGGACTTCGCACAGGGCAAGACCCGCATCTTCGGCACGAAGAAAAGCCTGTCCGGCTCTGGCTGCAACTTCCAGCGCTATTGCCACAGGGCCATCTTTATGGGCATCGACTACGAGTTCAACGACTTCATTCAAGCCATTCACCGCATTTACCGCTTCCTCCAGAAATCGCCGTGCGTGATCGACATTCTGTACATGGACACCGAAACGGAGGTACTTCTGGCCCTCCAGCGGAAGTGGAAACAGTACGATGAACTCAGCGAGCAGATGGAAGAAATCATCAAAGAATACGGCCTCGGCAGCCTTGCGCTGGAGGTCTTGAAAAGAACGATTGGATGTGAGCGTGTGGAAGTAAAAGGCAGCAACTACACCGCAATCAATAACGATTGCGTGGAAGAGGTCAAGAGCTGGCCGACGGACAGCATTGACCTCTATGTGACGAGTATTCCGTTTGGCAACCACTACGAGTACAGCCCCAGTTATAACGACTTCGGCCATAACCCGGACGACGGCGAGTTCTTCAAGCAGATGGATTTCCTGACGCCGGAGCTGCTGCGCACCCTGAAACCGGGCCGCGTGGCAGCTATCCACGTCAAGGACAGGGTCGAGTTTGCCAACATCACCGGGCTTGCGGCTCCTACCATCGAGCCTTTCCACGCGGATTGTATCGCTCATTTCCGGCGGCATGGGTTTGCCTATTTTGGTATGATTACCGTCGTCACGGACGTCGTACGGGAGAATAACCAGACCTATAGATTGGGATGGACGGAGCAGTGCAAGGACGGTACAAAGATGGGCGTTGGATGCCCCGAGTATATCCTGCTTTTCCGCAAGCTGCCTACCGATTGCAGCCGAGGCTATGCAGATACCCCGGTCAAGAAGTCCAAAGAGGAATATACCCGCGCCCAGTGGCAGATTGACGCTCATGCGTTCTGGCGCTCCAGCGGCGACCGGCCTTTTACCCGGGAAGAGCTGGAAAAGATTCCAACCTCCAAGCTCCAGAACGTGTACCGGAAATTCAGCCGTGATACCGTGTATTCCTACGAGGAACACGTCAAACTCGCAGAAAGCCTCGACAAAGACGGACGGCTGCCGTCCACGTTTATGGTCGTCGCCCCGGGAAGCTGGGATATGGCCGTCTGGGACGACATCGTGCGGATGAAAACGCTCAACACCTCCCAGAGCCAGCGCCGCCAGAACCTCCACGTCTGCCCGCTGCAAATCGACATCGTGCAGCGCCTGATTGAGCGGTACAGCAATGAGGGCGAACTTGTTGCGGACCCCTTTGCAGGGCTTTTCACAGTGCCGTATGAGGCGGTGAAGATGAACCGCAAAGGTAAGGGAGTGGAATTGAATCCCGATTATTTCAGGGACGGTGTGGGCTATTTGGAAGCCGCAGACGCCGAGCGCGATGCGCCCACCCTGTTTGACCTGCTGGAGAATGGAGCCTGAACATGAACAAAGACAACATGGGCCGGAACGCTGAACACTATGCAGACCCGACACCGACCGCAGCCATGCGCAACATCAACAAGGACGAGCGCCAGAAAGAGGCTGTCCGGCTGGACAGAATCGGGAGCCTCGTGCCGCTGCTGCGCCAGATGGCCGACATTGCAGGGTTCGAGATCATGGGCCGCATCCCCCTGCGGGATAAGGCCACAGGAAAGGAGTACCGGTAATGAGCAACACCGAAGAGGTTATTGCAACCTGCCGTGACACGATGCTGACCGCATTGGAAAAGATTGGCGGCCAGAGCCTCATTTGCTCGTGGACCCGCCGGGACAGCTCCGTTGTGAAGCTGTCGCTGGAAATCAGAACGAGCGACCAGACAACCATCGGGGACGCAATCCGCAGCATGGACGACGAGGAAATGGCGCGGCGGCTGGTGCCCAATGTGCTGGACGCTTTGGGCGAGGATGGCCCGCCGGATGAAGATGGCGTCCGGGACTGGCTGGAGCTGCCCGAAACCTATCTCAAATACTGACCGGAAAGGAGCGCCTGCAATGGCACAGCATTACAAAATTGACTGCGACAAGGTAGAGGACCGGAAAGCACTGGTCGTTGTCCTGTCGATGAACGGCTACATCGTCCGCATGGGCAAGGAAAAGCGCAACGGTAAGGCCAGTCTGACCTACTTCGTGGAATATTGGAGGCCCGACGATGAATGAAGAAATGACCCTTGAACGTGCAGCCGAAATCCTTGACCCGACGCACCAGGAGGATTACAAGAGCATTGAGCCGGTGAACGAGGCTTGCAGGATGGGCCGGGATGCCCTGCTGCTGCATATTCCCCGCAGCCCTTACCCGGACGGCGACAAGGGTATTCTGGCTTGCCCTAACTGCGGCAGCGGTGAATACCTGCACAACATCGACACGGCCCGGAACGTGTTCTGCGGCCAGTGCGGACAGGCTATCAAGTGGGAGGACGACGATGAATAGACCTAGAACGGCGGCGAGCATTCGCCGCAGCTACATCGGCGCACGGAGCCGCGTAGAGGGCGCAGGTTTCGAGAACATCATCAACAGCGCTTGCGCGTATTACTGCTCCATTGGTCTGGCGGACGTTGAAAAGACCCCGGAACCGATGAAGCCGATTGGAAGCCCTGACCGTGCTGGCCGGTTTATCGCCTGTTACACCAAACAGGCCCAGCCGGACTACAAGGGCATTCTCAGGGGCGGTAAGGCCGTCAATTTCGAGGCGAAGCACACGGACAGCGACCGAATGACCGCCGACCGTGTGACGCCCGAACAGGCGGCCCGCTTGACCCGCACTGAAAGGCTCGGCGGTATCGCCTTTGTCCTCTGTTCTTTCAGCGGCAGGTATTTCTACCGCGTTCCGTGGGCCGTCTGGCGCGATATGAAGCGTCTGTTTGGCCGGAAGTACATCACCCCGGCAGATTTGGCCGAGTACCGCATCCGCGTTGCAGCGCCCGGAGTGCTGCTGTTTTTGGAAGGAGTTGAAACCAATGCGCCCGATTGAGGAAATCAAGAAGAACCATCGCCTGATGATCGTGCGGGAAGGCTGGGACGGCTTCATGGCCTACCTTGTCCACCCGCAGTATAAGCCGCAGACCGTGGGCATCGTTGCATCGTGGGGCGGTGGCTGGGAACACGTCAGCGTGAGCCTCCCGCGCCGCTGCCCGACATGGGACGAGATGTGCCTGATTAAAGACATCTTCTGGGACGAGGAAGAATGCGTGGTGCAGTTCCACCCGCCGCGCAGCCAGTACGTTGACACCCATCCGTACTGCCTCCACCTGTGGAAGAAAATCGGCGAGACCTACGAAACCCCGCCGAAAGAGTTTGTTTGACGAAAGGAGCAACCGCATGAGCAAGCGAGAAAATAAGCGCCTCCGCCAGCTGGAACGCCGTGTTGCAGCGCTGGAGAAAGCCCAGAACACCGGCGGCGAAACTGAAACCATGCTCGATATGTACGGCCAGAACGTCGGGAACGCAGCAATCAGCATCGGGGATGCGGTGAACAAAGAAACCGCGCAGCGCACCAAAGCCAAAGAAGAAAACCGAAAGAGCCTTTGGAGGGCTATTTTCGGAGCATAACCGCCCGCAGGGCCACAGATCAAGGAGACGTATGGAGATTAGAGCATGGAAAGCATGGGAACCCAATGGGATTCTTGACACGGAAGCAGTGAAAAAGTGGTTTCAGAGCTGCCGCAATCTGGTGGAGGCTATCCACAACCAGCGTGAAAAGGTCGCCCGCCTGCGGGACGCCGCAACGCATATCACGCAGAACCTGAGCGGAATGCCGATGGCATCCGGAAACGGCGACAAGATTCTGGACGCTGTGTGCGACAGGGACGCGGAAATCCGAAAGCTGAACCACATGGAAACGGAACTGGTTAAGCGCCGCATGGAGGCCATCTCCCGCGTTTTCTGCATCGTATACGCCGAGAATGGGTATAGTATCCGCGTTGCGGACTACCTGCGAAGCTACTACATCGACTGCGAGACCACGGACAAGGACGGCTATTTCAAGCTCAAAACCTATGAGAACGTCGCCGAGGAATACGACGTGTCCGTGAAAACCGTTGCCAATGGTCTGAAGAATGGGCTGGAAGCACTGGCCGAAATCTGGCCCGACATTACGAGGGATAGTGCATAATGCGCAAGATGCACAAATTTAGAGCCTGATTTTTCGACACGAGCATACCTTGGCATTACCGTGCCTTGTGAGTATGCTTATTACAAGCGCAACCGCGCATTGCGGCACGGCGCTAAATAAGAGGAGAAGCAGAGCGGCACGTCACTCCCCGCTGCTTCTTCGCTTTTTATGTGGATGCAGGAAATGACGGTGCGAACAGCAGGTGAACGCCGTGGCGGTTTGATTCCGCCCATCTGCACCAAGACCCGCCACCCCGTAGGCGGAAGTGGACGCATGACCTAATCAGTCACCGGGAGCTGCTGCGTTTCCCAAGCGCAGCGCATTTTCCTTTCTTTTTCTCTTTTGACGGCTTTGCATACCATCCGACATGATTTTCCTCCTATAACAGCTGCCCGGAGGCCCCGGAACGCTTAGGCGGTGCGCGTGTATTCCGCTGGTGTGTGCGTCCAACCCCTGCGCCCTGAACTGCGACCGACCATCGCAGCAAGGGGCCTTTTATATGCCGTTGTAGCTCAAGCAGAGCGCCGCCCAGTTAAGGCGGGTCACATTGACGATACGCAAGAGCGGCCCTGTCCGGCCTGTCCCCGGATAGATTGAAACTCTTGTGGTGCTGGTTCAAGTCCAGCCATCGGCTATTATATGCCGCCCTAGCGCAACGTGGAGCGCATTCGTGGGAGTAGCCACGGAGGGTTCGATTCCGAAAGGCGGCTGTCATGCGCTCGTAGCTCAGTTGGTAGAGTACAGGACTTTTAATCCTGAAGCCGTGGGTCCAAGTCCCACCGGGCGCACCAAAACAAAAACAGAGGGCTGTCCAGCAACGGACAACCCTCTGTTTCATTTTGCGGTTATGCGAGATGCAGATACTTTTCGAGGCCATCTTGTAAGATGGCGGAATACGGAGCGTGGGCATCTTCGGCGAGATCATTCAGCCAAGCCGGAATGCTCAACGTCTTTTTGACGGCACGTTTGGTGCTGGCGGGCTTCGCGTCGATCAGCGAAACGAAGCAATGCTCTTCGGGCTTGATGTTCTGGATGGGAGTAGGAGTGGGCAGCTGCTTTCCCTCTTCCAGAACAACAGCAGCGTATCCGGCGAGAGCCTCTTTTGCACCCTCCATCGTTTCGGCGATGGTGTCACCGAAAGACTGGCAGCCCTCCAAGTCGGGAAATTCCACCCAGAAAGAACCGTCCTCTTCGTGGAAGATAGCAGGATATACAAGCGTCATACAAAAGTCCCCTTTCATTTCAGGCCGTGCCGTTTCAGGATTGCGTTCAGCAGTCCATTCGGAACGTCTTTGCCGTGAATTGGAATCGTTTCAATTTTGCCGTCTTTTTCGAGAATATGGTGGCTGCCGTTCACGCGGACGACTTTCCAGCCATTTTTCTGCATGAGTTTCAGTAGGTCTTTATCTCGCATCTTTCAATTTCCTCCTCACCAATATTATACTACGTATTTACGTATTTGTAAAGACGTTTGATGAATTAACGATAAATTTTTTAAGGAGGGTAGCATGATTACCAAAGAATTATTGAAACTTCCGGTTGCGGACCTTGTGCCGTATGAGAACAACCCGCGCGTGATCTCCCCGGAAGCTGTGAACGCCTGCGCGGAGAGTATGCGCCAGTGCAGCGCACTTGACCCCATCGAGGTGGACGAGAACAACGTCATTCTCAGCGGCCACACCCGCCGCCTCGCTCTGATGCAGCTCCATGTGGAGATGGCCGACGTGGTACGCTACACCGGCCTGACCGAAGAGCAGAAGCAGAAGTACCGCATCCTCGCCAACAAGACCGGCGAAATGACCGGCTGGGATTTCTCCAAGCTGGAGCAGGAACTCGCGGAGGTGGATTTCGGAGACTTTGACTTCAACTTTGACAGCGAGGCCCCGGAGGACATCTTTGACGATTCCACAGACCTGCGCAGCGAGTACGATGAACCGCACGACGAAAGGCTGATTTGCCCCTGCTGCGGCCACATCGACCTCAAAGCAAAATTCAAAAAATTTGAAGGAGTCGGCGGCGATGGGCAAAACAGCGATGAGTGAAAATCTTCCTCAGTGCGCTGGAGAACAACAATGCTCGTCTGGATGAACTCGGCTCGATGCACTACAACCTGATGTCCTACTACTACATCCCGAAGAATCCCAAAAGAGCGCAGGGCATTATTGAGCAAAGCGAGCGCATCATGATAGATTCCGGCGCCCACACATTCCAGAAAGGCAAGACAAAGCTGGACTGGGAAGAGTACACCGAATCCTATGCGCGTTTCATCCGGGAAAACGACTGCGACAAGATAGTGGGCTATTTCGAGATGGACGTTGACAAGGTGATAGGACTTGAGCGCGTCATAAAGCTGCGCAAACGGCTTGAACAAGAAACGGACAAGATTATTCCTGTCTGGCACAAAGGACGCGGAATTGAGGACTTCTACCGGATGTGCGAAGAGTACAGCGGCAGGGTCGTTGCTATCACCGGCTTCAAGAACGAGGACATCAAAGACCACCAATACGCACAATTCCTGAAGATAGCGTGGCAGCATAACTGCCGCGTTCATTGTCTGGGCATGACCCGGCAGGATGTGCTGAAGAAAGTTCCCTTTGACTATGTAGACAGCTCTTCGTGGACGCAGGGCGTTCTATATGGCCGTTTGGGAGGGCGAAAGCTCAAAAATGAAAAGACCGCTGCGGAACGCGCCGTCATGCGCCAACGGCAGTGGGAAGCTGCATACAAGGAGGCAATGAAGATGCAGGAGTATTACGAAAGCTACTGGTTCACCACGACCGCCAGACTGAAAAAGTCTCTGGGGGGGGTACTGATTATGCGCAGTAATATGAAGTCCCTCGCTTATGCCGCCATGACTGCGGCCATTTATTACGTTCTCTGCGTGGCAATCGCTCCGCTGAGTTATGGACAGGTACAGTGCCGCATTTCGGAGGTTATTCTGCTGTTCTGTATGCACAACAACTTTGCAGTCTATGGCTATACCCTCGGCTGCGCACTGGCAAATCTGACCTCCCCGCTGGGCGTTCTGGATGTGATCGTCGGCTCCCTTGCGAACCTCATTGTTGGCACGTTCGCCCGCAGGAGCGGCAAGGTTGTCCCGACTATCCTGTTCGGCACCGTGTTCAACGGCATTGTGGTCGGCGCAGAACTGTCCATCGTGTACGGCTCTCCGTTCCTGCTGAACGCTGTGTGCGTCGCAGCTGGCGAGGGCATTTCTCTTCTGCTTGGCGCTGTGCTGTATAAGCTGGTTGGCAAGCGCATCGAAAGTATCTGGAGGTGAGTTCCGATTGGCCGCAAAGGTAAGTATGAGCAGTGGCTAGAGCCTGAAGGGCTGACGCTGCTTCGTGGATGGGCAAGAGATGGCCTCAAAGACAAGCAGATTGCCGCGAATATAGGCTGCTCAGTATCGACCCTCTGCGAATGGAAAAACAAATTTCCCGAATTTTCGGAAGCACTAAAAAAGGGCAAGGACGTCGCGGACTACATTGTGGAGAATGAGCTGTTCGAGAGCTGCAAGACCCGCACCGTGACCGTCAAGAAGCCTTTCAAACTGAAAACCGTCAAAGTGGACGGCAAAAAGAGACTGGAGGAAGAGCGTATCGAGTACGCGGAAGAGCAGGTCGTCGTCCCGGCCAACGTGACGGCCCAGATTTTCTACCTGAAGAACCGGCGGCCAGAGAAGTGGAAAGACAAACCGCAAGAGAACACGACCGAGGCCCAGAACACCGATATGCAGACCCTCGCAGACCTGTTGCAGCATCCGTTACCCAACCGCGACATCAAGGACTTTGAAGAATGAACATTCCCGCACCTTTTTCTGAAAACCAGATGCGTTTCTTCTGGGACTGCTTCGACCACTGGTTCAACGTGGCAGAGGGCGGCAAGCGTGGCGGTAAGAACGTCCTTATCACCATGGCGTATTGCACCATTCTGGAGAAGCATCCAAGCAGAATACACCTGATTGCGGGCGTGTCCACGGCCACGGCGCGGCTGAACATTCTGGACTGTGACGGCTTCGGCCTGAAAAACTACTTTGAAGGACGCTGCCGGGAGGGCGTGTACCAGAACCGCGATTGCCTGTATATCCAGACGGCGACCGGTGAAAAGGTCGTGCTGATCTCCGGCGGCGGCAAGGCTGGCGATGAAAAGCTCATTAAGGGCAACACCTACGGCACGGCCTACATCACCGAGGCCAACGAGTGCAGCAAAATCTTCATCCAAGAGGTTTTCGACCGTACCCTGTCCAGCCCCGACCGAAAGATATTTCACGACCTGAACCCGAAAGCCGAGGCTCACTGGTACTATCAGGATGTCTTGAACTTCCACGAAGAAAAGCTCAAAGCGAACTCGAAGTACGGCTTGAACTACGGCCATTTCACCATCGCGGACAATATGAGCATATCGGACGACCAGCTCCGGGCTGTGCTGTCAACGTATGACCGGAAAAGTGTCTGGTATGCCCGCGACATTCTGGGCCAACGCAAAATGGCCGAGGGCCTTGTCTATCCCATGTTCTCGATGGAAAAGCACGTCGTCAAAGGCGTCATTCCGTACAGCTCCCGCCACCGGTACTATGTTTCCATCGACTACGGCACGGTTAATCCGTTTGCTGCTGGCCTATGGGATTTCGACCCGGTGAGCCATAAGGCTATCATGATACGCGAGCTGTACTACCGTGGAGGCAGCGCAAACCGTACTGACAACGAGGGCTATTACAGGCTGCTGAAGAAGCTGATTGGCGACATCAAAATCGAGTATATCATCATCGACCCTTCGGCGTCGTCCATGATAGAAACCATTGAAAAGTATGCAGAATGGCTTGTGGTGAGGGCTGACAACGACGTTCTGAACGGCATTCAGGACGTGACGAAGTACCTAAACATGGGCCTTTTGCTGTTCCATGAGAGCTGCAAGGAGACGTTCAAAGAATTTGACCAGTATTCGTGGGACGAAGAATCTGGCGAGGATGCTGTTATCAAAGAGTTCGACCACAGCATGGATATGATACGCTACTTCTGCCGCACGGCCCTCCGCGCAGAGCTGAAGTACATTGCATGATGGAAAGGGGGTGAACTACTGTGAGTTTCATTTCCCGCTTATGGGGGAGGATAAAATCTATGTTTATTCGTACCGACATCGGAAAGACCTTCGGCGTGGAGCTGATTCAGTCCTCCGAGATGAACGCAGCGCTGGAGCTGTGGGACAATGTTTCGTCTGAGCGCCCGCCGTGGCGCAACCCGGACGACGACATCCGCACCTACAACATGGGAAAGCACATCAGCGACTACCGGGCGCGGCTTGTCTGCCTCGACCTCGGTGTTGCGCTGTCCGGCTCGCCCCGGGCCGACTACTTGCAGGGCATTTGCGATGATCTTATCAAGCGGCTGCCCGATAAGGTAGCAGACGCCGAGCGCATGGGCGGTATCGCCATCAAGTGGAACGGCTCCAGCTGGGACTTCCACCTGCCGGGAGAGTTTGGCATCACCAAACAGGACGGCAACGGCAACATCGTGGGCGCAATCTTCGCTGAGTACATCACGCACGGCTTCGACCATTACACCCGGCTGGAGTACCACCGGTTCAAAGATGGGCTGTATCTGATTACGAACAAGGCGTTCCTCAATCGTTCCATGAGCAACGGCCAGTATACCCTTGGCGCTGAAATCCCACTGACAGAGGTTGACGAGTGGGCGGAGATGCAGCCTGAGACACAGATCGAGCAGCTGGAAGCTCCGCTGTTCGCATTCTTCCGGCTGCCCGGCGCAAACACCATCGACCCTTCTTCCCCGCTGGGTGTGTCTGCCTTTGCAAATGCGCTGCCGGAGCTGGAGGCGCTGGATGTTGCCCTCAGCAGAAAGAACGGGGAGGTCGCAGACAGCAAGCACATCACGTTTGTTGGTCAGGCGGCTGTCCAGTACGCCAAGAACCGAAACGTGCAGCTGCCGCGCTTTATCAAGGCGCTGGGCGCTGGCGTGAACGACGACGGAAAGGCCGTCACCGAACACGTCCCCACCATGCTGACCGATGCCCGCATCAAGGACATCAACTTCGACCTGTCCATGGCCGGTGTCAAATGCGGCTTCAGCGAGGGCGTCTTTGTCATGGACGGCCAGACTGGCATGATTACGGCCACACAGGTGGAAAGCGACGACCGCGACACCATCCAGACCATCAAGGCAGACCGCGACGCTCTGCGTAGCGCAATCGAACAGGCCATCAAGGGCGCAGACGCTCTTACAACCCTGCTGGGAGCTGCACCGATTGGCGAGTACGAAACCACCTACAACTTCGGCGACATCACCTATAACTACGAAGAGGACAAGGCCAGCTGGAAGAACTACGCCTCGCAGGGCTGGATTCCGCTCTGGCTGTACTTCACGAAGTTCGAGGGCATGAGCGAAGAGGAAGCGAAAAAGATGGTTGCGGAAGCCAAAGCAGCCGAAAAGGAAAAGGGCCTGTTTGACGAGGAATAACCGGAGGGAGGCGGCGCGATGCTGACACCGCAGCAGATCACAGAGCTTGCGGAAACGCTGTATCCGGCGCTGGACGACCTCAACCGGTGGATAACGCTGGACATGATACAGCGCTTCATGGCACGTCTGGGCCGCGGAGAGGACGCTGTACTGTCTGGGACAGACCGGTGGCAAGTTGAGGTATACCAAGCAGCGGGCGGCCATCTGGAGGACCTGCAAAAGAAGCTGAAGCTGTTCACAAAGCGGTCTGACGCCGAAATCGCGGCCATCTTTGAGGATGCAGCGGTCAAGGCGTGGGCTGCGGATTGTGCTATTTACGCAGCAGCCGGTCATGACGTGCAGCCTTTGGCGCTGTCCAGCCGCATGGTGAGCATCTTGCAGGACGCCTACACACGGACGCAGGGCGAAGCACACAACTTCACCCGCACCACGGCCAGCGCATCGCAGAAACGGCTTTTTAAGGTGCTGGATGAAGCGCATTTCAAGGTTATTACCGGTGCTCAGTCCTACACGGCAGCGGTACAAGAGGGTGTGGACGAGCTGGCGAAACACCAGACGCACGTTGTCTATCCGACCGGCCACCGGGACACCATCGAAACGGCAGTTCTGCGGGCGGTACGCACCGGCATCAGTCAGGCCACCGGCAACATGACAATGCAGGGCATGATAGACCACGACTGGGACCCCATCCGCGTATCTGCCCATCGTGGCGCACGCTACGGCGACGGCGGCCACAACCCCGGCAACCACTTCTGGTGGCAAGGCAAGTTGTACAGCCGCACCGGGCGCACACCGGGTCTCCCGCTTTTCGTTGAGGCGACCGGCTATGGGACCGGCGAGGGTTTGGGCGGCTACGGTTGCCGCCACAGCTTCGGCCCCGGCGACCCAAACCACAACCCTTTCCAGAACTTCGACGAGGAAGAAAACCGCAGGGTCTACGACCTCACGCAGAAGCAGCGGGCCAAAGAGGCCCGAATCCGGCGTGAAAAGGTCGAGATGGCAGGTTATCAGGCCGCAGCCGAAAACGCCGCAGACAACACTCTGCGGGCGGCTCTGGAGGATAAAGCGGCCAGAACATCGGCACGGCTGCAAAAGCACACGGCGGACTATGAGCAGTTCTGCCGGGAAAACAGCTTGAAGCCGCTGAATGACCGGCTGTATGTTGCCCGACGTTCACAAGCTGCCGCCCGCGAGGCGGCGCACAAATCGCCCATTGGAGGACAAGGAACATGAGTAAGAAACTCTTTATCAGCCAGCCCATGAACGGCAAGACGGACGAACAGGTTTTGAAAGACCGTGCGTGTCTGATTCACTGGGCAAAGAAGAAAATCGGCGAGGATGTGGAGCCGCTGGAGACATTCTTTGACGACTTCGGCCCCGCTGCAAAACCGCTGGATTATCTGGCCCGCAGCATCGAATTTCTGGCAAAGGCTGACGTGGCCGTGTTTGCGCCCAGCTGGCAGGATGCCCGCGGCTGCCGCATTGAGCATCAGTGCGCTGCTGACTATGGCATCCCCATCATGGAGGTATCGACCTATGGCGAGCTGCTTAATGTCTGACGCGCCCTATGCGCCGTGGCTCTCCGATATTCTGGCATCGCTGGAGGAACTGAAAATCGACCGCATTTGCGTTGCGGCCCTGCTCCCCGGCGGCGAAGTGTTCACCGGTTACTACCACATGGACATGATGGACAAGGCTGTGGTCGCAACGAACATTCAGGCAGACGCCACGCTGGACGCGGTTTGCGCCAATGGCCGCCGCATTCAGGAGGCGTGGGAAGCCGATGATGAAGAGGACTTGGAAGATACAGAATGAAAAATGTTATGACCTGTGTTGACATCGGTTTCGCTGGGCTGCTGACCATTGCGTTTATCGTCCTGAAGCTGACCGGCATCATCAACTGGAAATGGGTCTGGGTGCTGTCGCCGCTCTGGATTTGGTACTGCATCGTCATTCTGACGTTCGCCGTTGCGGTATTTGTCGCAATCCTGAAAAAATAATGCTTCAAGCACGGTGCATCTTGCATCGTGCTATTTTTATGCCCGCTGCGGCCGCACGAGGCCAAAGAGGGCGAATATTAGTCTACCTGCGGACTTAACAAGGCAGGGGCAACAAGTCAGAGCGACGACTTAAAACGCTTAGTTGCAAAACCGGAGGTAACCCATGAAAACCAGTGAACTGAAAGACCTCGGACTGAATCAGGAACAGATCGACGCGGTCTTTAAGCTCAACGGCCTTGACGTGGAAAACGCCAAGGCTCCCATCGCCGCACTGACAGCGGAACGCGACGATCTGAAAACCCGCTTGGCGACCGCAGAGGACACCCTGAAAGGCTTCGACGGCAAATCTGCCGATGAAGTCAAGGCTGAAATCGCGCAGTACAAGAAACAGGCCGAAGATGCCGGTAAGAATTTCCAGCTCCAGATGACCCAGCGTGACCAGCGCGATTGGGTCAAGGGTAAGCTGGACGAATACGGCGTTTCCTCTCCCTACGCCCGCCGCCAGCTCACTGCTGACGTGATGGACGAAAAGGACGGCCTGAAGTGGAAAGACGGAGCCTTTCAGGGCTTCGACGATTTCATGAAGAGCGCCAAGGAAAAGGATTCCGGCCTGTATCAGACTGCCGAGGAAAAGGCGGCAGCCGAGAAGCAGGAGCAGCTCGAAAAGAAAGCGCCGAAGATCGTCGGCCCCACAGGCAACGCCACCACGGCGGAAACCAAGTACACCCCGCCCAAAATTTTCTAAACCGAAAGGAAGGTAAACCACTATGGCAAGAATCGAATCCCTTAGCATCCTGACCACCGACACTGGCAAGGAGTATCTGGCAGAGCTGTATGGCAAGGTCATTGAGAACGTGCAGAAAGCGCTGGTTTCTGCCGACATGAAGAACACTGACCTGTCCGGCGACCCGACCGCTGGCACTGTGGAGGCAAAGCGCTTCGCAAACGCCACCTCCGCAAACTATGGCACTGCCCGCAAGGCTGGCAAAGGCAGCCAGATCAAGGCCAAGGCCGTGACCGTTGCCATCGACAACGACAAGGAAATCGTCGAAGAGATGGAAGAGAAGGACGTCAAGCTGTATGGCGTTGACGGCGTTCTTGACCGCCGCGCTGCGAACCACGTTCTGCGCATGGCCGCAGAGCTGGACAAAGAGTTCTTCAAGGCAGCAGATGCCGAAGCTGTCAAGGTTACGGTTGCCGCCGGCGCAACTGTGGAGGATGAGCTGGAGACCGTCATTCAGGAGGCGGAGAACACTGCAAACGACTTCGTGGACGGTGTGCCTCGCTCCATGATGCGCCTGGTCACTTCCACTGCCTACTATGGCAAGATTCGCAATAACCTCGACAAGATGTCCCGCGCAAACGTGGACACTGCTGCGGAGGAGTTCTACGCATGGCATGGCGTTGAGGTCAAGTCCTGCACCCATCTGCCCGCTGGCTGCGATTACCTGCTGATGGTTGACGGCGCTGTGGCGCAGCCTGTCATGGCAAGCACCTACACGGCCGAGAAGATCCCTCTGTCTGAGGCCACCGCTGTCAGCCTGTTCTATCACTTCGGCACCAAGGTCGTCACCCCTGACCTGATTTTCAAGAAGAAGGGCGCAGAGTAAGAGAAAGGAGCTATCATAATGGCAAAGTTTAAGAATATCGTCACCGGCAATGTGCTGGAGACTGACAACCCGCTGACCATCAAGCTGATGGAGAACAGCGACCGCTATGAAGCTATGGACGCGCCCGCCGTTGAGGCCGCAGCGCCCACCAAGAAGTCCGGCAAGGCAAAGGCCGCAGCGGCAGCCGAAGAGGGCGCCTGAGCGGAGGTGTAAACCATGGCGTATGCGGATTATGAGTTCTACTCCACCCGGTATTTTGGCGACGAGCTGACCGAGGCGACCGCGCCGAAATGGCTGGAACGTGCGAGCGACGCTGTTGATACCATCACCTTCTACCGGCTGGCGCAGGGTATGCCCGAAGATGACGCTCATGTTGTCCGGGTGAAGAAAGCCGTGTGCGCTCTGGCAGACATCCTCTTCCGCGTTGAGCAGCAGCGCACGGCAACGGCGGCCAGCAAAGATGCACAGGGCAATCTCCGACCCGCCGTCGCCTCTATGACCTCTGGCAAGGAATCTGTGTCCTATGTGCAGTCTGCGGAGGCGTCCGTGTACGCAAAAGCTGCATCCGACAGCGCGGCGCTGAACGTCCTGCTGCAATCTGAAGCAGAACGCTATCTCGCCAACGTTCCCGGCCCGGATGGCGTGAACCTGCTGTATGCGGGGGTGAGATGATGCACGACCAGACCATAACGCTGTACAACTACCATGAACCGTCTGGCCTCTGGTATACGACTGTGTTTGAGGGTGTGCAGCTTGCTGCGGCCAGCGCGAGCAGCGCGACGACGCACGGCAACAACGGCGGCGATTCGGTGAGCATCATCATACCGGCGGCAGCGGACAAAACGGCAGCCTCCCGGCAGTACATCGGCCCGAAAGCCTATGCAGCGCGGGACGCCCCCGACGAGTGCTTCACATTCTGGCCGGAACATGATTTCGTCGTTGTCGGTAGCTGCCCTCTGGAGCAGCCTGTTTCTGAGGATGACTACGACAACGGCTTATACCACGAGATGAACCATGGACAGGATGAAGTCTACATGGTTACTTCGGCCTCGTTCTACGGCCTCATCCCTCATTTCGAAGTGGAGGGACGCTGAATGAGCGATACGGAGCATTTTCAGGGCTTTTCCTGCGTCCATGGTCACTTTTATGCAGAAATCCATTTCGACCGTTTTTCACGGCAGTTTGCAGCCGCTCAGGAGTGGCTGGCAGAACAGGTGCTTGCAGACTGCAAACCGTTCATGCCGATGGAGACCGGAAGTCAGACTCAGCGCTCGTATGTGGACGAGGGCGGCAAGCGGGTCGTATTCCCCGGCCCCTATGCACGGTATCTGTACGAGGGCAAGGTCATGGTCGATTCTGAGACCGGCAAAGGCCCCGCAAAGATACCGGACGGCTCCGGCGGCTATCTACTCCGGTTCCGCAAGGGCGCGACGCTCGTTCCGACCAGTAGGCCGCTGACCTATTCGACGACTGCGAACCCACAGGCTACCGACCACTGGTTCGATGCCGCGAAGGCGGCGAACGAAGAACGCTGGCTGAACGGAGTAAAACGCATAGGAGGTAGAGGCGAAGATGCCTAAAGCAAATACCGCCGTCAAGTTTGATGTTGACGGTTCTGAAATCATGAGCAAGGTGCTGATGGAGCTGCTCAACACCTGCCCCGCACTGTGCGGCAGGAGAATCGCATTCTCCACGCTGGGCGAGGACGACGGCCTTGCATTCTTCCCTTCTGTGGGTGCGGCTATCACGTCCGAGAAAGAAAGCATCACCGGGCACGTCAATCAGGTCTGCGCTTATCCGTTTGACATCGTGCTGCGCTGCGCTCCCAAGACGGAAGCTGCAAGGATGCGGAGCAAAGAGCTGCTGGACGCTATCGGGCGGTGGCTGGAACGCCAGCCGGTCACGGTGAACGGTGAGATGCACACTATGGACGCATACCCGGCTCTGACGGAGGGAAACCGCAAAATCAGGGCCATTTCCCGCACAAGCCCCTCGCGCCTGAATGCTGTGTACCAGAACGGCGTTGAGGACTGGCTGTTCTCCGGCAGCCTGAGATACGAAAACAATTTTTGCAGATAAGGAGAGAACAACATGGCAGAGAAAATCGAACGTAAGCTGCTGGCTCACTATATCGATGCCAGCTTTGACACCACCGGGAACACCCCGAAGTATGTCCGTCTGGGTAAGGACCTCGAGGAGTACAACCTCGAACTGAACCCGGACGTTGAGGTGTCGAAAAACATTTGGGGTGAAAGCACCATCAAGCACAACGGCTACGAGCCGCAGAGCGAGGTGGACCCCTACTATGCAGTGGAGGGCGACCCGCTGTATGAGAAGCTGGAAGCTATCGCAAATGGTCGCCTGACCGGCAACGACTGCATGACCACCACTGTGGATGTGCTGGTTGACAGCAAGGGCAAGGTGGCATGGGCATACCGCGAGAAGGTTATGGTCGTGCCTACCTCCGTGGGCGGCGACACCAGCGGTGTGCAGATTCCGTTCACCATTTACAACGCAGGCGAGCGCGTCAAGGGCAACTGGGACACCACGACCAAGGCATTCACCGAGCTGCCCAGCTCCGGAGAGCAGGTATAAAACAACAGGCAGAGCACAGGGCGGTCAGCGAGGGTTGGCCGCCCTTTATCTTTAGGAGGACAAAATGGAAAACGAAAAGACCATGAATTTCCCGGAACCCGAAAAGAACGTCGGCATCGTCATCGACGATGGCACCGAGGAAGTGCCCATCACGAACCTGCGCGGCCAGCGCGTCGGCGTGTTCTATGTGCGCCCGACCGATATCGGCATCGTACATCGGTATAACGACTTCGTGAAGAAGTTCAACGGTGTTCTGGAGCCGGTGCAGCAGGTCAACCTCAACAGCGACGGCTCCGCAAAGGATGGCGACGACCGTACCATCAACGCGCTGCGCGAAGCTGAAAAGCGTCTGTCCGACGCGCTGAACACCCTGTTTGATGGCAACTTCGCTGAGGCGTTCTTCGGCAAGATGAATCCTTTCTCCATCGTCGGTGGCCGTTTCTACTGCGAAATCGCCATTGAGGCCGTCGGCGCATATATCCAGAAGCGCTTTGACAGAGAGATGAACCTCGCGCAGAACCGTGTGGATAAGTACACCCACGGCTACCGCACCGGCAAGCACCGGAACGGCGGCAAACGGCGCGGCAGAGGGCCGCAGCAGTGATCGGCGAGCTTCCCACCCGGCTGGATGTCAACGGCAAAAGCTACGCCATCCGCACGGACATGAAAGACGTGCTGAAAATCCTGCAAGCGTTTGGAGACCCGGAGCTGAAAGACGAGGAAAAGGTCTATATCTGCCTTGTCATTCTCTACCGGGACTTCGACGAGATGCCGCAATCTGACTACGAGGCCGCATACAAGGCGGCTGCGGAGTTCATAGACTGCGGCCTCCATTCTGGCACAGACAAGGGACGACCGACACCCCGGACAATGGACTGGGAGCAGGATGCACCGATTCTGTTCCCGGCCATCAACCGGGTGGCAGGCTGTGAGGTGCGCAGTATTCCGCACCTGCACTGGTGGACGTTCATGGGATATTTTATGGAAATCCATGACGGCACGTTTGCTCAGGTCATGGCCCTGCGCAGCAAGAAAGCCAAAGGCAAAAAGCTGGAAAAGTGGGAGCGCGAATTTTGGGCCGCGAACAAAGACCTGTGCGTTCTGAAAGTGAAGCGGAGCGCAGAAGAACAGGCGGAGATCGACCGGCTCAACAAATTACTGGAATAAGGAGGTGGCACTGATATGGCACAGGCAGACGGCTCTATTGTCGTTGATACTGAGCTTCAGACCGAAGGGTTTGACAAAGGGAGTAAGGATATGCAGCGAGCAGTCCGTTCCCTGCAATCCAAGGTTGATGGCCTCGCGCCGACCATGAAAAAAGCAATGCGCGGCAGCGCCAGCGCCTTAGAATCCTTTGACGCCAAGGCTGGCCCACTGCGTGAAACGATTTCCGCTCTGGAAGATAAGATGGCCCAGCTGGGCAAGATTCGCATTCCGACCGAGGACTATTCGTGGCTCCAGACGGAGATTGCAAAGGCTGAGAAAGAGCTGGACAAACTGCTCAACAAAGAGGCCATGTACGAGGATATGGACGTCAACAAATCCTCGCAGAAGTGGAAGAATTTGCAGTACAGCATCGAACAGACCAAAAAGAAGCTGGAAGAGTATAGAGCGGATGCAGCGCAGATGGAAGAGGATGGAACCTCTCACACGTCTGGCACTGATTCTGCGGAGTATGACCAGCTGAGTGCGGCCCTCGATGCCGTGAAAGAGCAGCTCGACAGCATGACGCAGAAAGTGGACCGCAGCACGTCCGCGCTTTCGAGGTTTGGAAAGACCGTAAAAGGCGGCGTTGTCGGCGGGCTGAAAGGCATGGTATCCATGCTTGGCAAGGGTGCGGCGGCTATGCTGCGCCTTTCTCTGCGGGCAAAGAAAACGCACTCCAGCTTCAACAGCGGCATCGGAACGCTGCTGCGTTATGGTCTGGGTGTGCGCTCCCTGTTTACCCTCATGAGCAAGCTGCGCAGCGCGTTGGTGGACGGCTACAAAAACCTTGCCCAGTATTCCAGCCGGACAAACGCTGCAATTTCGTCCCTGATGTCTGCGCTGGACAGGTTGAAGAACAGCTTCGCAAGCGCATTTGACCCTATCCTGCGGGCGGCAGCCCCGGCGCTGGTAACGCTTATCAACCTGATTTCTGAGGCGGTTTCCCGCATTGGAATGTTGGTCGCAGCGCTGACCGGCGCAAAGACCTTCACCAAGGCGACGACTATTCAGGAGGACTACGCAAAGAGCCTCGATAAAACATCCAAGTCGGCCAAAAAGGCGAAAGCGGTTCTGGCCAGCTTCGATGAACTGAACATTCTGGACGATAAGGACACGGACAACACGAAAGACGATGGTTCCGTTGACCCCTCCAAGATGTTTGAGCAGGTCCCCATTGACAGCGCCGTGCTGGACTTTGCGGACAAGCTGAAAAAGGCATTTGAGGAAGCTGACTGGAAAGAGCTGGGCACACTGCTAGGCAACAAAATCAATGAGCTGGTGGACAGCATTGATTGGTCCGGCTGGGGAACAAAAATCGGCAAGGGCATGAATGCAGCCATCCAGACGCTGTACTACACCGTGGACACGGTGGACTGGGTGAATATCGGCAAGCATTTGGCCGAGGCGGTCAACAGTATCATCAATGAGGTTGACTGGGACATCTTCGGGCGGCTGCTGGCGAAGAAGTTTACCGTGGCGCTGGATTTGGCCGGTGGTTTCCTGAAAGAGCTGGACTGGACGGCTGTGCTTCAGGCGTTCACCAGCGGCTTCTCTGGCTTCTATAACGAGTTGCAGGAGTGGCTGGAGAGCAAAGACTGGTATCGGATTGGCGAGATCATCACCGCCAAGCTGTCCGACGCGCTGCGTAACGGCAACGTGGAGGGTGCAGTCAAGAGTTTCTTCGACGCTTTCACGGAGGCTATCAACTCGCTGGCCGACTTGATGGATGGCATCGACTTCTATCAGGTGGCAAAGGACCTCGTTGAAATGCTTGTCCGGGCTGTGTCTGGTGTGAGCTGGGACGAGCTGACGGAGGCGCTGGGCCGCCTTATCGGTGAATCCGTTGATGCAGTCATTCAGATTCTGGCCGGTTCTCTGGCGGATGTGGGCAACTACTTCAAAGAGAAAACGCAGGAAGCTGGAGGCGACGCTGTTGCGGGCTTCTTCCTCGGCATCAAGGACGCTATCTTTGGCGTTGGTGCATGGATTGTAGATAACATTTTCAAGCCGTTCTGGAACGGCATCTGTGATGCGTTCGAGATTCACTCGCCATCCAAGAAGATGGCCGAGGTCGGCAAGTTCATCATGGAGGGCCTGAAGAACGGTATCACCGGGGCCATTTCCACCGTGGTGAATGCCGTGAAAGAACTGCCCGGTCAGATCGTGGCGAAGCTCAAGGCGACGAACTGGGTACAGGTCGGCAAAGACATCATCGGGGCCATCTACAATGGCTTCGTGGCCTTGCAGACTAAGCTCCCGGCTGCGATGCAGACCATTGGTGCGGCCATCAAGAAAAAGCTGTCCGACATCGACTGGCTGACCGCGGGCAAGAACGTCATTGGCGCTATCTATAACGGATTTGTCACGCTGCAAACCAAACTCCCGACTGCCTTAAAATCCATTGGCGACGCAGCGAAAAAGAAGCTGTCCTCTATCGACTGGGCAGCAGCAGGCAAAAATGTTATCGGGTTTATCTACAACGGCTTCGTGGCCTTGCAGGCGAAACTTCCACTTGCGTTGAAGTCTATCGGAGACACGGCAAAGAAAAAATTCACGGACATCGACTGGCTGGGCGTCGGCAAAAACGTCATCCTCGGTATCTACAACGGCATCAAGAATACGCTGAAAAAGCTGTCTGAAGCTGCTGGACAGGCATCCAACTGGCTGATTAACGCCTTTAAGGATGCACTGGGCATCCATTCTCCCTCCGTTGAGGGCGAAAAACTGGGCTATTATTTTGACGCCGGTGTTGCAGGAGGTATTACCGGCAATGCGGATATGGCCGTGGATGCAGCTGGTGATTTGGGTCTGGCTGTGTACAATGGCGCAGATGATGCGCTGGACGGCAAGGGCGAACTGCTGGGAGAGGGCTTCGTTGATGAAACGGTTGACGCACTGACCAGCAACATGAACCGTATTTCCGACGCACTTTCTTCCGGCAAGGGCATCTCCAACATCAAGGGCATTGTCGAAGCGGTGAAGAGCGGCGACTGGGCAACCGTGACCAAAAACGTGGCCCTTGGTCTGTTCAACTCCCTCGACAAGAACTTCAGAACCAACGTCACCGGTTTTGTGGCGGACTCTCTGGACGCGCTGAACGCCGGATACGACGAGCAGGGCTTCTTAGGCATGGCAAAAGCCGCGGTGAACATCGTCACCGGCCTGAAAAGCAATCTGTCCTCTGCGAGCAACACCACCATTCTGAAAAATGCTGGCAAGGGCTTGGCCGGGAGCATCAAAACAGGCATGGAGGGCGGTTTGCCTGACCTCTGGACGCTTGTTTCGAGCATCCCCGGAAAGATTCTGGAGCTTCTGTCCGGCGGCTTTGATGAACTGAAAAAATGGGGCAGCGGCCTCATTGACTGGCTGAAAAAGCTGTTTGGTGGCGGGTCTGGTGACATCCAGAAGACTGCAAATAGTTTCCTCCAGAATGTAGGCAACGCTTTTAAGAAGATGTTCTCCGGCACGACCGACGAAGGCAACTCGTTCATGTCGAATCTGGGCGACCTGTTCAAAAACGGTCTGTCTGGAATCAAGAACAATACCTCCGGGCTGCTGGGCAGCATCAAAAATCTGTTCAGCGGAGGGTTTAAGAACATTTCCTCCGGCGCATCTGGCCTGTGGAACTCTGTCAAGGGCTTCTTCAGCAACGGATTGTCGGGCATTGCGTCCAATGCAGGGTCGATGATCTCCAACATCGGCTCCATCTTCAGCAAAGGATTTTCCGGCATTGCGTCTGGTGCGTCGGGCTTGTTCTCGAACCTTGGCTCTATTTTCAGCGGCGGGTTGTCGGGCATCGCCTCGACCGTCGGCAGCGGCTTGTCCGGCATCCTCGGTTCTGTTGGCTCTACGGTCGGCGGTATCGCTTCGACTGTGGGCGGCGGCCTATCCGGGCTGATCTCCACGATTGGTGCAGGCGTCGGTTCCATCGGCTCTGTCGTGAGCGGTGGTCTGGGTGCGCTGGCATCCGGCGCTGCTGGCGTTGCCGGTTCTGTCGGTACGGCCCTTTCCGGTGCTGCTGCCGCCGCTGGCTCCGCGCTGGGCGGCCTTGGCACTACGCTGGCTGGTCTGGCGACCGCTGGTGGCCCCATCGGAATCGCGGTAGCTGCTGTCGGCGCGTTGGGCGCTGGCCTGACGGTCGCATATAAAAAATGCGATTGGTTTAGAGATGGCGTGAACAATGCGTTCAACGCCATCAAAAACACTGTCTCCAATGTGTGTCAGGGCGTCGGCAATGCTGTGAAAAACATCTGGAACGGTGCGAAGAGTGCTGTGTCTGGAGCTGTCGAGGTCGGCAAAAACATTGTGAGCGGCATCGGAAACGGCATCAAGAATGTGGCTTCCGGCGTTTGGAACGGCGTGAAAAAGGTCGGCAGCGGCATTGTCAGCGGCTTCAAAAAGTTCTTCGGTATTCACTCTCCGTCCACCTTGATGGCAGACGAAATCGGCGCATACCTGCCCGCTGGCATTGACGAGGGCATGAAAGATGCTATGCCCGCGCTGCTGTCCAGTGCAAAGGACCAGATGGGCGATTTGGTGGACACCGTAAAGGCCGGAACTGCGGAAGCAGACGGAACACTGGCTGACAGCGACACTCCGCTGCTGTCCGAGGTTTCTGGCAAAGTAGACATCGTTGAGGGCATGGACAATGTTTTGACGCAGTTTTCCGACAAGGTGGCCGACAGCTTTACCAACCTGCTGGACCGCCTGACGGAAATCACGCAGAACGCAGGATTCTCCATCCCGGCGCTGGCGACTGGCACGGTCACACCGTACAGCGTGGAGGGCGGAAAGAACAGCTCTTCCGGTGGTGTGCTGGAAAAAATTCAGGCGTCGAACGACGAGACGACCCGCACCATCGTTCAGGCCATTGGCAGCGCGACGAATAGCATCTGCGCAGCTGTTGAGCAGTACAGCGGAGCGGAGGTCAACGTCGATGCAGACGGTCTCGCACAGCACACCGTGGACTATATCAACCGCAAGACCCGGATGTTTGGCACGTCGCCGCTGCTGACACCTGCGGAAGTATAAGGAGGTGCAGACCCTATGAAACCGATGCTCAAAATCGGGGGCCATGATTATACAAAGTGGGTGGCAGAGGGCGGGCTGACCCCAACAGACAGCGACGTTGATTCCTCGAAGTCTGGCCGCAACACTTTGGATGCGCTGATGGTGCGAAACAAAATCGGCGCGAAGATGAAGTGGAGCGTGACCTTAATGGACATCCCGGAAGAGGTTGCTGCCCAGCTGTCGAAAGACCTGAAGCAGACCTTTTTCGAGGCCACGCTGCTGGACCCGGATGCCGGCCGTTACCTGACCAAAACGTACTACTGCGCAAACCGCCCCTTTGGTGCGCAGCGGTACGACAAGGCAACCGGCAAAACCTACTATGTGGGCATGGCATTCAACATGACAGAACAGTAAGGAGGTGAGCTGTCACGAGGCACAGAACGAACAACTGGACAGAGCTTGCAGCTCGCGGACGCTTCAACATGAACGCCCGCGCCGTCATTGCGGGCAAAGAATACTACCGTATTTCTGCGCCACAAATCAGTCACAGCCTTGCAACGGAACCGCTCAGTATTGGCAACTGCAATGCAGCGTCTTTGAAACTGGATGTGCTGCTGGAGGACGGCGAGGAAATCCCGGAAGCTGCATCGGTCCGCATCATCGCGCAGCTCACGGATTTGGACGTCACAAATCGAACAGAAGTTCTTCCATTCGGTGAGTTCTGGGTCGATACCTGCAAGAACGTCGGAAACCTGTATACGCTCTCCTGCTATGATTCGATGCTGAAGACCTCGCAAGCGATGGTTGACGATTCGGACCACGAAAGTGACTGGCCCAAATCTATGGCGGTTGTTGTGCAGGAAATTGCGTATCGCATCGGCGTCCCGATTGACCCGCGCACCCGCATCAACCGCGGCATGAACTACATGGTCCCTTTCCCGAAAGGATATACCATGCAGCAGGTGTTGGGCTGGATTGGCGCTTGCAACGGCGGCAACTGGACCATCACCGACGAGGGCGAACTCCGGCTGGTGACACTGACAGCGCCGCCAGCTGAAAACTACCACGTCGTGGACGAGAAGTTCAACGACATCATCACCGGCGACGGCTCCACGCTTGCGTGGAAGCTGACCACCGGCAACAGCGAGATTCAGACCCCGGAAATCGGCAGCGGCGTCGGCTCTCTGGTTCCGAAGGTCTATCCAGTCGTGGACCACGAGTTCAACCGCATTGTCACGGCGGATGGCTTTTTGCTGGTCTATGACAAGACCGGCGCGGTAGAAGCTGAACAGGGCCTTATTCATGTTCCGTTTGTGGGGGGAGATGTCGAGACTGGAAAACGGCTTGTGGTGTCCAAAGTCACCATGACGGACGAGGACGGAAACGCCTACTCGCGGGGCGACGACAGCGGGTTTGAAATCACCGTAGACAACTGCCCCTATTCCTGTCAGGGCATTTGCAATGACCTGTATTCGATGCTGCACGGCATCGAGTATGAGCCGTTCACGGCCCCGGACGCGGTGTTTGACCCAGCCACAGAACTGGGAGATCAAGTCAAAATCGGCGACAAGGTTCACAGCTCTATCTATTCTATGGACGCGCTGCTGGGCATTGGATATTCCAACACCATCAGTGCCCCGACGAACACCGAAGCGACGCGGCAGTATCCGTATCTGACAGAGCGCGATAAAAACCGCGATAAGGTATTTCTGGAGGCAAGCGCTGACTATGGCGGCGTTACGATGTCTACCGAGGATGGTCTGCTGGTCGCAAAGACCGGCAACTCCGCCAGCGGCGTTGCAACGCAGTCGATGACCGGTGCGCGGAGTGCCCCGGTGTCCCGCGCAGAGGTGCAGTATTCCGATGATTATATCGCCATGCGGGCGCGTGACCCTGAAACCGGCCACATGGAAGATGCCATCTTCTATGACGATGAGGTGGAGAAATACCGCATCAAGAAAACCGTCCTCATTGAACAGGCGGATGAAATTGCCACGGAGGTGAACAGATTGGCGGAAGAACTGAAGTCCATGGAGGGCGGCGAAGGTGAAGATGCCGTAAACCTCCCGCAGCTGCTTCAGTCTGTCAAAGATGTTCAGGCGGCTCTCACAGAACAGCGCACTACATTGGAGGGGCTGGAAACATCGGCAGCGGATATCAAAACGACGTTGGCTAGTGTGCAGACGGCCCTTTCGGATATCAAGGCCGCTGCGGCTGGTATTCGGTCTGTGGTAGACAAAAATGCTGCTGCGCTGGCCGCAATGGACGAAAAGCTGACAGCTGTGCAGGATGTGCAGACGGCAGACCGGAAAGTTCTGGACAATGTTCAGGCTGACACAACAGCGCTGAAGAAATCTGCCGCTGACCAGTCGGCTGGTTTGGCTGCAATGCAGACCGATGTGACGGCGCTGAAACAGGCCATCGCAGACCAGTCCGCGGAGATGGCCGACGTTCACGCCACGGTGGATGGACACACCACCTCGCTGGCCGCAATGGACGAAAAGCTGACAGCCGCACAGGGAACGCTGGACAGCATCCTCTCTCTGCTGAAAGGAATGTCTGGCGACAAGGACACCGAAACCGACCCGGACACTGGGACGGATGATAAAACGACCGAAACCGAAAAGGAGGGCAATTCTTAAATGGCTGAAAAACGTATTCAGGACTTCGCTACTGCGACGGAAGCTCTGGACGATGACCTGCTGTTGATCTCTTCGGATGGCGAAACGTACAACATGAAGGTCAAAACCCTGAAAGACGCTGTTCAGGGTGACGCAGACCGCGCCGAAGCTGCTGCAAAAGAAGCGGCGGCGACAGCAAAGCAGGTCTCGGAATCTGTTGGCAATATCGAAGAGCGGGCAACATCCGCTGAAGTAAAAGCCGCATCCGCCGAGTCCGCTGCAAAGACCGCTGTGCAGGATGCCGCCGACGCGAAGAAAGCGGCCTCTAGCACGGAGGGCATGGTCTCCACGGCCCAAACTGCTGCATCTCAGGCCAGCACGGCGGCGGCCAAGGCTGAGGACGAAGCATCTAAAGCCTCCACCTCTGCGAGTGCTGCACAGGAGGCGGCAGGAAAAGCAGCGGACGCTTCCAACAAGGCCGTCGAAGCTGCAAACACCGCAACCACCACGGCTGGTGAGGCCAAGACGACGGCAAACGAGGCCAAGAGCGCAGCTGAACAGGCAACGTCTGACGCTGCCGATGCTGCTGCAAATGTCAAAACCGCAACCGACGCGGCCACGAAGTCCGCTGCATCTGCAAAGACCGCAGAGCTTCAGGCGACCGCAGCAGCAAATACACTGGCCCAGTTTCAGGAAATCATCGAGAACGGCGTTGTTCAGGACGTGCAGTCCGTGGATGATGGCCTGAAGATCACCTACACCAACGGCGGCACCATCACGCTGCCCATCAAGGCTTCCGGCGGGCTGGCGTTCAGCTCTATGTACTACGACACGGAAACCTACTACCTGCATCTGTACGACGAGAACGAGAAAGACGTCATTGACCCGGTGTACATTCCGGGCGGCGGAGGCGGCGGCTCTGGCGGTTCCTCCGGCGTCACCCTGACCAACGAAACCTACGTCAACGGCGAAAAGGCTCTGTCTTTTGCCGTCGCGCAGGGTCAGAGCACGGAGGTGTCCTACACCTTTACCGACACTGACCCGGACTTTGGCGGCGCTGCTGCGTATTATGTCAACGGCGAGCAGGTGGCCACGGCCAACATCGTACAGAACAAAAAAATCACTTTTGACCCCAGCGCATGGCTGGTGTCCGGTGACAACAAGGTGAAGGTCGTTGTCACCGATGAAAACGGCGCGACCGGCTCCAAAACGTGGAACATCTCGGTTCTGACGGTTTCGGTCACTGCAACGCTGTCGGAATCCACATTGTACACTGTCGGCACGGCGTTCCGCATCATGTACACTCCGGTCGGCTCCGGCATGAGCAAGACCACGCACTTCCTCGTTGACGGCGTTCAGGCGGCAGAGGCCACGACCTCTTATTCTGGCCGCCAGCTCGTGCAGAGCTTGATCATCAATTCCCACGGCGCTCACGACATCGACATCTATACGACTACGACCGCCAGCGGGAACACCATTACCAGCCCGACCGTTCACTTCTGCATCGCAGTCGTGGACAGCTCCAGCACGGTGCCCATCATTACGGTCAAGGACAAAAAGCCCTCTGGCCGTGTGTATATGACCGCCGCGCTTCAGTATATGGTCTATGACCCCTCTACCGAAAACGCGACCGTGAAGCAGTCCGTTGACGGCGTGGAAACCACGCTGACCGTGGGCCGCAGCTTGCAGTCGTGGGCGTACAAGCCTCGCTCTGAGGGTGAGCATACCCTGACGCTGACCTGCGGCGAAACTACCGTCACCATGACCTATACGGCCACAGCGCTGGGGTATGACATCCATCCGGCAAATGTGGACGCGAAGTTTGATTTCGACCCGGCGGGCCGCTCCAACTCCGCAGCAGACCGCGACAAGTGGGAATCTAACGGCATTGCTCTGACCGTGGACAAAGACTTCGACTGGACCAATGGCGGCTTTCAGCAGGACAGCGACGGAAACACGGCCTTTGTCATCCGCGCCGGTCATACGGCGACCATCAACTTCAACCTGTTCGGCTCGTCCAATATTCAGGCATACGGCGCATCTTTCAAGATGATCTACACGGCCAAGAACGCGCGCAAGTTTGACGCTGTGATTGCGCAGTGTCTTTCGGACGGCATCGGTCTGGATGTGAACGCCAAGGAAGTGACCCTCTCCACCGAGCAGACCAGCATCAGCCAGTTCGTTTGCGAGGGCGAGTACACTGAGCTGTGCTACAACATCACCAGCCGGACGAAGAATAGTGAGCTGTTCCTGAATTTGCAGGGCATTCCGTCCCGGTTTGCCACCTATTCGGAGGGCGACCGCCTGACCCAGCGCACCCCGGTGCCGCTGACCATCGGCAGCCCGGATTGTGATGTCTGGCTGTACCGCTGCAAGTATTACGACATCAGCCTCGGCGACGCGGACATGATGGACAACTACATCGCAGACGCGCCCGACCCGGACGAGATGATTGCCCGCTATGAGGGCAACAGCGTGGACGATGGCGCTGGCAACATCATCACCGACTGGAATGCTGCATCCATTGACGAGGCGTATATCAACAATCTGGCGAAGAAAAATCCCGGTCTCCGCGTCATCAAACTGCGGGTTCCGCGCTTCACCACCGACAAAAACGATAAGGTCTCCGGCTCCAGCGTCGAACACCTGCTGTATGGTGCGCGGGCAAAAGACTGCTGGAAGAACGAAAGTGTCGTTCACCGCGGGCAGGGCACCAGCTCCAATGCCTACGGCAAGGCGGGCCGCAACATGGACTTTGACTGCAAGGGCAAGTTCGTCTATACGGATGAACACGGTCTGACGGTCGAGGCTGACAGCTATGATATGACGGACGATTCCATGGGTGAAACCTATTTCAACGTCAAGCTGAACATTGCGTCTTCGGAGAACATGAACAACGCCATGCTGGCGGAGCTGTTCAACAAGTACCAGCCGTACATCCGCGCTGCCCGGTCTGCAAACCCGAAGATTCGCGATACGATGGAATTCCATCCCTGCGTAGTTTTCGTTTACAACGAGAGCGCCGAGGAAGGTTTCACGCAGGGCCAGTGGATCTTCTACGGCGTGGGCGATTTCGGCAACTCCAAGAAAGACAAAAAGGCGCAGGGCCTTGACAGCGCAACGCGCCCGAATGAGTGCATCGTGGAGCTGTGCAACAATACCCATGTCTACAACCGCTTCAAGGGCTACGAAGGCGCGGCAGACGCTTCCAGCTGGGAGAGTGATGACAACCCCAATGCACCGCTGTCTTTCCGCTACATCGCGGATGGCTGCGACGAGGCCGTGGCCCGGAAGGCGTGGAGCGATGTTATCAAGTGGGTGTATTCCACCGACCGCACAGCGGCGACCGGCGAAGCCCTGAGCAGCCCGGTGGTGTACGGTGGCGTGACTTATTCCAATGATACGGCAGAATATCGAGCTGCCAAGTTCGTGAACGAGTTCGACCTGCACTTTGAGAGCAAGTCCACCCTGTACCACTACCTGTTCACCTCGTTCTTCACGATGCCGGACAACCGCGCAAAAAACACGTTCCCGCATTGCCATGACGTGACCGCAGAGCATCCCATCTGGGACTACTGCTTCGGTTACGATATGGACACGGCCATGGGCAACAACAACGAGGGCGACCTCGCGCTGGACTATGGCATGGAGGACACCGACCAGCTGAACGGCGGCAACGTCTTCAACGCACAGGATTCTGTTCTGTGGGCCAACGTCCGCGACCTGCTGACCGACCGCCTGAACACGATGGTTGCTACCCTGACGGAGCTGTTCGACGCCGACCGCCTGAACGCTGCCTTTGACGCCTACCAGAAGCTCCGCCCGGCACGTCTGCTGGTTGCAGATGCGCGGCGCAAGTATATCCGCCCTTATGAGGATCTGAAAGAGGGCGGCACGGCCATCACCATGTTTATCCCCATGATGAACGGCACGAAAGAGCTTCAGCGCCACTATTTCCTGAAGTACAACAGTATCTACTTCGCTTCCAAATGGAATACGGCGGCGGCCCGGAACGACAAGATCACCCTGCGCGGCTTCGCAAGCCCGACCGGTGAGATTGCCGCTATCACCATCACGCCGTATTCTGACCTGTATGTGTCCATCCTGTTCGGCTCCATCCTGAAGCAGCAGCGTTGCAAGCGCGGCGAGCCGGTCACGTTGAGCATGAGCGCTGATACGGCACTGAACGACACCGAGATTTACATCTATTCCGCGTCCATGCTGGAAGCGGTCGAGGGCATCGCCAGCGTATACACGAATCAGGCTGACTTCTCTGCCGCAACCAAGCTGCGGTCCATCGTCATTGGCAGCGACGCGGACGGCTATTCCAACGTCAACCTGACGTCCTCTATCAAGCTGGACTTCTCGGCGCTGGCCGTGCTGGAAGAGCTGCGAATCGACCATTGCCCGAATTTGACCGCGCCGGTGGACGTGTCCGGCTGTGTGGCCCTGAAAGTCGCCAGCTTCAAGGGAACGCCGGTCAGCGCGGTCAACTTTGCTGCTGGCTCTGCACTGGAAACCTGCTATCTGGAGCGCCCGGTCAGCCTGACGCTGCGCAATATGCAGAACATCAAGACCTTTGAGGTGGCGGACGGTTACGCAAACCTGACCGGTCTGCGCCACGAGAACACGCCGTTCCCGGCTGCGCTTGATATTGTCAACGCAGCGGCCAAGCTCTACACGGTGCGCCTTGTGGGCATCGACTGGCAGCTTACCGGCACAGACCTGATGAATCGTTTGCTGGGCATGGGCGGCTACGACGAAAACGGTCTGGAAGTTCAGCAGTCCTCGCTGTCCGGCAAAGTCTATACCTCCGTCATTCGTCAGGCCGAGGTAGAGAAGTACACCGCAGCGTGGCCCGATTTGGCCCTGACCTATGGCGGGACCGTGCAGCAGTACAAGGTGACGTTCTGCGATTATGACGGGACAAAGCTGACCTTCAAGGATGGCTCCCCGGCAGAAATCCTCGTTGACCGTGGCGCGACCTGCCCTGACCCGGTGGCAACCGGGCTGATGGATACTCCGACCAGAGAAGCAACTCAGGCGGAAGTGTTCACCTATTCTGGATGGGATACTGTTCTGACGCAGGTGTTGTCCGAGCTGACCGTCAAGGCCACCTATACCAGCGTTCCGCAGCGCTATACGGTGCGCTGGTACTCGCAGACCGGCGTAGTTGTGGGCACAAAGACCGTAGACTATGACGCCGAGGCAGTACCGCCCGACGACCCGGAGCGCACGGACGAAGAGGGAAACTTCATCTATTATCTGTTCGACGGCTGGGATAAGTCCACGGCGCACGTCCGGGAGAATATGGACGTCTATGCACGGTGGATTAAAGGCACCCTGCCCAACTTCGGCGACGACCTGTCCAACCTGAATTTGGCGCAGCTGTACGGCATCCGGCAGTCTGGTCGTTCTTCCCTCTATTTCACGGAGGACAACATCAAGACCCGCGTTCCGTTCACCATGGGCTATGAGCCGGAGTTCGACAACGTGGAGTCTGTGCTGCTGGCCGAAAATATGGAGCTGGACGGCAAGACCTCCAAAGATACCGGCGTGAAGATCATGGACAAGGACACCGGCTGGACGCTGGTTGTGGACTGCGTATTTGACCAGCCGACTGCTGAAGCCTGTGTGGCGGCTTGCTTTACCAAGACCGGCTATCATGGCTTCAAGGTGAAATACAGCAGCGGTACGGCCGTCCAGTGGTCTACCAACACCGTGAACAATGGTCGCGGCACTGGTTTGTCTACCATCTCCGGCATTGGTACGCAGTATGTATCCGACCAGTACCGTGAGCTTGTGGTTCTGCGTCACGTCAAGGGCAGCCGGAACCTGTTCGTTTATTTCGCAAACCCGAACGGCGACGACATCATTTCTCGCGAGCTGACCAAGACCATCGACACGGCCTCCGACGCGACGCTCATGCTGGGCTGCGACAATGACGGCAAGAACTTTGCGACCGGCTTTCTGTACCGGTGCAAACTCTGGAAAGACGACCTCGGCGAAACTGAGTGCCTGAAGATGGCAGCATGGCCGCGCGAGGAAAGCTATTTGGAGGTCATCGGCACCGGCGGCGCGACTAAGACTGGTGGCGGCACGACCGCCATCGACCTGATTCACGCTGGTCTGCTGAACGGCTACCGTCGTATGAACCCGACCAACAGTAACGCCGGAGGCTGGCCCGCATCTGAGATGCGCAACTGGCTCCAGAATCGTTATTTGGCCGGTCTGCCCGCGGCTCTGCGCAGGATGCTGGTTTCCGTGCATATCTCGTCCGTTGACTACGGCGCGGGTACTGCTGGCATTCTGGAATCCGAGGATAAGGTCTATCTGCCCTCCATGCGCGAGATGAACGGGACCAACACGGAGCCGTTTGTGTACTGTGGCGAGCAGATTCCGTGGTTCACATCTGACCGTGTCCGCATCAAGTTTGCGGGCTATACGCTGGCGCAGAACGTGAATTTCACTGTATCCAGCACCGCGCCCAAAGACCCTAAAAAGGGCGATGTGTGGATTTGCTCTGCTGATAGCAATGTGGGCTATCTTTGGAATGGGCACGCATGGGTCAGGGCGCGGTGGTATTGGCTTCGCGATGCTTCGGTGTCCCACTCTACTAACTTCAACTATGTGAACGGCACCGGCTGGGCGGGCGGCGGCGCCAACGCAACGGGCAGCGGCGGCGTTCTGCCCCGGCTTCATCTATAAAATCTGGAAAAATCTGGGCGGCGTAGTCCGCCCAGACTAGATGCCGTTTACGAGAATAATCCTTAGGCGGCGAAGCCGCCTCGCGGCAAATTCTCTAAAATAGGTTCCATTTTACCGGATTTTATGATATTTTATCGTGGAGGAGGTGATAATGTGTCGGTTCTCGCACGAAATCGCAGACTGTCAACGATGGAGTTTGAAATGAACTGCGCAAGGCTGGTGCAGCTGACCGCGCAGCGGGCAGACCATATTCCGGCCCGGTACAAGAAATTTGTCCGGCCCCGGTTGATGGAACTGACCACCAGCGCATACCACTCGGCCATCATGGCGAATGAGGCCGACAGTAGGACGGAGACCGGTCGAGCAGACCGGCGGAAGCTCTTTGAGCGCTCCATCCGATGTCTGGTTGCGCTTCAGAAACCGCTCGTCGTATACTGGAGCCTGTTCGATTCCAAAGAGGGCGGCATCCGGGAGTGGGGAGACCTTGTGAACAAGGAGCTGGCCCTGCTCCACGGCGCTGCACACTTTGAGGACGATCGAGAGGTTCCCATGATAAAGACGTTTGACCTGAAATATTCGGATGACCGAATGTTCTTGAATAAAATGCGAGAGCTGCACAAATACACCTACTCCAAAATTTGCTCTGTACCTTTGGAATATAAGGACCACCTGTCCGACCAGATTTTACAATTCGTGGATGATGCGTTGTTCTGCACCTTGCAGGGCAACGACATTTTCCCCACGACGCGAAAGCAGTATGAGGTGCGGGATAAGTACCTCAAACGAGCAATCGACAACCTGAACGGATTGCAGCGGCCATTGTATGCGCTGTGGAACGTCATGTGTTACAGCGAAAATACGATGGACGAGTGGGCAGGGCAAATCAATGAATGCATCAAATTGCTTTCCGGTCTGCGAAGTTCCGATAGGAAACGCTTCGGAAAGTTGAAATGATGATTTCAATGGTGGCATATTGTTTTAGGCTTTGCCGGTGGTATTGGCTTCGCGATGCTTCGGTGTCCAACTCTACAAACTTCAACAATGTGAACAACACCGGCTGGGCGGGCAACAACAACAACGCAACGAACAACAACGGCGTTCTGCCCCGGATTCTTAGCTTAGTAGTAACCGTGCATAAAGGTGAAAATACCCAGAGAGTTAAGAAGGAATGTGCAACCATCCGTCTGTAAAGGCGGTAAATTGATGGCTGGCCTGATATAAGGCTGGCGCACCGTATCGGTGTCCCTGAGCAGACCGGCGGGACGATTCTTTCATGGCGGGGCCTGTGCATACCCCGTTTCATCACCGGCTTGCAAACCTGATTAGAGCGCACACTATAAGTAGCAGGAAGGGCGTAGATTCTTTGACCAATCGAGAACAAATCATGGCTAGGATAGAGCGAAGTAAAGCTCGGAAAGCCGCAAAACGAGAAGCGCGGGCGCGTGGGTCGTGGCGTGAGAACGGCAGCATTGATCTGGAGCTGCTGACCGTGGCCGCGAATGATGCCGCTCGCCGCTGCTGCTGGCATGGGAAACCGGTCCGGGAGCAGATAGAAACCGCGTTGGAGCCGCGCACTCCCTATGCGGAGCTGCGTATCAAAGCTCTGGACCGGGTAAAGAGCCGGGAACAGCGGTTGCAGGACGTGACACCGCTCGGAGACTTCCGCAGCGTGTTCACGATTCAAAACCTCATGAAGTCTTTGCAGAAGCGCCGGAAAGGCGTCGAGTGGAAAGGCAACGTGCAGCGCTTCATCTTCCACGCAGTCTTGAAGTTGAAACGGCTGAAAGACTCGCTGCTGGAGGGTAAACTGAACGTCGATGCCACAATCCGACGAATCATGCTACATGAGCGCGGCAAGCTGCGCGAGATCCATGCAGTCATGATTGACTGCCGCGTTGTGCAGGGCTGCTATTGCGACAGCTGCCTTGTGCCGCTGACAGAGCGCACCCTGATTCGAGACAACCCGGCCAGCGTTAAGGGAAAGGGCGTCACAGATGCCCGGAACCGGCTGGCAATGTTCCTGAAAGAGCTGGCCGCGAAATACGGCAACGGCTTTTTCATTATGACCGGCGACTTCACAAAGTTCTTTGACCACCTCCGGCACAGCGATTGCCTGAAAAGATTCCGAGAAATCCGGCTTGACCGGATGCTTCAGGGCCTTGGCATGAAAATCGCCCGAATGTATCAGGAAAACGAGCTGCATGAAATTGCCGATGAAGCGGAACGGGCGGCAAAAGCGGAGCAGCTGCGCCGGCATAAAGGCATTGGTTTGACGCTGGGCAGCCAAGAATCGCAGACCATGGCGCTGGTTATCCCGAATGGGATTGACCATGCCGTCAAGGACAAGCTGGGCGTCCGGGCCTACGAGCGGTACATGGACGACACCATGGCTGCTGGCCCCTCGAAAGAGGAGCTGAGGCACGTTGGTCAGACTATCCAGAGTGAGGCGGCCGAGGTTGGGCTTTCGATGAACGCCAAGAAAACGGCAATCACAAAAGCCTCCAAGGGTATGAAGTTCCTGCAAATCTATTATAAGGTGACGGACACTGGACATCTTGTGAAGAACCTCGTGCGGGCTGGCATCGTCCGAATGCGGCGCAAACTGAAGAAGTTCGCAAGGATGGTTCAGCGCGGCGTCATGCGGCTGGACGATGCTTTCGCGTCGTTCTCTGCGTGGTTTGGCAACTCCTATCACGCCGACGCATACCGCACCAGAAAAGGAATGCTGTCCCTGTACTGGCGGCTGTTCCACGGATACCGAATGGAAGGAGTGTACGCATGATTTTTTATAAAATCCTTGCAGATGGCAAGGTGCTGGACGTCAATGACGTGTTTCTGCGCTGGCAGCCCAAACATGGCGTGATGCTCGTCTGCGACCCTGCAAAGGCAGAGTTCATCTGCCCACGGGATTGCAGCGGGTACTATCACCCGTCGTGGCTCAACAAGCCGCCGGAGGGTGCTGTGTACGACGGCGAGATTGACGCCGAAGAAATCACCGAGGCTGAATATAGAGCGCTGCTGGAGCAGCTGGAGGCGGGCGGAACGGTGGACAACCCGGAGCCTGACCCCGGCGGCACTGGCGGCGAGGATACCGGCACCGGCGGCGATAACACAAGTGACAACGGCGGGCAGCAAAAGCCCGCCGTTGCAGATATAAAGCAGTTGGTTGACACCTGCGCTGGCTTGCAGAAGCAGGTACAGATGCTGACGGACTGCTTGTTAGAGATGAGCGAGGAAGTCTATGGCTAAGTTGGCCGTGGACATTCTTGCTCATTTTCTTTGCAAAGTTTTATTCGGAAAGGAGGGTGCGTTCATGATGGCAATGCTGTGGGCACAGCAGATCATGCTCGGCAAAAAGACTTTTGCTGAGGTTCCTGCCAAGCTGAAGAGCAAGGTTCGGGAGCTGCTGATTGATTCCGGCTGCGAAGACCTCGTCACCGAGGACTAAGCGGGCAAAACAGGAAAGGCGACTGCGTGAAGGTACGCGGCCGCCTTTTTATTATGGAGGACTGACCATTGAACATCGACGACATCAAGGAACTTTTTACAGCGGGGGGCGGGGCGCTCGTAGTCCTCCTGACCCTCGTGCAGATTTCGCCCATCAAGCTGAATCCGTGGAGCAAGTTGGCCCAGCTCATTGGCCACGCTCTGAACGCCGAGGTGCTGGAACAACAGAAGCAGACACAGCAGAAGCTCGACGAACACATCAAAGTTGACGACGAGCGAAACGCAAACCTGCTCCGCACCCAGATTTTAAGGTTCAATGACGAGCTGATTGACGACAGGCATCACACGAGGGAGCATTTCATCGAGACATTGGCCGTCATTGACGCCTATGAGGACTACTGCCGTAGCCACCCGAACTATAAGAACAACCGCTGCATCTGTGCAGTGGCGAACATTAAACGTGTGTACAATGAGCGGCTCCAGAAGCACGACTTTTTATAAGGAGGCATGAGGCGTGAGCGTTATTATCTACCAGCGCGGCGACAGAACCGCGCTGACGAAGAATTTCAGCCGGTACGAGTTCGACTGCCCGTGCGGCTGCGGAACTCAGATGGTAGATCCGGAGCTGGCCGAAAAGCTCCAGCGTATCCGGGAGGTGACCGGGAAGAAAATCAAAATCACTTCCGGCTACCGCTGTCTGAAGCGTAATCAGGAAGCGGGCGGCGGCACGAACAGCCGCCACCGCTACGGCATGGCTGCCGATTGGCGGCTTGATGATCGGAGTCTGAACCCGGTGGCATTGGGAATCCTTGCGCAGGCCGCAGGGTTTGGCGGTATCGGTATCTACTGGTACGCGGGCAATGCGTTCTGTCACGCAGACACCCGCGGGGCAAAGGCGACATGGCTGTGCGACGCAGCGCTGCACTATCCGTCTACCACCTACCTGAAGTTCATCCTGCCGACCATCAAGCGCGGCTGCACCGGTGATGCAAACCGGGCGGCAACGAAGATGCTTCAGCGGCTTCTCGGCTTGAATCCGGACGGCATCTTCGGAGAGGCGACCGAGAATGCGCTCCTGAAAGCGCAGAAAAAGTATAACCTGACCCCGGACGGCATCTGCGGCCATGCATCGTGGCGGGCGCTGTCCGGCGCGGACAAGTACCTTGCCAAGCTGTGAGGTGATACCTATGCAGGAACTTCACATCAACGTCAAGGCCGATGAACGCCATAAACACAAGAAACGGCGGTCACAGCGCGGTTTTATGGATAAGGCAGTAATCTATTGCCTGTTCATGTGTACGGTGCTCGACGCGGTTGTTTTGGCGCTGTACTGGCATAGCGTAACGGCTCCGGACAGTCTGGCTATTGCGGCCATGGCTGCGCCGTGGATGGTCGAGTTTGGCGCGATGGCGTCCATCAAGAACAAGAAGCCGAAGAACACCACCACCGACAACAACACTGAAAACGAAGGAGAATAATTATGGACGAACTCATGAAAACCGTTTTGACCGCCTGCATCCCCGCTCTGACCGTGGTTTTTGGCTGGGCCTTGAACAAGGCTGTCAGCATCGCAAACGGCTATATCAGCAACAAGTTCGCGCAGAGCTGCCTCCAGAATGCGGCAAACGCAGTGTTCAACGCCGTCCAGTACGTCAATCAGACCTACGTTGACGCACTCAAGGAGTCGGACAAGTTCGACGAGGACGCGCAGCGCGTTGCCTACAATCGCGCACTGGCCGCAGCGAAGAAAGCTCTGACGCAGGAGACCGTCACGTTCATCAAGGAAACTTTCGGCGACCTCGACAGCTATCTGAAGCCGATGATTGAGGCTCAGGTTCGCAGCCAGAAGGTCTATATGTGACGTTTTCGTGGCGTCACGCAAACATCAAGGAGGTATCTGTATGATTATCACAGGCATGGCCGAATACGAGAGCGTGTGTAAAAACGCGCTGGTTGAGTGGTACAATAAGAACCGCGAAACCAAAATCACCCTCGAAAACGTCTTTGTGGTGTGGGCTTGCAAGACGCTCCAGAACTACAAGGCCCTGCTGTCCACCACCGTGGCAGGGGATGGCGTCTATGCTGAGTACACCTACAACGGCGACAAGCAAGAGCTGTATGAGGACGTATACGGCAAACTGACCAACCGGTGCATCAAAGAGATGTGACCATTTTCGTGACTTCACGAAAATGGCTGCAACAAAAATTTTTTCTGAATCCATAGCATGAGCAAGGCTCCCTTTGACCAGCAACGGCCAGAGGGAGCCTTTTTTCTTTGCGCTGAGATAAAGCTCTTTTCGGGGTCAAAAATAAAAAACTGGGTCAAAAACTGGGTCAGAGCATAAAGAAAGACGCCGATTCTTAACGAATCAGCGTCTAAAAATGGTGGAGCGGGCAATGGGAATCGAACCCACCTCCTCAGCTTGGAAGGCTGATATACTAGCCGATGTACTATACCCGCAATTGCAGAAAGAATTATACCATAACTTTCCGCAAATGTCCAGCATGAATTTAGCAGCTGCATAGCTGGGCAGACACAACAAAAAAGCACCGCACATTCCTGTGCAGTGCTTTTCTTTCTGGTGGAGATTACCGGGATCGAACCGGTGACCTCTTGCATGCCATGCAAGCGCTCTCCCAGCTGAGCTAAACCCCCAGATGTTT
>ENA-UEOZ01000168-UEOZ01000168.1-human-gut-metagenome-genome-assembly--contig:-NODE-168-length-50836-cov-187.398176_pt1 | contig 50836 bp, 47 predicted proteins | sample MGYA00242898_ERZ507912 | MGnify/ENA primary metagenome ERZ507912 (study PRJEB26167, sample SAMN06115410) | human gut metagenome | host: Homo sapiens | place: China:Chongqing | collected 2016-04-27... | reverse complement strand
TCTTGGTGAGGACAATGATTTGAAAGCTACGGCAATTCAGAAAAACATCCTTTGGACTTACAACAAGATGCTGACAAATTCCATAGAGCCACTTATCTCTTCTTTATCAGACCGCCAACAAGAAATCCTTGACGAATCGGGATATAATGACCTTACAACAAGCACCGACAACGTAATCAACTGTGCCATGCTCTTGGTTCTCGGCTATATCCGTGAGGCAACTACTTATGCCCAATCTTGTGGCGGAGGCAGCTCACCTGGTACTGGTTGGGGACGTGACAAGGATGAAGATGATGAACATTGGTGGCGGCGCTGCATTGCTCAATCGGCTGCAATGATGCGTCCTGCGACACATAAGCGAAAGCGAGGACGGTAAATATTAGTAATACGAGTAATATGAGTAATAAATGGTAATTATTACCATTTAAATTTAATCATTAAGTTCTTCATTTATGAACTATAAAACAAACAAAAATGACATGGGAGTCAATGACGAAGTACGGCGACTTTCTACATGGTTTCCTGCAAATGGCCAAGAATGCGTCCTAACGGGATGGGACTCTCTTGACAAGATAAGTGGTGGACTGCGTAATGGTGAAGTTGTTGTGGTGTCTGGTTACTCAAACATGGGCAAAACGACATTCGTAATAAACCTAATCAAGAACATAAGTGTAAATAAGCATCTCCCTATATTGTTTTTCTCTTTCCAACAGCCCGAATATATGGTTGCTAAAACTCTTTTGTCTTCAATGAGTGGACTGAACCTAAATTCTCCACTAACAGAGAAAGAACAGTCGCTTATAGGAGAACAAATCGAATGTCTTAAACAAGCTCCTATTTATTTGGACAACGAGGAGTTGAACGCTGATTTGCTTGGTGAAACTGCAGAAAAGTTCGCGAAAGTAAATGGTATAAAAGCGATATTTATCGACGGCTTGCGCAATATCTTTTGTACCAAACATGACACTTCTGACATTGAAGAAATATTTCAAATCCTAAAGACAACGGCGATAAAACTGAACATTCCGATTGTTGTTACCGACACCTGCAAGATAGCTGGGGGCAAACAAGATTTAAGTTCACAGCTATATTATCCAAACTTTGACCATACATCATTTGATCCCGTCTTTGATGCGTGTGATATGATGCTGGTGCTTCATCGCCCAGATTATTTTGGGGTGAACGTTGATGACAAAGGCTGAATTCTTCGGAATTTATTGTTGGTCAGCATAGAAAAAAATAGCCAAGGAGCAAAAGGCATGGTTTCGTTGAAGTACGATTTCACTTTTAAGACGATCATGGAAGGCACCTTACTATAGGTCTGTAGAATTGACTTTTAGGCAATAAAAGAGAAAGGTTTGAAAAGACTAAATGTCCAGCCTTTCAAACCATTCCCTTAGTATTGAAATGCTATTTTTCTTTTGGTTCAACGTCCCAAGAACCATGTCCTCCACCATACCATATTCCAGAGAAAGCCCATTCTTCATAATAGACCAACCACTCTACAGCCCAATGTACGATTGTTTGGGACATGAGTTTCGAAGTTGTCCATTCTTGATTATGTGGCAGAAACAAGCATAGAAGTTGTTTGCTTGTGTCATATGTATGAGGAAGTCTCTTTGCTCCTTTTGCCAGTCTTAACGGTTTGGGATTTACTATATACACCTTTGGCTTATAGTTCTGATCATATACAAATTTCAAAGTATATGTGTCACTCAATAATGTTGGAGTTACGGTAAACCACCAAGTGAAACCATTGGGTCTAATAACCCAACGGTCTCCTTGAAAGTTTGCTCTCAATGAAGAGAGCTGTTCCATTGCTGTATATTTTTTATTCTTTCCCAAAATATGTGTTATGTGCATTTAGTGTTTTACCTATTGCACCAATGGCTCCAGTTGCAGAAATCCTTAACTTTCCATTGGAAGCATTATCCTTATGAGATTTGGTCATTTCACCAAATATCCTGGTTGTAACATTTTTGCCAAATGCCCCAGCAAATCTATCTCTCAACTGTACACCTCGCAAGTTAACGATAGCGTTTTTGTCTTCTTTGAGCTTTCGTAGCCACTTGAAGAAATTTTCCTTCCTTTTAGGGTGAGTAATCCATTTGTCTGCGAAGTTTTCTTCAGGGTTTACGGGATTTTCAACCAGATATGTGCCATCTGTAGCCTTCTTGATATACTGTTCCATACTGTCTATCACATTGCTTAGACCTTCGAAAAGATTTGTCTCTCCTCGGTAGGCTCTTGATGCCAATGTGGTTATGATGATGGATATAGGCTTGTCTTCATCACCATTGAACATTATATCTCTGTGACGCTTTAGTATCTGTACGATGCGCTGTAGTATGCTTTTCTCTGCTACATAAGTTCCTATTGGCATGATGGTGTTCATTATTGTTGCACGCATCTCCATTGCGTTTTTGCAACGAGAAGCAAACCACATTGCATATCCGTCAGGATTACTCTTCATCCAATTTTCTTTATCTGTAGAAGTGTAATATCCAGAAGCTTTATTGTCTGTTATCCGAATAGCTATTTTATCAACTTCTGCAGCAGAAAAGCTCAATGCAACCATCCTTTGTAAGCGTTCAGTATATCCAGTATCTGCAACACAAGGAAGAATATCCATGTGATAATGTTCTTTGACATTATCAGAATTCTGCCTATATAAAAGTGTCCAACATCTACGTCCTTCTTCATCAAGCATATCTTTGTAGGTACCATGCTCTTTCAGGCGATTGCCTACACGACTTTTAATGTCAAATTGCGTCCAGTTTGCTTTTTCCTCGATCAAACGATAGACTAAATCAACGTCCAAATCATCATCCTCATTTATAGGCTGTATTATAGTCCCAAGTCGTAATGATCCCTGTGGTGTAATGACAGGGTGGTAAGGAGCAAAGACGGGGTCTGCTTCGAGATATTTACCTACAGCACTGTAACTCTTTACAAGGTTGTCGTACTGAGTTTTTGTAATGTCAAGATTTTGAGAGAGCAACGTAAATATGTCACTCAACTCCTTTCTCACTTCAGGGGTACTGTTAATCATTCTCTTTATTCTTAATTGTTATTGCAAGTTTGTCTGTTTTGGAAAATTTTATATCGTAATCAAATATTTTTATTGGAGAATTGGCTTTTTGCATCCAAACTCGCCCAAACTCAATACAACAAGCTGCTGGTGCTGCCAAATACAGATTTATAGCCTGATGACTTGAAGTTTTTGAGATTTCATCCAATATCATCTCGATCTTTCTTCCAAAATCATATAGCATTTTTTCTGATTGAAGAAAATCAGGATTAGGATTATTGATAGTTATCTCCCATATACTGGCTCCTGCATTTTCTTTCTTCACTCTTTCTATTATGGAAAAGCTTAATGAAAGGACCAATACAGGAACTCCATCCACTTTACGAGGTTTATGTATGATGTAATCTATAGTATCGTCAGTCTTTGGCCATTTCCAACCTCCGCTTCTCTGTTTTTGATAAACAACGACATTATGCTTATTGTTCAGCATAGTTCCCAAACGTACCAATAATGGCATTGGAGCTAATCCAAACAAAGCTATTCTCTTGTATTCCCATCTATCTATGCAATCAAGAACCCTTGATTTGCAGAAATGTACAAGATTTTCTTCCTCTCGTTTCCAATAACCATCCCAATCTTCACCAGCATAAAAATTGGCACCCAATTGAATCATATCCGTACTGGTTGGGTAGAAATCTGGGAACAATGCCTTTTGCAACTCTGGAAATGCGAACTGAGGCATATGTTCAGCTATGTTTGCGCAATATGTAACAATATTAGCTTGAAGGTCTTCCTTGAAGCCAGTAAGATACTCCATACGCTTTTCATGTTTCTTCTTCATGTCAAACAATGTTTGAGCATCATACTTTCCTACTCCTTCATGATCTATATAATGATGGCATTCTGGACACATCAGCATTATGTTATTAAAATTTTGTGCTAAAATTTTGGAGTCTTTTGTACCTCTTGGTCCATTTTCAGAATCTCCAATAATGTGAGCGCAATTTGATAGATTACAGTTGTCCATAGTAATGCCATGTAAGTATAAAGGCTTGTTACAACCTTTAAACTCGCATCTGCCAGCAGCTCTCCACCAAAGTTCTGCTTTTACTTTTTGAGGTATTGTTGTTTTACTCATATTTTTTTAACTGTTATATCAACAAGTTGTGTGCCACTGTTTTATGACAAATCAGTGACACACTATAATTATTACCAATCCTCACTTTCGTAGTATGAAACATCTAATTAAAAAGGAATAGGCCTGAAACAATTAAATCCCATCTATTATTTAGTATCTGAGATGTCTCCTACTCAAGATTGGTTATCTTAATAGGAGTGTTATTTTCCCAATTATACAGTGTATATTTCCTTATTTGGTAGTATTTTATCCAACACTCTTTGAATGCTGATAAATAATCCCGTTCAGAAGCTTGTATTTTTTGATTGGCTTTCAATACTGTTTCTATTGAATTTTTCCCTAAGAGATATTTCTCTTGACTTTCTTCACGTAGCCTCTTAGAGAGTTCTATATCTGTTTGAGCAAGAGTTATTGCCTGCAAGTAAAGATTATAATCTTTGATAAGAGAAGAAACCTCACGCTTAATTTGCTTTATAGCTTCTTCCTCACTAATAGTTGCATTGCGCAATTCTGCTTGTGCTTTTTGTACATTCTTTTTTCGTATTCCCCAGTCCACTAATGGAATTGATACACCAACAGAGATAATATCCTGTCGTAAAGGGTTCTGATAAGCAGAAAGGAGGGTTTGTGAGGTCTGGTTAAAGCCGACTGTCAACTCCAATGTAGCCTCCATAAATCGCTGTTTTCTTGCCTTATCTACAATTTGTTGAGCTGCAATGATTGATAACCGTCTATTATGTAGAATAGGACTATTCTGGAGAGATTGCAGAATAGCCTCTTTCTCCATAATAGGTAGTAATGTCGGATGAGGTAATGAATTCAAGTAAAGAGAGTCTTCGGGAACAATTCCAATATAATCACATAGACGATATAAGGCATTCTTTAAAGTATTTGTAGCATTGAGGAGTTGTTTGGCTGCTTGTGAATGTTCTAGGCTAAGGAGTAAGACGTCACTATGTGTGGCACGGCCTAATTTTTCTAACTCCTCACCCTTTTGAAGCAGTATATCAGTATTTGATGTATAGTCCCGTGCTAATTCTAATTCTTTTTGGGCAATGAGTGCGTCAGAATATAGTGTAGTTACATTGACTGAGATCTCCTCAAAGGTATATGCTAATTGTTGGCGAGCCAATTCTATTCGTTTGTCCTCTATTCGCTTAGCCCATTTGTAGGGATTATATCCCAAAAGTTGCTGAGAATACCCTAGAACTAAAGGAGCACTTGTGAATTGAGTATAGCCACTTTTTCCAAAAGTCTGGTAGGATTGCAAATCAGAGTAAAGGAATACGTTCCCACCAGTGAATGGTACTTGCTGATTCAAAATGAGCCTTCCCGATGAAAAGAGTGTCTGTTGAGTACGATAAATATCTTGATTACTCTCAAAGTCATAGCGTTGTACAATACTTCGATTGTAGCGTCCTGGTGTTAATGTCAGTGATAAACTAGGGCGTAGATTGGCTCGGTAAATTTCATAGTCTAGCGTAGATATCTTATACGCAGATTTCGCTTCTTGAGCAGCTGCTGATTTTGTGTGAGCGATTCTAAGTGCATCTTGAAAAGTAAGGGTTGATTCTTGCCCCCACATAGTAAAAGAAAGCCATCCACACAGCAGTATTGTTATGTATAAACGCATGATTATCTATAATTGAAGTAGTGGGATATGCGATGAAAAGTTCCTAACTTATTCTTTGCTCGTTCAAAGTGTTCTAGAATCAAATTCGGGTTGTTTTTATTCCCTTCTGTAATATCTGAATAGCCAAAAGTTCTTTGTTCAGAAATAAATGGATATAAAACCATTTTATAGGGGGTGATAGCAGAGAGGATTCCATCAGCAGTATCATTCTCTTGGAATTCGTAGCTTAGTATATCGTCGAAAAGTGGCCGGTAGATGATAACAAATTGTGTACACCAAAACCAATCAATCCAATAGCGATTAGTAGAGACTGGCAGAGCGGTACCAAATCCCCCGATTCCACCATTCAATAATAGAGCACCTTGTTGCCTTGCGTGAAAGATATTGGAGAACAAATACTCAGGAGTATAGTGTTCGGTGAAAAAGTGGTCGTCCTCACAAATGAGAATAAACTCATACTCCTGTTGCTTTGCTTCTTGCACAATTTTACGGATACTATTCCATAATCCAACTGCTCCATTAGTGTGTTCACAGGCTTCTACCCAGTTGATCATAAATTCTGGTTTACCTTTAAACTCGTTGGAGATATGTTCCCTTCTATCTGTCCTTACTTTCCTATTGATGATATAAGTAGGTAGAACTGATTTTGTACTTATGATCTGATCATGCGAGGTGACGACTTTAGCGATAATATCTTCTACCTTTTTTTGCCATACATTCCAGTTTAAGCGTTCTTTTGCGTCTTGTTGAGTTGTAACACACAGATTCTTGTAACCTTCAACGTCTTGATAGATTTCAATTATTTTATTTGCGTATTCTTCTCCTGTAGCACTATACTCAAAGAGGAAACCATTGATACCATCTTGAATTACCTGACCAACACCTCCAACATGAGTTCCGAATAATGGGATTCCGAATGCTGCTGCTTCAGCATAGACAACACCAAAACAATCGAATCTAGTTGGCATCAAAAAGAAGTTTGCCTCCTGGTATTTCTGGTACAGTAGAGCTAAATCTTTGGGATTAGATTTATCTAAGTACTCTATTATCTCAATGTTTTCTTCATGCCACATAGGATTACATCCTATGATTGTTAACTTAAATCTGAAGCCCTTTTCCTTGAGCACTTTGTATGTCTCATAGATTATAGCCCCCCCTTTTGTTTCCCAGTTCCTAGCCACAAACAAAATGTTACAATATTCACTGTGTATTGGTAGACTATTGATAGAACTCGAATCAGAAAGATTTGCCCCTAGCTCGATAATTTTTATTTTCTCTGGTGAAGCCGAATAATGATCAAGGGCATTATGAGCAGCCCATTCAGAACTGTAAATAACTTGTGATGCATTTGCAATTGCTAAACGCTCAACCTCGTCTGCAAATTCGGCAAAATTTCTGGGCAATTTGAGGTAGTCTTTCATTAAATCAAGAGTAGTATCTCCTATATAAATAATAGGAATAGCTATGCACAATTCGGCAATGAAAAAGTAGTCTCTTGCTATGATAACATCAAAATGATTGTACCTAAAGAAGTCCTCAAGCACAACCGTCCAATAATCAATATGTAACTCAGGAATAAACCTCTGATTAGGATAACGAAGCCTATATTGTTGCAATCGTTCTTTATAGATGTCGCCTCCTATCCATTCCACATCATTTTCTTTTTGCAAGTGAGAATACATATGAAATAATGTACCAGACCAGGATTGAATATCTAAGGGATTGCAGGAGGAAAGGAAAGCTACTTTCATAAGTGAATGTTTTTTTCTAAGACTTTATCAGATTGAGATGCAACTAGTTCTACATAGTATCTTCCTGCTTGAATGAGTTCTTCATGGGTTCCTACTTCCACAATTTCTCCTTGATGCATCACTACGATTTGATCTGCATTTCGAATAGTACTCAATCTATGAGCAATAACTACGACTGTACGATCCGTAAATGCTTCATTTAGAGCTTTTGTAATTCGTGCTTCGTTGATGGTATCAAGGGCATTTGTGGCTTCATCAAGAAATAATATTTGAGGATTACGATAAAGAGCACGAGCGATAAGTAGTCGTTGCTTTTGTCCGCCACTTAGCCCACGCCCATTCTCACCTATCATCGTGTCAAAACCTTTGGGCATTGCATTGATTTCGTCTTCTATTTGGGCAATGCGGCAACAGCGATGTAACTGCTCATAGTCTATATGCTCATCTTCTAAAACAATATTAGTTAGAACACTCTCACTAAAGAGCTTTCCATCCTGCATAACCACACCACAGAGACTTCGCCACTCTCGAAGATTGATACTTTGGGTGTTCATACCACCCATCTTAATCTCGCCGTATGTAGGACTATATAGGCGCACAAGTAATTTAAGCAATGTTGATTTACCGCTACCACTACCACCTACGATGGCCGTGACTTTATTTTGAGGTATAGTTAAATACACATGCTTTAGAACCAATGAACCATTGGGGGTGTATCGAAAATGGACGTTCTCTAAAGTGATGTCATGATTCTCGGGTAGAATGTTTGTCGTCCCAATCGAAAGAAGTTCTTCTTCATCATCCAGTTGGCGAATTTCATTCATACGCAAGAACGAAATCTTTGCATACTGTGCAGATACGACAAAGTTGATGAACTGAACCAAAGGACCATTAAGCATGCCAATGATAAATTGAGTGGAAATCATCACACCAAATGTAATATCACCCTTTATCACTGCGGTTGCACAGAAGAATACGATGCCCATATTTTTGACACTCTCGATGAACTGCGCCCCTAGGTTCTGCATGTTGGTCACCGCGAGCACCCGCTTGTTTACGTGGTATAAATCCGCTTGTATGCCCTCCCATTTCCAACGGCGTGTCTTCTCGTAATTGTAAATCTTTATATCCTGCATTGCAGATACCGTTTCCACCCAATAACTTTGGTCACGAGACAGCAACTCAAAGTATTTCCAGTCGAGCTTTTTGCGGATGTTAAGAAAAAGTAATATCCATAAAACATAAAGCACAGACCCTGCCAAGAAAATAAAAAAGATAGTGGCATTGTACACTAAGAGGATAACAGAGAAGAGTACGAATGTGAACAGAGAAAAAATCAGTGAGAGGGAATTGTTCATAATGAAGCTACGGATACGCTCATGGTCGTGTGCGCGTTGCAGGATGTCTCCCAATAGTTTATTCTCAAAGAATGTTATAGGGAGCTTCATCAACTTGATGAGATAGTCTGAGATGAGTGCAATGTTTACACGGGCTGTTACATGCATGAGAATCCAATCACGAAGCACATTAAAGATCATCACACTAATCAAGATAGCGATGTTGCCAACAAGCACCATGTTGATGAAATTGGTATCAGATGTTTTGATACCCACATCAATAACAGCCTTTGAAATGAAAGGGAGAACTCCTTGCAAGAGAGTCACAATGAGCATAACAGCAAAAACAAGAGTAAAGTTGCCCTTGTAAGGAGCGAAGTATTTGAGGATACTCCCAAAGCTATCCTTCTGTTGCTCACGTTCACCAGCGCTATCAGAGAACGTCGCAGTTGGTTCTACCGCAAGTAAAACGCCCTGTTCTTCTCCATCAAGTAGCCATCCTTTTGTGAACTCAGTATGTGTGTATTTAACTTTGCCTTTTGTTGGGTCAGCGACATAGATATATTTCTTTGTGGCATGATATACAACAACGAAGTGATTCTCATTCCAAAAGACGATAGTGGGGAAGGGGACTTTCTCTATCAAGTCTGTCAGCGTGCACTTTACCGAAAGCGTACGTAAACCAATACTCTCAGCTCCTGTGCTAAGGTCGAGCAAAGAGACGCCTTTTTTCGTGATGCCACACTTGTCTCGTAAGTACTGTAGAGAATAGTACTTACCATGGTATTTAGCTATCATCTTCAAACAAGATGGACCGCAATCTTGTGAGTCCATCTGGTAGTCTATAGGAAAGCTGCGAAAAAGGCTCATTTTGTTGACTTTGCTTTTAAGTTATCAAATAGGCGCTCAATCAGTCGCTTGGGCTTTGTGACGATTTCGGCAGTGCCTTTACTCTCAAAGTTCAAAGATAGCTTATGGTCGAAATTAGTGGTTGCTCCTTGTGGAAAAGCTATGCGCACTAAATAAGTTTCAACAACAGCATTATTCATCTGAACCTTATTCATCAAAGGGGAAATACTTACGACCTTTCCACAAAGCAGTCCAAATTCATCATAAGGGTAATCATTCAATTTTACATTGACCAATTGCCCAACTTTTACTTTACCTGCACCTATAGCAGGGATGTAGGCCTCCCCCATAATCTCTCCATGCTGGGGTAGTATGGTGAATAATTCCACGCCTTCTTTCACCATTAGGTTTTCACGCCAAAACCCCAAATAGTCCAATTTCCCATTAGTTGGCGCTTTGATAACGTACTTTTCTTCCCATAAACGCAACTCTGTTTGCAGAAGATTCCGCTTAGCCATCATATCAATATAGGCAGCCTCTAGCTGTTCATCTTCTTCTATGTGACTACGAGCTATTTCTATTTGAGATGTTTTGATTTCTGCTTGTTTCATGAGCTGAGAATTGCGCAAAGAAGCCTCTGCTTCTCCTTGTGTAAGGAGAGAATTTTGTGTTTGCTCCAACTCACTCTTGCTTATAACCTTCTTGCTTGCTAAGATGCTGTCGCGCTCCATTGCTTTCTGGAGGTTATAGAGAACTTTTTCTTTAAACCCTAAGCTGTTAGAGAGCTGTTGTACTACGTCTTTGTTACTCTCAATTTGAGCCTCAATGCTCTTGCGCATTGTTTTATATCTATCAGATTTCATCAGGCGTTCCCAATGCTCAACAGCGATGAGATAGGAATTGTAGCTACCGCCTAGTTCACCTAATTTGAGATTGCTAGGGAGAGTCTTTGGGGAACGCTCTAGATAAGCCTTTAAGAGTTGTACATCGTTATAGCTTGCACCACTTTCTATATAAGCAATTGTTGCATTTTGACTGATGGTTTGATTGGGTTCTTTCAATAGGTGCAAACGACCATTGGAACGGCTCACGAGGCGTAAAGGAGCGTTAGCTCCAGTAATAGATACTTCACCATCAACCGTGTCTGGGTAGCTTATCAAGAAACTAAGTCCGATAAGCATACTCATCAGTATTGATACTATTAAGGCAACCCACGCACACCATCTTGTTGGCATACGTTCTATTATATCTTGTACTTCTTCGCTACGATTAGGCATAAGGAGTGCTTGAAAGTTTTATTAAAGTTCAGGATAGAGGGTATGATGAAAAAAACTACGATAGCATGTAATTAGTTCTTTTAGTATAGATTGTACTGTATATTTATTAAGATATTCTTTACGTGCGTTCTTTTGTAGTTTTAATCTTAAATCTGTATTTGTTAGCAGTTGTATTATGCAGCCTTTAAAGGATTCGGCATCAGGTTTTAGACCTTTTATCTTGTCAAATTGTAGGGGAAATAGTAGAGCATTGGTTTTATCGGTAAAGATTTCACTTAGACCATCAACTTTTGATGCAACAACAGGTAAAGCATGCATTAACATCTCAATCGCAACATAACTACATTGTTCATGCAATGAAGGAATTATACCAAAGGAGCTTGATTTGTACAACTCATACAGCTTCTTCTTTGATATTTTTCCTTTGATCTCTATGTCCAAAGTCCCATACTCATTGAGTATAAATTCCCTGTCTTCAGAAGAAATATTACCTACGAGGATGAGTTTAAAATCATAGCCAAGTTGCTGAATGATTGATAGAGTCGCAAGCATAAACCATACCCCTTTAGATTTTACCACCCTCCCGACAAATAAAATCGTATCCTTCTGTTTCTTGTGAAGTGGCATTTTCTGTGCAAATGCATATGTATCAAGGATACCATTGGGAACAACCTTTATCTTGTCGCTTGAGATATTGTAAGTGTCCATAATATGCTTCTTACCTGATTCCGTAACGCATATTACCAAGTCTGAGACACTGTATGCATACTCCTCGAAGCGGTCATTTCCTAAATCGTGGATATATCCATCGACATACGAAGCATATATTTTATTGAATTTAATTTCGTCGGAGTCGTAATACCCTTTCCATGGTATAATATGAACATGGGTAATAATCGCTCCTCCTAAATTCTTCCTAAATATAGATGCAAGCCTCGCAAGGAAAGGCTCCTGTACATGCCAGATAATGTTTTGCATAGTTGAGAAATAGGTCGACAAAATCCTATAACAATGTAAAAAGTATGCCGTTTGTTTATCGCTATCTGAGAGTAATGCAGGCATATTTTCAGGCATTGGTAGCTCTGCTCTAATATTTCCATTGCGTTTTTTGATTTTGGGGAGACCGTACTTCACGTCAACAATATAAATAAGGTGAACTTTACAGCCTTCTTTCTCTATCCATTGTCTTGAAGTTTCTATAAAAGTGTCTACTCCTGTTCGAGTATTAGATAATATAGAAAACATTACTACATCTAATTTGTTGATATCTGAAGCCATTTTGTTATATTATCTAATAAGGTGGTAAATGCTTGTCCTAAATAGAGCTTCGATTCTTTTCTATGGACGCTAACATAGAGTGGTAAGTAGGATTCTTGATCTTCAAATGAGTGATTTGCGTCGTCAATCGCAATAGAGAAGAAGTTAAAATGCTGGTATTTTAAAAGTGTACACTCTATTCCTTTTTGGTGTTCGATATAATTAAGCAAGTTGTCGTTTTTTGCATAAGCAATAAAGATTGGACAGCGAATACTCTGCAGATATTTTTCCGGGTTATAGCGAATGGCTGCAAGTAGACGTGCGTCGTTTTTGAATGGTTCTGTTTGACTTTTTACAAATTCTTGCTGTGTTTGTACACCAAAGGATGAATTAATCAAACTCGCATGCTGCTGATAAATCTTAGCCATTTCCTTTTGCAATTCTTTTATTGCCTGCTTATCTCTTGGTTCAGAAGCTAATATGCGAGCCTTTCGGTAAATCAAGTACCTTAGGATATTACTTTCTAAATATGAGTGCCACTTAAAAAAAGGAGTGAGACGCGACATAATTTGTTCGTAATACACATGCTCTCCTTTCACCCCCATAGTAGCAAGGAGGAGAATTTCTTTTACCTCCGTGTTTCTTGATGCCTCAATAATGGCGACAGAACCTCCTTCACTATGTCCGATAACGCCCACTGGATGTGATGCGAAACGTTCATCGGTCTTCAGAAAGGCTAAAGCATCATGTAGGTCGTTAGCTGCATCGTGCATGGTATAACGACCTTCGTAAAGCTGATTCCCTAGAAGGGTGTCGGAGTAACTGCGGTTGTCATATCTGAACGTTGTATACCCCCTGCTGTTTAAGGAATCAGATAAAGTCTTAAAGAAGCCAACATAGTCCCGATTGAAAGCTTGTGGTGGCGTTACTAAGACCAATATAGGTGATTGCTGTGGTGCTTCTGCTACTTGTGAAATAACTCCCTGAAGTTTCATCTTCCCTTTGAGTATAGGGAAAGATACTTCAATTTGTCTAATTGTTTGTGCATCAATGGGCATAATACTGCCTAACAATAAACAGAAAGCAGTAAAATAATACTTCAATTCTTGACATCGAATTAGAGTCTTCATAATCGATATTTGTAAATACAAAACTCCACCCTTCTTTAATAAGAAAGATAAGTAACTGTTCAAAATTAATTTTATAAATATGAATAATTCACGAATAAGTTCGTACCCACAGACGCCAGAGCCATGTTCGTACAATAGAAAAGCGAGTCCGTAGTCTCGTAATCTATCGGTCTTATTCATTTGCCCTTAAGTATACGCCAAAGAATCTCGGCAGGATTAAGTTCTGGAGAATAAGGTGGAAGATAGAAGAGGAACAATCCTCTTTTCTCCCAAATTTTCCTCAGTTCTTTAACTTTTCGATTTCTATGAACAGAAGCATTGTCCAAGACAATTACAGTCTTCTTCGTAACATTGAAAGAGAATCTGTCAAGATAGTCCACAATCTTGTCTGCGTTGATGGACTCTTGTGTGGTAAAACCTTTATATTGGTTCCTTTTGGTAATCATGCCAAAGATATTAAGCCGGGCTGCCTTCTCGGATGGGATGTAAATATCCTCATTCTTGAATTGCCAGCCATATGGAACATAACCATTTGTACAAACATGGCTTTCGTCGGCATAATATAGCATAAGTTCTCCTTTGGAATCAAGTTCTTCAAGTTCTTGCAACTTCTCTTTCTTGTATGCGTAGAGCTGCAGTGAGGGTTTGCCCCTTGGGCGTTTTCTTATACGCTTATATCTTGCACCAATGTTTCTAAAAAACGTTTGAAGGTAATGTCACTGGCTTCTTTACCAGTCGCATTCTGCCATGCTTCACGTGCTTTGGACACACTCTGACGGTCTTCCTCAATTGCCTTGCAGACTGCTTCTTCATCAGAACAATCCATAATAGGCTTTCGCCCCTGACCAGGACGTGTCTCCAAGCCTTTGATGCCATTTTCTTCATAACGTTTTACCCATGTGTAGACAGTAGGTACTGTTACCTCAAGCATTTCTGCTATTTTGGGAGCTGATTTACCTTCTGACTTCAGCAATATGGATTTGCATCTGATACGAAAACTATGAGTAGGGCCATTATGATAGCCTTTCTCTAATTTGAGGCGATCAACCTCTGATAATTCAAGTACTTTTATTGGTTTCATAATTCTATTTTTTCTATAAAACAGAAAATGAACCATATTAGTACTGATATATATAAATAATTTAGATCACTTACTTAGAGTTTATTATATGGGGTAAAACTATTTCCTTTTGCCTGCTTTACCAGCATTATCTCTTAGGTACTTTTCTCCTCTACGCGTCGCATCCTTTTCGAAAGGCTGATTTGCATGGTTCCCTGGGTTAGTTAGCACAGAATACATACTTTGCAGTATTGTGGCCGTATAGTTATAATCGGGGTCTTGCTGTTGGAGATAATGTCCGTATTCATGAGCAAAGTCATAAATGTTAAAACCGTCTTTAAGCCATTCTTTACCGATATGAATCGTGCCATTAAATTGATAAGCTGTATCGCCACGAACCCAAGAAGTAGAGATATCAACTCCTTTAAAATGAGTTATTTCCCCAGTGTCTGAGATAAAGTCTACCCCTTCTGCAGTATCTATCAGAGTTCCTCCTGAGATGCGGAGACGCTCTCCATTGCGTCCTGCTCCACCAATAAATTGTCTTTGGGCATTAGGTTCGATAAGAGTCAATGTTTTGGATAACTCTGTCAGATCTTCTTTAGTTAACTTCTTCATTGTTTTGATGATTTTTGATAAAAATGTAGTGATTGGTCTTGCGGAAATGTGACTATCCCTGTCCGCTTATGCAATTGCTGATAAAAGAAAGATATGATATCTTTACGGAGTTGGAGGTTGAGATTACATCGGATTTGTTTTATTTGTTTGTGAAGTATGGTTAAACCTCGAAGTTGAGGGCGACAATTGTTGACTAAAAAGGAAAGTATTTCTTCTTTGATTGCAATAGATGTTTCGCGCTGGCATTTAGCATTCTTCTTGCTTACTTGACTGGAAGAAATACGATGATACAAGAGAATCTGACTTTCTATATAAAATTCTCCTTCCATCTGTGCAATATCAACCCAAAATTTATAATCTTCTGCATATTGATAATTTTTATATTTGATGTTATGCTCTCTAATAAAGCTGCTTCGAATCATTGCAGTAGGGTGAAATATGATATTTCTGTCAAGTAAGCTCAAAAGCGGATACTTAACAAAACCAGCGATACCACCAATGATAGTACCAGGAGAAATACCTACCCCAAAGGCCTCCATTCAACTTCCACAGACGGTAACGGTATTTTCCCTTTCCATTAATTCGTATTGAATCTTTAAACGATCAGGATGCATAATGTCGTCGGAATCCATCCTAGCAATATACTGACCTGTTGAAATGCTTAATCCAAGGTTCAATGTATCAATGAAACCGTGCTCTTTTCTCACATACTTAACCCTATTATCGTTGTATTTTTTCACCGCGACTTCTATTGAATTTGAGTCTGAGCCATCGTCTATTATAATTAGCTCGAAATCTTGAAAAGTCTGATTCAAGACACTCTCAATAGCTTTGCTGAGAAAATCACAGGATTCATTGTAGACAGGCAATATTACCGATATGGGAGTTGTTATTTCGTTTTGTGTATGCATATTATAGAAGCTCTATATCCGGATTAACCATATGAAGCAGAAAACGCGCCGCTCCACCCTCATATCCGATATAAGAGTGTCCTCTTGCAACTGAGGATCTTACATCGTATTCGAATTTGCTTGAGCAAAATTCATAATGTGAAAATAGTGTATCTTTTCTTGTTGTCCTTAAATTTAGATTATGCAGGATGGATACTTTATCACGGAAACTGAGCAGGTGCGAATTCAACATTCCAGACATAAGATCAACCCTACGCTTTGATTGCTTTTCTACGTCTCTCATATGCAGCTTTTCTGCTATTTCTTGCAGCTGCATCCATAAAAACAAGGAACTTTTTATCTTCCCTTGCTCATACAATTGAAGATAGGCCTCTGCAACTGCTCTAGCATAAGAGTATTTCTGAGAGTAACTCACCACAAAAAGAAAGTTCTCTACCTTCTGGATGATCTGATTTTTGTCACTATTATCAAAAACATCATTAAACACAGATAAGGAATTCAATACACTATTCTCACTAGCCTTTAGCAACTTTTCAATAGCAGATAGCGAATAACCACCTCCATCAAAAAAACGCTCATACCGTTTTATATAAAACACAACTTTGACATAGTTAGATAAATCTATTCCATTCTTACCCAATAACTCTATAAGGCGAAGGATATTCTTATGCTGATTCTCAAATAGCTCATTGTAGTCTGCTTCGAGGAAACCTCCTTCTATTAAATGAATTAGTGCATAACCAATTCCACTTAATCCATTTTCGAAACTTATATCATTATTTTCTGTAATAATGGATTCTTTTATCATGGAAAATGCTATGTCTTCAAGATAATCATCCTGCAAGTATTTTGAAGCCTCAAATAACGCAATAGCTACTCCACTCTTTCCATTGTACAGCCCTGAGGCCTCTATAGAACTAGAATTTAGAAGAATGCTATTTACTATCTTTTTCACCAAGAGATCTTTTTTCTGAATCATATATTCTAAATCAAACGCTTAATGGCATTTGTGAGTCATTGGTAAAGAAAATCCGTTATCTTATTTGCAGCCTACTCAACCTTAGTCGTATTTCAGCTTTCTTATTGTCACAAGATATAATCTTGTATAACGAACATGTTACGTTGCAAACATACAAAGAACTTCTGATTCGAACAAAGATTTCCGCAGAAATCTTCATTTTTCTTTTGTTTTCCTTCATAAACCCCTAAATTCCAGCCGTGCAGACGTAAGATTATATCTTTGTCGTCAAAACTATTATCCATTCAACAACAAACCATTATGGAATCGAACAACAATAATTATGTGCTGGTCTTGGAAGACCGCACGGAGGTCAAAAACGAGGCGGAAGTAGGTAAACTTTCCGTAGTTTCAAACATCGATGAAAAGGGGAAACTCAAGATATCCCCTGCCGAAGAAGCCAACCAAGGCGACTTCTTCAAATTCAATAGTAGAGATGGACTCTTGAAGAACTTCATGAAGAATTTCCTCAAACAGTTCAACGAACCCAAGCGTTTTGGCTTGTACAAGGTGCTTGCTGACAATGTGGAACAAGGCGTGGCGAATCTCAAAACTATGTTGCAAAACAAGCAAAATCCCGACAATCAGCAGAAGATAAAAGACATTCAGCTCGATTTCGAAGATTACCTTCCTCAGCAGAAAAATGCCACAGCCATCAATCCCGAACGCGTGGACTGGAAGATGCTTGAAACCTTAGGACTTTCCAAAGAAAAACTCGAACAGAACGGCGAACTCAACAAAATGCTCAATTGGCAGAAAACCAATCTTTTGCCGATTGCCATTCCCGTAGGAGAAACCACCATCCACACCGAAGCACGCCTTGCATTCCGGACAGACGAAGAGGGAAAAATCTCCATAGCCGTCCATTCCCTAAGAAAAGAACCGCAACTCGACTTTCCCTATATGGGACACAAGTTTTCGAATGAGGAAAAGGAAATCCTTTTGGCAACGGGAAATTTGGGTAAAACCATCGAAGTAACGCCCAAAAACGGCGAGCCTTTCTCTGCCTATGTTTCCATTGACCCACAGACGAATGAAGTTATCGCTTTGCGTGCCGACAGAGTGTCTATCCCCAAGGAAATAAAAGGCGTCACCCTCTCAGACCTGCAGTACAAAGACCTCCTTGAGGGCCAGGCTGTGAAAGTAGAGGGTATGACATCGAAGAGTGGCAAGTCTTTTGATGCCACGCTTCAAGTCAATGCAGAAAAGGAAGGCACCGAATTTATCTTTGGTGATAAGAAGAGTTTGCAGGAGCGCAAGGCACAATTGTCAGCCATTACTATAGTATTTTAGAATATTTTGATTACAAAGATAAGGCTTTTATATTGGAAATTGCCTAATACGATAAATATTTTCCTGTTTGAAGAATTATTTTCTACATTAAGCCATAAATCTTGATTCTATAGACACAAAAAAACCTGAATGCTATAATAGCAGACAGGTCTGATTTTAGGAAATAGAAAAAGTTAGTTCTATTGAGTCAATAATACCACTCCAAATCTATTGGCTTCTTTTGGCAAGAACTGCTCAATGCCACCTAAACTTGTAGCTTTCATGGCATCTTTATCAACCCCTCGTTTCATCAATTGTTTACAGATGTACTTGGCTCTTTCAATACTCAGAAGACGATTTCGCTTATCTGAGCCAGTTGCTTTGTCAGCTGCTCCCGATATATGAATGGTTAGGTTTTGTTCTTTTGCAATCTTTGCAATCTCGTCAAGATTGACCAACTGTGTTTTGTCCACCAATTTTGCTGTGTTCAACTTGAAATAAAAGTAAATGGGAACACCTATGGTTACTTTAGTGTTCTGTGACAGGCTATCCGAAGAACTATCATTGTTCTCATTTCCTAACGACATTCTATAACGGAGGGAGTTAAGACCACTATAGTTGTTCTTGTCGGTGGATTGTGCTTCTTTATTGTTGTTGCCATTAGCTTGCTGTGAGTGTTCCGAATATCTCTTCAGAAGATAGTTGTTTTGGTTGATGTACGGACGTGCATCAACGACTTTTTTCCATCCCCTCTTGCCTATGGTGTACGACAAACCGACAGAGGCACTGACCATGTGGTCACCAAATCTGCTTGAAGTACCGACACAATCGAAGCTTTTCATTGTTGTCATACCACTGACTTCACCGACAAGATGAAGACGGTCGGCAAGGAGATAACGAAACTCAACACCATAGCTGAAAGCAAACGGATGGTTGCCGGAAGGAGCATTGTCCGTTAGAAAATAACCAGGAGTGTTTGAAGAGTTGCGTATCATACCGACACCGACGTAAGGAATTACATCAAATTTCGACAAACCATACTCGTTGCACTGCAGGTTGTGCGTGAGATTATACATGAAGTCTGCATGAACGAACTGGTACTTCATAGACTGTAAGTTTGCGTTCTTGAATTTAATCCCTTGATAACCAATTCTGCCACCGACGGCAGGAGTGAGCCACTTACCAACATCGATTTGCAACACTGGCATAACACGGTCGAAAAGGTCTCCACACCCAATAGGAGTGCCGATGAAAGCGGAGGTTCCTCCTTTTGCTTCCACGAACCAATTGTTATCCCAACCAATAGTTGATGTTATACCGTCAAGGTAAGATGGAGTTAAGGGAACAAGTACCTCGGCTTTGTCCCTTGCTTCAATTTGGCATCGTTGCTGTGCCGTTACAATACTGTCTCTTGCCATAGACACCATAGATGTCAGGCTGAGCAGAAACATGAATACATACTTCTTCATAATTTGAATTTGATTGTTTTACTTTCTTCTGTTATCTCTTTAGTCTTGACACCTTGAACCCCATTTCTTGGAACTTCTGTCTCCATTGCTGGCAGATTGGGGCATTCTTGGTGTGTTCGTTGAACTCTCGCGCAGAGTTGTGCAATTGTTGTTTTTGCTTTGGCGTTAACCATTCTGGAGAGTTTTGCCGCTTCTCCGATGGTAAGACACCTGATTTCTGATGCAATTCCATATTTTCTTAAATCTTGGTCTGTAATACCCGATGCCTTTAGTCTTTCGATAAGGCTGTTGTCTATTCTTATATCTTTGAGTTTGCCGAAACTGCCATGTCCGAATGTGGTCATCATCACCACATTACCACCCTTGCTTTGTATGTAGTCCCTCATATCCCGAAGTTCGGCACCTGATGTGATAAAATCATCCACAAGGATATAGTCTACCCCTTTCTTGATCTCACCTTCAAAACGTACACGTTTGCTAATCCTTGATATGTCAGAAGCATTGGTGTGGGAGACATCTGTGACCGCAATGATATTATGCTCTACGTTCATCCCTATTGCCGAAAATTTTGCAGCGTAAGCAGCCGGTATCATATTGACCTTGCTGTCTTGCATCTTGTGATTATAAGCAATATGGGCGTTGGGATAGCATCTTGCAATAGAGCAAACCTTATCGTCCTTAACCAAGTCGTTGACCAAACGTAACGCTGCATCATAATCTCCATGTTTTGCTGCATGGAAATCAGGATGTTTACGTGCTATGGCAGAACTGGTATGATTGATAACAGCAGGGAAATAGTTACCCCAAGCCATCCCTTCTGGCATATTGTCTTTCTGCTGTAACATATATATCGCTGTACTCAAATCAACTTCTATTGGTGTATTTCCAAGATACATCTCTGCTCCTTCTTCTTCTGATATTGTGAACAACACTTCTAATTTAGGGTTCGGCTCATATATTTTAACGATGAAATCGGGGCTGTTCGGTGTTTCTTGCTGCTACCTCCTCATGTTGGACTTGGGGCTTGGTTTGCTCTTGTGTAGACTGATTTTCTTGATTTGACACAGTCGGTCTCTCAGCCTTGTTACCAAAAACAGGAGTGAAATCCTTGTTCTTTTCACGGATGTCCGAGAAATCAGCCTCCCAACCGTCTCGTTCAAGACGCTGCGCCACAGCATCAAGCCTCTGACTGATGAATGAGGAAGAACGCTTGACATCCATTAGAGAGGTCTTGATGAAATTGGGGTCTTCCTTCAGACTGTCAAGCCAAGACTTCAAGTAAGCGGCGCTGTCACTTTTTACATGCTTCTCCATTCCGTACTGTGAAGAGACAAGTGCGGCTGTAAGCTCTGCGACAAGTTCTTCCTTTGCGTATGACTCACTGCCAAAGGTGGAGCCAGAAACCAATCGGTTCAAGCGGTTTTCTGAACCAGAGGCATGGCTCATCTCATGTAAGAGATTGCTGTAGAAGGACTCACCATCTATGAACTGTGCCTTTTCGGGAATGACAATCTCGTCTTTACTGATGCTATAATAGGCATTGTCCCCATGAATAGGCTTTATGGGACATACATAGAGGTCTTTCTCTATCATGGCATCCAAAGCAGGGAAATCAACCATACCATCTGTGGTGCGCAGACTCTGCCCAACGGCTTCATCCTTGAACTTTTGATACATCTCTGGACGTGCTTCTTTGAGATTGGTTTGGTCGAGATTGAAGACGTTATAAACCTGTAACTTTGGGTAGACATTGTAGTTATTCCTCTCGTCTTGAGTGAGCTGCTTATAATCGTCGTACTTGATGTGCTCTTTTGTTTCTTTATGTACACATGTGAATGTGGTCAGCATAACCGGGGTGCTCTTTTCTCCTTTGTTGATGCCAACACGAGGGAGTTTATTGCCATTCTCGTCTACAGCTGCCTTCTTACCATCTTTGTCTTTTGTGAAGTTCAGACTTACAATGCGGTCAAAGGTGGCATAACGGGAAGTCTGCCATCCATTCTTTTCCTGCATGAGCATCAGAACAATGCTGTTCATGCCATTGTAGTTCCGACCATTGAGGTTTTTGGGCAGTTGGGCTACTTGCGGTGAAAACCAGGGCTTCTTCCAATCTTCCTGCAAGTTGCGGATCTTTTCAATCATAAGTTCCGCAAAGGTGTTCAAAGCGCGGTCTTCCGCACTAAGCCCATCGGTATTGTATGTATTCTTTTTCATACGCTCTGCTTTACTGTTGGGTGTTGATGTATTCAGTCATGTCATGCACACGACAAGAAAGTCTTACCACGTCATTGTAGGCTGAAACCTGCAATTCACCGGTTATGTCCACATGTGCCTTGGAGTGCATCCAATCAGGAATGATGCTCTCAACTGCTGCGCCTTTTTCTGGGAAGCGCATGAAATTAACCCATGTGCTCAGATACTCCTGTCCGTTCTTTTCCAAGGAATAGGCAGAGAACACGATGAACGGATGATTGTTCTTGTCTGTCTTCTGCTGATAGATATTTTCTTTCTTCAGATAGCCACGGAATAAGAGTGTACCTGAAATAGAGTCAAGTTCAGCCACATTCTGGGCAGTTATAGTGTTGCCTGTCAGATAGAAGTTCAAATTATCTTCTTTCTTGCGGATGTCCAAATTGCCGTTTACTGCCACACGCAGTCCTTCAACATAGGACTGCGCCTCGTCCTGCTTGGCGTTTGGAAGCGAGACAAACACATCGATGCTTTTACTTGTTGTCTTAGCATCCGTTAAAACGACTGTCATTACAAATGACAAATACGGATTGTTGTTCTTGTCTGTACGAATATTTGCGCTGCGCTTTATCGTACCTATGACATTTGCTTCTGCTTTAATCATATCTTGTAAGTTTGATTGTTATTATCTTCTTTGAATGGTCTGTTGCTGGGATTGTTGCTGTGCTTCAATCTGCTCATAATTGTTGGATGCCTGATAAGAGAATGTTATGGCATTGACAATGCAGCCTATCCCTTGTCTCTTTGTGGTATCGTCAGTGTCGCTTTGAAGAATGTTGGAGATACTGTTCTTCTCTGCATTGGTCAATTCATGGGAGTATTCCTTCTTGCCATCATTAACGACAAGAACCGCATTTCCTTTGTCATTGATGCTCAATACAGCAGACTTCTGGTTGGGGACAAAGCTGCTGATGTCAATATGACGATTGATAACAGCATCACTGACCGCTTGCATCTTTTCTTCCTTACTCTTGTTCTCCATCTGGATTGTAAGCATAAGCAATGTCATGAACATTTGCATAAGGTTTCCAAAGAGACCTTTGTCACCTCCGCCTTCAATGCCGAGGGCTGCATCTTCAGAGCCGAGGAGTTTACTCATCCAGTTTTCTGGTGTTTGCTCGTCGGTGTTTACAGCTTTCGTTCCGGCAGTCATGTATTCGGCAAGTATGTTCTTTCCGTTATGTTGTGCCTCGATATTGAGATTGCCCTTTTGACTGATTTCTGCAAGGTAGGCAGCTGGATTGACCCATTGCAACTTATTGTCAGCCGAGACGTTAATGACACCAAAATGAAGATGCTCACCAGTGGTTCGTGTGCCGGTATTACCCGAAACGCCCAACTTCTGACCAGCATTGACCGTATCGCCTTTCTTGACGGATATTTCACTAAGATGCATGTATTGCACTCTTGTTTTAGTTCCGTCTTCACGAGCATACTCCACCGTAACGGTTTTACCGCCACCAGTTGTAGTTCGATGATCGACACCGACAACCACGCCATTGTTTTCTGTGGCAAGGACATTGTCCTTATTGGTCTTGATGTCTATGCCGTGGTGTATCTGCGTTTTGCCTTTGTTTATAGGATCTTCGCGTTGACCGTAAGGTGAAGTAATGAGCATGAACTCCCTGCGCTGTACCGGCATACTGTAACTTGATTGTGGCAAATTCATTCCAGTAGCTTTGGCTTTTGCACCTTCATTGTTTGACAATGGGTTGGACTGAACACCGAATTGCTTTCCTTCGGCATTCATCTGTTGTATCACCATTTTGTCAAAACGTTGGAGCTTTGCACCTTCGATTACATTAACCACAGTGGACACATAGTTACTCGCAGACGCATAACCGCCCTTCTTGATACCTGCAGCCCAACCTTTATAGTCATCGGGAGACAGATTTCTGACATATTGCTGGTATCGCTGTGCCATGAGCACCTTGGAATGGTCTTCATAGCTTTGCCCAACATTGTCATACTTCTTGAACTTCTCATTTGGCTTGTCATCGTCAGCAAGGACATAGTTTCCATTATATGCTCCCTTTACGCCGAAATGATTGTTGGCAGTGTTTGCCAGTGTACTTTTGCCATCGGCAGACTCGATGATGCCCTGGGCAAGAGTTATGGATGCAGGTATGCCATATCGCCGCATCTGCTCCATAGCATACTCTGCATATCTTTCTATATATTGCTGTCTTGATGATGTCATATCATACTGCTTTATCTGTGCATACCATGACGCTCTTCTTTCTGAGCGGTGACAACTTCCTTAACCTCTTGCTTGGCTTCCTGCTTATTTTCCTCCTGCTGTGAGGTTTTCTGTCTTGGGGATTCCAACTGGTCACAAATGGCAACTCGTTCTCCTGCTCTGATAAGCTTGGGAAGGTAAGTATCGAGGGCATGATATGGGAAACCGGCCATCTTTAACGGCTTTCCTTCCTCATCCATACGCTTGCTGTGCTTCGTGAGCGTGATACCTAAGATGTTGGAGGCCTTTACCGCGTCTTCCTTGTAGGTTTCATAGAAATCACCACAACGAAAAAGTAATAATGCATCTGGATGCTTTTGTTTCAAATCATTGTATTGCTTGATGATTGGGGGTACATTCGACATCTGATGTTGCTGCCGTTCCTCCTCCTCGTGGTATTCACGGTGCTCATTCTCCTCATGGAGCTGAGTACCCTCCACGTCAGGAGAGACAGAACGCTTCATCTCCTCCAGTTTTCCTGCAAGGACATCAGAATACAGAATGGCTGCGAGGTGTGTCTTGTAGTCCTGCTTGTCATCTGCAAGCCACATTCTTTGCCATTGCGACTGGTTTATCTGCACGGACTTCTGCTTCTCATCACCGATGGTGGCAACAAGCAGAATTTTGTTGTCCTTTGTCTTAAAGGCATTGACCTTACTGATAAGGTCTAACGCATCTTGTGAGGCATTGCTTCTAAAGATGTTGGCTTCCTTTTCGGGATTAGCTGCCACTACTGAGTAGTATTTCTGAGCGAACTGGGTTTTGAATTCATTCACATGAATCTCATCATGGTCATTCTTCATCATGTCAAAATACAGGCTGACATCCTCACGACTGGGATGAACAGCAAAAGTACGGGCGTTCTCAGGCTTTGCAGCAAGTGTCCACTTGCCTTCATCGTCCTTCAGCATTGAGATCTGTGTAAAGGTTGATGGAACCTTGTCAATAGGAAATTGTGAAGCCCATGCCTGTTGGCGTTTTTCAGAAGGCTTCTCGATGAGTTTGATTTTTTCTCCATTCTCAGCCTTCTTTATCATCCCAACTGTGCGGTTCACGTCATGGAGAACCTTTTGCGCCATCGTCGGATCCGCTTTCAGTTCGGAAATGATATTCGGTAACTGTTCAACAGTCTGCGGACGCATCTTCGCTGTCATGCCCAATTCAAGCATTCTGTGTGCAGACGCAAACTCTTCCACAAGCATTTCCATGTGTTGCTGTACTTTTGACGGTGTCTTTACGCCATCGACGGAAAGTCCTTCTCGTCCCAAGCGTTGTGGAACTCCAGTCGCATGAACAATCTGCCGGGTTACCTCTTGCACATAGTCTGCATACGAAGGAAAATCCTTCTGGGCAGGGATGTGTAATGTGTCTTTTTTGCTATCATAATGTGCAATACCAGTGACATCCTTGCGGATAGGGACGAGATTGTCCTTCATACTCTGGATGAATTTGTTGACATCCATTCGAAGGAGCTTTTCATCTGTCGGTCTGTTTGATCCAAACTGCTCCACCTGCTTGGCGTATTCTTCCTTATGAACATGGGACATGGTGGTTTGGTCGATGTTGAAGACCGTATACACATCCTCACGAGGATTAACCTTGTATTTTGCTTTTTCTGCATCTGCGAGAGAATTGTATTCTGCACGGCTGATTTTATCCTCCGCATTGTCTTTGTTGACGTACTGGTTGAGGTTCTGCCAAACGAAAGGAACTCCTTTTTGACCTTTCTTCACGGCTTCGTTGCGGTCATGGGTCTCATTGAACATGGTGTAGCTGTTGGTCTTGAACTCACCGCTATCACTATGCATTGCCATAACGAGGGCATTGACGGGGGTAATCCGTAATGTCTTGTCATAGAACTGAGGCATCGCCTTTTGCCCTGCATTAAGCAAGGTACCTCCATTCTTGTTAGCTCTTTCAAGGGTTGCAACCAAGACTTCCGCTTGTCGCTCTGCACCTGTTTTTTTGTTGATGTTTTCTTCTGCCATATTATCGTATCATTTGTTCTTTTATCATTATTATTTCTTGTTCTTAGCGTATTCCTCGGACTTGCTCTCTATCCTGCGTCTGCTCATAGCGTTCAGAAACATTGTGCATGCCTTGTCTGTTAGACATGGTTGACTGATCCGCCTTTGATAGTATACGATTGGCTATCGTGTTTACAGTCAAGGCTCCCTCATTGTATGCTTCGATAACTGATTGCGGTAAAGTGACAAGACGCGGAACGTTATCCATATCAACAAGTAACACGTTACCTTCTATCTGTGGATTCTTCAATCGTTTGTCAAGCTCTTCATCTGCATACCGCTTATAGCGAGAGACCGGTTGCTCGCCATTCTCTTTCCGATACTCGGCAAGAGCCTCTTGACCAACAGTATTGAACAGACTGGCACCACCATACAACATGAGCGGTATCTTCATCAAAGGATTACTGATGAATGTTCCACTGACAAGGGCCGCCAAAGGCATCATTGTTTCCTTGTTCAGCCCTATAGACCTTGTCTTTCCCGTAAACACGCCGACTAACATGTCTGGTAGCATGGACAGTGTGATTCCCAGATGTTGCATGGTGTCCCCCATGCCACCCATTCCCATGGAACCAATCAAGTTGTCCCATCCTGCGTATTCTCCAGTAGAAGCACCTGGCATTGTTGCTTGCGCGGCCTCTACTTCATTGGCATTTTTCGTGTAAGCCGTAGACTCTTCAGCTTCCGCTATATTGGAATAATGCACTGCATCTTTACCATTTTTGCGGTCTGCGAGTTCTTTCTGTATTACTTTGGCGAATGTCTCGTATTCCATAGCACGAAAAGTGGCATCAGAAACGGACATCATGGTGGATTTGCCGTTTGCTTTCACCGTTCGTTCCCCAGCATTGACGGCTTGATTGACCTTATTCCTATATCTCTGACCATTCTTGTTTGCCCAGTCCAAAGCAATGCTCAACTGTTTGTCTGTGGCATAAGCACAACTTTTGAATCCCATCTGATCAAGCATCCATTTAGGGACACTGGCTTTCTTCTTGCTTGCAGCTGCTACCTCCTTCTTTGCCTGTTGTTTCTGTTGTTCTACATATTTTTTTTGTTGGCCTTGGGACGTGCGTTCAACCACTTCCGTACCACCATCCATAGCCAACTGTCCGAAGAAGCCGCCAGCACCCCATGTGGTAGCGGCGTTGATAAGCCATGAGCCGATGTTTCCTGCCACTTCTTCAAGAAGAGAAGGGTTGTACTTTTCTTCAGCTTTCTTGTTGATATGGTCTTGCAATGAGGTTGTTCTGACCCTTTCGGGAATATAGAAGATACTTCCTTCTGCCGCTTTACGGAGTATGTAGTCTGCACTTGACTTTGGCATTTGCTGCTTGACAAGGTAGTCTATCATCTTTTTCTCCATCACAGCATCAACGGTTATGTGCTGTCTTTTCAGTTCAGTCTTGACCATGTTGATATAGTCATCTACCGTCTTACTATTCCACTCGCCAATGTATTTTAGGTTGTCATAATAGGTCGCTGTGGCAGTCATGCCACCATCTGGCCCTGCCGCCCCTGCCAAAACAGCTCCCAATGAAGAACTATATCTTCCATATTCCTCCATCTGTTTACGGCTTAGGTCATCACGAACTTTCTTCATAATGGGGATGACTTTGGATGTGAAGATGTCTTGCTTGTCGCTATTTGCTGTTGTCATGATTATATGAATGACTGTCTTAACTGATTGATTACCTGTTCTCTAGTTTGGGCAAGGGCTGCATGGAGGACTTCCATCTGACGAGGGAAGAACTCTTCCAACCACTCGTCCTTTGCCACATTGTCCTGTATGAACTTAATGGCTAACTGGCGATTGATTTCTATGGCTCGTTCACCTTTCTTCTTGCCATTGAACCAAGCCTTTGTCCACCACACGATGCCGTCCTTGTCGGGATAGACGCTGACGGTACGCTGTATGTCGAAGCTCTGAATGTCTATGTCGAAATTCTCGAATGGGTCTATTATCCCTTGACTTGCTATGGCGTTGTCAGTAGCTTTTTTTTTTCGTACTCCGTCATTGTAGAGAGGAACACTCCATGCATCAGAGCGAGGTAGTTGAGAAAATCATGTGTCAAGATGGTCTGTATGCGTCCTATGATGCCCAAGCTACGCTCTCCCAAGCCCAAGGGGTTGAGCATACTCGGTGTGTGTTCATAATAAGCGCCACTACTTGCACCCTCTGCCAAGACATCACGTAGGACTTGCTCCGTTCCGTTGGGTACCTTGTATCTGCTTGTCAGCAAGTCCATCATGTACTTGCCGAAGAACCTCTGATACATTTGGTCAATCTCTGGTTGCTGGCTATCGTATGGAGTTTCCACTTTGAAGTCCAATGTGGCAATTTCAGGATTGTTCCCTTGAATGGTCTTCTGCTCATAAACTATAAGATTGTCCCTCACCATCGTAAGAAACTCTATCGGGTCTATTTCATCACCATTGAAACGAACTTCAATGTGAAGGGTGTCATCACACACAGCAATGTTGTCACCAGCATTTACGCTTTTGCCAAAATTGCAAATGGATTCCTTGATATGTGAATAGACCACATCATAGACAGCGGAGCTTCCTGCTGCATAATTGCGATAGTTAACTGTTATGTTGAATCCTTTTTCACGGTCACTGGCTATTCCAGATACTACACCTGTGGCAAGAGCTTTGAGCCATGTGTGGGGATAGACCTTGAAGTCTACTCCATGATGAAAGAACTCCTTGCCAGTCACAGGGTGTGTCTGTTTACCATAGCCGAGCGTTATCTCCAAAGGTGTCGTTTCTGATAACTCAAATGGCATGGCGTAACCGCTTGGAGAAACAAGATTCATAGACTGTTTGTATTCCATGTCTTTGCTTATTTGTTTAGTTGAGCTTTATGTCCGGCTTGACGATACCTGTACCAGGTCTTAATATTGGGTCAAACCTATGGTCTGGCCGCCAGATTGGATTGTTGATGTCGGGAATGGTTATGTCTATTTTTCCCCAACGGTCTCCACCTGCAAAGTCCCCAGAGGAACTTCCCGAAGAGTTTGTGTTTCCTGCAAGCAAGCCCGACTCCTGATAGTCGAAGAACTTAGGAAGGGCAATCGTCATACACAACATGGCAACACAACCTCCTCCCCATGTGAGAATGCGCTTCTTTACATTTCTGTCATTGTTGGCAATGGCATAATAGATGACAAACGCTGCCACTATGCCTATGATGCTTGCAAGGACATAACCCAATGCTTGAACATACGGCGTATAGCTATAAATGGCATCACCTGCAGTCCCAATGCCATCTGTAATGCTGTCTGCAAATGCATGACTTGCAAACAGGCTTGCTCCAATTACTGTTAATGTCTTTCTCATATTATTCGTATTATTGATGTTACTGATATTACCGATGTCTGTTGCGTTGTTGCTGTTCATCTTGCATCATCTCTTGATTTTCGGCTTGGGCAACTGTCTGTGTCTGTCGTTGTGAGTTGTTGCCTATCATCATCATGGCCATCAATGCGCCACCGACCTTTCCCAGTAGTCCAGTCCGACCAAATACCATATAGGCAGCAGCTATCAAAGCACCTATTCCCCAACCAGAGATTTTCCCCGAAGCAAGATTGTTGAAGAAATTACCAAACATATTGGTTCCGTTGCCTCCAAACAGGTTGCCGATGAAAGAGCTGATGCCTTTCAATGTGTCCCCAAAAGTTCCCAGCAATCCTTTTGTTTCCGCTGCGGTGTCCTTAATTTCTGAAATGACCTTGTTTGTGGTGTCCTTTACTTGCTCTACCGTGTTTTCGCCTGTATAGCCGTTTACGACATCGTGCGCAAAGTCTCCAGTTCCGTCTGTTCCACCACGGAGCGTTTTACCTACAGCTGTGCCAATGGACTCGTCTGGATGCGAAAGTTTCTGCCATCCTGCGAAAGTTGCCACACTTGCAACTGCTGTGGTTTTCGGATTTTTTGCGACAGCGCCAACAACGGAACTGCCGCCTTTCCATAGCGTGGACGTTACTTTAACTCCACTTCTCCATAGTTTGGGTATAACCCTTGTCGCTAATGATAACCAACCCATATCTTTCTATTTTTTAGGTTTTACACTCTTTGCATTTACTCTCCACACACTCAGACAGTCTTCTATAATTCCTGCCTTACCAGTTCTATGTGGCAAGGAGCCATATTCAATGTTGTGCCACACAAGTCCCATATTCGTGCATCTGATAAGTTTTGTCAATGTTGCTAACTGATAGTTCATGTCCTTTAGCTGAGGACGGATAGAGAACACCAGTTCTATGCGTTGCTTCTCGGTCATCTTATTGTTGATACACACCTGGCGGATTGTATTGACGATGCCGATGCTCTTGTTTATGATGCTGACATAAATGTCGTTACGCTTGTTGTGCAAGGCTACAGCCACGGCATTTGTCGGTGCTTTGCCAATCTGTGCAGACAACTTGTTCATGTTCTCACACAGATGATTGATCTCATAATAGAAGCCATATGTTTGTGCAGCGTATGAGATGATGCTACGGAAGGAATTCAGATAGTTGTCAAACTGCTTCTGATAGTTGGCTGTACTCTCCACTTCCTGCTTCAGCCATACATGTCCCTCGGTTTCTGCTGCCATAGTTTTCAACTGTGAGTTGTATTGCGACTTTGCCTTGCTGGTGTAGTCGATAATCATACCAGTCAAGACAGGATCCATCTGTGCATAGCTTCTTGTAGGATTCATCCATACGAGTAAGCCAAGTAATATGGGTAATACAATGGTCTTCATACGCTACTTTGAATACAGTGAAACTTCCTTGGCATAACGCTTCCAATGTGACAATGACTGCAATGCCACTTCATGCTTGTCTCTTTCGATCATTCCTGCTGTAGCTCGGTTCCAGACATCACTCATCCGGTAATGGCGTATACTGATATACAACAAATGCAGCTTATGTGAAAATGAGGATAGCTTGTCTTCCAGTTCCCATAAGGTTTTGGAACGTTCAGCTCCAGTGAGCATATTGGTTGATCCGCCTTTGGCAATGGCATCCTTTAACAATGTGAACACCGACAGCATTTCTGTAGTTGTTTCCATATAGAGATTGTTCATGCTTACAGTAGCGGCTATACCTTGTGGGTTGTTGTTGACAGCTTTTCTTAGTTTTCCAAGTGTCAGCAATATGCGCACGCCATCATCATAGATGTGCGTAGCAGCCTTTAATGCGGAAGCATAGTTTGTGGCAGTTTTCAGATAACTGTTATAATCTTTCTCCCATTGCTTCATCTTGGTAAAATCTCCTGCCATCACATTTTGCGCCAGTGCAGTATTACGCTGTGCTTGGGTTTCCGACTTGACGGTTCCGTTAATGAGATTGTTGCCAGTAGCGAGAATTGTATATTCGCCAGGGTTCGAGGTTACAACCTGCCCATATGTTCGGCTGCTTGTTATCAACAACAGTATCAAGGCAACTACAGACACAATGAACCATTTACCGTTGGCATCATCTTTACCAAAGGGAAACAAACGATTTTCCAATTTGCGGAATGTTTTATGTGTTCGTAAATTCATGTATGTTGTGACGCTTTTTGTTTAATTCAACTCGTTCTCGTATCGTGGGAATCAGGTCCACCTTATTGCTAATGCCCACAAGGTCAAGACGTGGGTGGGTTCTATCTCCGCTATAAATGCTGATTGTTTTAATACCCAATAATATCTGGAGGAAGGAACGCTGCTCACTGTAATCTATGACCCTGTACAATTCAATGAAATCCCTGCTACAAGAGAAGACTCCACACTCGTATTTCAACTGCTCCGATGTGATTACATATACCGTTCGAGTCACATACAGATACCGATAGAGCAAGTAAAGGATTAAGATGACGGCTACACCTATTATATAAGGTGGCATCCACCTTGGAGTGAGACCGTCATAACCTGCCAACGCTACCAGGACAATAACACCGGCAATAGTCATTCCTTCTTCTGTGTAGAACTGCATCACTGAAGGATGTATTCTTATGGATGGATATGATATGCTCATATTATCTGCCTATATTGTGACGGTGCTTCTTCTCATCACTCTCGCTGATTTCAATCTCACCGTCGCTGTTAAGGTCTATTCCTGCACTTACAGTCCTATCGTCTTCACCGCCTTGACTTTTTTGCACAATCCGTTCTGTTTCTTGACGGATTAGCTGGTCATTCCAATCTTTGCTGCCGTCTTCAGGGACTTCACGGACAACCGTAAGGTTTGGCAGGGCATAACTTTCACGTTGTGTAGGATGGAAGAACTGTACGGAATAGGTCTTTACCGCTTCATATGGTGACTCTCCGTGACTGACCAAAGCATTGCTGTTTCTCGTGCCAAAGGCAGGATAGAAATTGAGCTCGTTATAATTGTCAAAGTCTATATTTGACACATAACCTTCAGGGAAATGCTTTTCAAGGAACTCCGTTACAAGTGTTTCCTCTTCCTCTGTCAATCCTTCATAGTCACCATTTTCAATAGCGCAGATAGCCCAATCAGGGATGTCGTATGTGCCAAGGTCTTTTAGATGTCCCTGCTCGTTTCCGATACATAGCTTCTCTTTCATCTTGTTGACATACTCTTTATGCAAGCGGTTGGCTTTATCCAATTGGCCTTTGACATCGCCTTCATAACACAGTCCACTGTATTTCATGGACATGTATTCCTCCGCTTCCGTTTCATACTTGCCATATAGTTTGCCAACATCATCAGGCAAAAAGTCTTCATTACCTGACAGAAAATTGTCTTTATCCATAAGCGAGCCCATGTATTCCGCCATGTCTTCACCATATTTTGGGATGCTTTCCTTGACGTGTTTAAGCTCCGTATTGAAATTCAAAACGAACTGTTTTCCTGCCATGTCATTGTCGAAACATAAGTGGTGACAGGCATTCTGGGCTTCTTTGATTACTCCACGGAACTGCATGATGGTTGGGTTGCCGCCAGTTGAGAGGAAAACCGCATCGGCGAGTGACCTGTCCTTGTGTGCGTATAATTGGTAATATGCCATTGCATCATAGGCACTTTCAAACCACAGGACATCTTTTGCATCTTTCAGTTCCGTACCATTAGGACTTGCTATCCATAGTCCTTCAGACGAATTGCTGCCAAGAGCCTTTCCTTTGTAGCCGCTTGTGCCGTCAAGACGTGGCTTGCCTCTTTCTTCAAAACCGACAACGGCAGTCTGCCCTGGTAAGTACAGTGGGAAGGATAAATTTTTGAAATACCGTCCTTTCTGTTCCGAAACCTGTCTTGTGGCAAGCATGAACGATGAGCCAAAGGCTTTTTGAGTGGCAATATCTATCATGCGACTCTTGAAGAATGGATAGAACTTCTTGATGTTCTCCATATCGTGCTTTTTGAATTTTAGGACTGTGTAATCCTTAATATCAAAAGGCTTGACGTTATGTCTGGGTTCTATGATGTTGCGCATATCGTATTCTATTGGATTGTTCAGTAGACGGTTACAGACAAGATTTACAAGATGATGCGGATTGATACCGGCATGGTATTCCTGAAAGCAATCTGGATGCTCCGTGATAAAAGAAATGACATTGTACACTTTCTGCTGTGGCGGTTGGAAACAGCATTTTCCGTTTGCTGTCACAATGAACTTGTCTCCTCTGACCCGGCCTCCATTGCTGTCAAGACGTACATATGAGGGATAGCGCAAGCCATCACGTCGATAGAAGTGATAGCCTGCGTCCTTCAACACGTCTTGAATGTCAATCCGTGCCTTGAAATCGTCGTATGATAATTGGTCTGCCAAAATTATAGTTAGTTACTTTGACTGCATTTTATGGTTCCCATTCCAAAGGAACGAATTGGCATGCGGAACGTCCTGATGAGATTTGTAACATCGGAACATTATCCCAAGCTGCACATAGGAGTTCGATTCCGTTTTTCACAGGCTTCCAGACAATACCATTGGATTTGAAGATGCCCTTGTAGAAATCGATAAATTCCACTCCAAGGTCTTTCTCAATAAGCCGAATCTCTTCTGGAGATACGCTATACTGTTGTTTTCTCTTTTTCTTTTTACTCATTGCTTTATATTTTAAGTTGTTTATCTTCCATGTCCCATACCGTGGCTGTGCGCACCGACGTTGAGCCCTGCCTCAAAAGCTCTTTCTGCAATATCCTGTGGTGAGTCAACTCCCGGCTTGACATATATGCGTCCACTACCATGAACTTCTTGGTGAATCTCCGGGGATGGATGGGGATGCTTGATATGCTCAACATTGTGTGCGATGTCTGCACCAAGATAGGTTGCTTCACTCATAGCGGTAAGTCCGGCACCCAGGAATGCTCCCAAGTTGAACCCTTGACGCATTTCCGGTCTGGTTTTCATGTCAACCTCATTGAATATCTTTGACATCATGCGTTGGCGTTGATAGTCATCCACGGCCATGAACTTGTCGTATTGCTTCTTGCTGATTTCATGCGTGATAACTTCTCCGTTGATGACCGCACTCATACGGTAAGTGAACTTCTCGTCGTCTTTTTGATCTTTTTGAGGTTGCTTGGCTTCCTGTTGAACTTTTGAAGGAACCTTTTCCACCCAAATATCACCGACTTCAACTCCACGGCCATGTTTACCTTCACGATACCACCCCTTACGCTCATTCATGGCTTCAAGGTCCTTGCCATTTGCGTAACCTTGTTCTGGATTTAGTGTCGGTGCAAAATGCTGCTCATTTTCCAACGGGTCACTGACAACTTGCACATCTTCCTGAAGTTGTTTGCGGAAAGACTCTTCCACTTCTGGCTTCAATGTGATAGAGATGCGCTCTTTACTGTTGAGCATATCCATCGTTACTTTGTCTTTGAAGTCTCCGCTGATGGCATTGTTCAAGATGCTCAGACGCTCGTTGAGTGAAGTGCTCTTCAACGAATTATCTGTCAGTTTTTTGACTTCGTTGTCTGTCAGGTCATAAACGAAATCCTGCTGTGTACCATTGGATTGTACAGTCAGTGTCTTTTTGTCGGCATCCACAATGATACCATGGGACGAAAGCACTTCTTGCCACTTTTCATTGGTGAAATAAACATTTGAGGTTATAAGCTCCTTGTATGGCTTAGCTGGCTCTTGGGGTCTTGGACGTGTTACAACCGCAGGAAAGTAGGCTTGCATATCTTTCAGTGGATCCACACTATGACTTTTGCTATCACCTTTGTAGTAATAACCATAACTGCCACTTTTGAGTTCTCCAGGACGTAAACGTCCATCGGAATGTTCTACAACCATCGGTGAAACGGCAACGCCGCTCATTCTACGCAAATGGAAACCTTCCTGCATTCTTGGTGTCCAACCTAAAAGATTCCTCCCAAAGGCATGTGGCGGAATATTGGGATGACGCTCATAGAATCTTTCTCTATAACCATGAAGTCCCATGGCAACACGACCGTTGACATTTCTTGCTGCCACATAGGATGACGGCATATCGAAATCCTTTCCGACGATGTTGTTAAACGTCTTGTAGGCATTTTTGTTGGCATAGTTGGTTCCACCGTCAGCGATAGCCTTGAACTGCTTCTCGTTGATGGGATATTCCAACAAAGGAGAGTCATGCCCCTGTACCAACAACTTGTATTGGTCTTGCTCTACGACAAGTTGGGCTTTCATACCATTTCTGCGGAGAATGTCTTGTAACTGGTACGAGAGTTCTCCACGATAAGGCATAGATTCTGAACGGATGCTCATAGTCGCTTCTGTTTAAGTGATTAGTTGCTGATACTCTCTTCAAAAAGCTCTTCACGAAAGTCCATGAAGGCTTTTGCAGATTCTACGGAGGTTGGTGAAAGTCCCTCGTCCTTGCAGAACTGGTGATAGTCTTCTGTTACCTCATCTGATTGCTGTAATACGAAATCAACAGCAGTGATGTTCCCTGCTTCGTATTCTTCACGCAGGGTGTCATAATCGGGATAATTCATTGGCATTTTGTTTTAATTTAATGATTGGTTTATCTTGTGATTTGTCGGGCATCATCGTATGCTTCACTATTTGAGAAGGTATGTCCGACAGAAATGTTCTGAAGATTCTCCTTAGGTATACCAGATTGACGCGCTTGTCTTTTCAGAGCTTCCAAAATGTCTTGTGTGAAATTCTCCTCTGGAACATACTCCAACATTCCATGTCTGTTAACCCAACATCCATCATTGCCAAAATTATATTCAGGCATGGATTTATGAACGACTCGTTTCCATTGTGCTGCACCACCAGGAATTAAGACCACACCCTTTTCAGAAAAGAGGTCTATACCTATGGTGATATTGGTTGTCACTTTGTCCTCATCGGACATTTCAGTAGTGACCAGCTCACCTTTCCAAAATCCTTGAAGCTCACTCTCCGATAGATCAAACTCATTGGTGACAGTCTGTAGGTTTCGGCCAATAATCTGTGTAGGGGCATAGACTACGCTGTTTGTCTCTTTATCCAATTGGACAAATGCCTTTACCTTTCTCTTGTTTTCCGTTCCATCATCCAACAAGACGGCTTCCTCCACTTCTGAAACGATGGTCTTTCCTTCAAGAAGCAACTGTCGGTCTTGTTTCAAGAAATTTGAAAGGTCTGCTTCCTTCAGTTTTGGCGAAAACAACACATCTACGCCATCTTCTACTTCTATGAGGCAGAATTTGGCGTAGCAGTGAGTGCAACCAAACGGTTGCTTGATTGATATGGGTAATAATGGGGACATTCCACCCATCTCAATATTCTCGTGAACATAATCAGGGAGGTCATAAATCATGTTCTCAGTGAGTCCGAACTCACCGAGAATGTCAAATGGATATTCGTCCCTATGAAATCTTTTATTCGTCATAAACGTATTTTTGTGAATGTAATCTTTAGCAAAGTTACTTTCGTTTATGTTCACTTATATAGAATTATGCTCAATCCATTAAGATTTGTATGGTTTTTCATTCATTGGTTCTATTCATCACACCGAATAGAACCAATAAAGCTGTTTTGCTCAATATATTGCGCATTATAAGATTGCCTTATTATATGTAATGCTCATGTGATTTATCTTTGCAACATGAAAAGAATACTCATATCAGCAATCATAGTTCTATTGGCATTCAACACTGTTTGTATCGCACAAATTTCATCAGGACGATTTTATTCATTGGGTAATACGAATTCAAAGAGAACAAGCGTGAAGAATGTACACCTTGACGATCCGAATGACAGCATTTCGTCACCATCGAGTCCTGTACTTCCAGAGCAGAATGCCAGTACAGAACAGTCATCTTACTCTATTGAAGAGTTGAAATCTTTGATAGAAAGATATGAACGAGAAATGTCTTTAAGAAAAAGCACAAGTCGTGTTCCATCAGTCGGTAACAGCAAAAGAATACATAGCTATCGCCAATGGAACCCAAGAGAACTTAATCTGAAGAATTTGACTGACGTAATAACTGAAGTCGGTCTCTCAAACAAATTATTTGTGCTTGCGCAAGCAATGCTGGAAACTGGTAATTTCAGCAGCAGGGTCTGTAAGGAATACAACAACCTATTCGGCTTGTATGACAGTAAGAACAGGGATTACTATCGCTTTGAAAGATGGGAAGATAGTGTGGTGGGTTATGGGAAGATGATACAGTATAGATATAAGGGAGGAAACTACTTGAATTTTCTCAAACGAATCGGATATGCGGAAGACCCTCGATATATCACCAAAGTAGCAAAGATGGCAAAGTCAATATACAATAGATTATTTTGCGACTAATGCTCAAAATATTATTTTGATCAGAAACGCATATTTTAATAAATCACCCATAAATACATTGCTCAATATTTTGATACATGAGAAATATTTTATACCTTTGTATATGAGGAATCGCCTCGTTGCTCTTGTTGTCTGCTTAGGCGTGTTTTCACATTTCCAAAGTATGGCACAGACCAATAGACATTTTCCGTTCAACACAGTCGGAGATGCTTATGGTAAAAACAGAAACAATGATGTAATGGATAGAGATGCTGATGCTTTTGATGAAGTTGCGGATATTGAAGACATCACCAATCCACCAATGGATAGCATCAGAAAGTATGTTCCGTCTGTTTCATTGCCATTGAAGCATATCCAAGTCAATTCACCATTTGGAGTGCGGAAAGACCCAATGAACAAGCGGACAAAACGCATACATAATGGGCTTGACTTGAAAGCGAAGTTTGAGGAGGTGTATTCCATGCTGCCAGGTGTGGTTACGGCTGCATCATACTCCACAAATGGTGGGTATTATGTGACCATCAATCATGGCATATGTGTATGCTCCTACCTACATCTGTCAAAGATATTGGTAAGGACAGGACAGCGTGTCACGGCAGGATATATTATCGCCATCAGCGGAAACTCTGGTAAAAGGACGACAGGCCCACATCTTCACATTTCATGCAGATGGAAAAATGAGAGGGGCAAATTCTTTAATCCAATGTTGATACTGAGGTTTGTTACAGAACAATTATTAAATAAGGAGTGAACATATGGGACCGATATTGATAATTATTGCAGTGTTGCTTGTCATTGCAAAACACGACAAAACGAAGAAACGCCACAAACGAACGTTGTGGGGCAAATCCGATTGGGAGAAAACTTGTGATGATGGTGGCAAGTTTTTTGGTTGGTAATTATGCATCAAAATATACTTTTAGTTTATTCCGAGGCGAAATTTCTAACGAGTATGTTCTAATCTAATCAAGCATACATACAAAATCCCAAGCCTGTAGTTGACTTGGGATTATTTTGAATGTCAATATTGTGGTATAATGGACTCTTCCAATAAAAAAGGAATGACACCAACATACATTATGCCATCATCATCCGTCCATAATTTGGAGTTGCCATCAAGAATTACCATTTTCTTAAAGAAATCCCCTGAGTTCTTTAGAGAAAATGTTTCTTGGTTCTTTTTCTCAACAGTATCTACATTCAATGCAGATTGGATGTAAATCTTTTCACGTCCTGTATTAACGATAAAATCGATCTCATATTGTGACTGTTTCTTCTTGCCATCAATAACACGTGTCAGTTCTACGACTCCAACATCGATGCGATATCCTCTACGTATTAGTTCTATATAAATAAGGTTCTCCATTAAATGAAATTTTTCTTGTTGCCGGAAATTCAGTTTTGCATTTCTTAATCCCATATCAATGGAATAATACTTCTGAGTGTTGTCGAAGTATTTCTTTCCTTTGATGTCATACCGTTTGGCACCCAAGAACAAATAAGCATCTTCAAGATAGTTGATGTAATTCTTGATAGTATGGTCAGATGTTTTGCGCTTCATCAAAGAACCGGCTGTATTGGCCAAGTTATGGGTATTGGTTAGTGAGCCTACTGCAGAATAAAGCGAGTCAATAAGTGCGTCCAACACTTCATCATCCTTTAAATTATACCTTTCAACAATATCTTTAATGTACACATTCTTGTGAAGGTCGTAAAGGTATTTCTGTTTTTCAGACTCACTTTGCTCCAAGACTGCTGACGGCATTCCCCCATAGGTTAAATACTCTTCAAGTGCATCAGCTTTTTCAAGTCCAGACACTTCATAATATTCTTTGAAAGAAAGTGGATATACTTTTATTTCTGATCCTCTATCACGGAAATTCGTCACAATATCAGAAGACAGCATTTTAGAATTTGAACCAGTAACATATATGTCCAAATTCTTCCGTGCCATAAGGTCATTGAGAATGTCATAGAACGTTGTGTAAAGCATATCCTTGTCGTCCTCAGACACAAGACTTTCGTCTATATCAGTGTTTTTTACTTTTATAGACAATTGTATCTCATCGATAAAAACATAATATCGTTTTTCTTCGTCACATGCTTTATCAATGATGTATTCATAAAGCACATTCGGATTTCTGTACTTTATGTTCGCTTTTCTATCTAATGCGATTTCTATGAAGCAATCTTCAGAAACACCCTCTTTCTTCAGATAATCTTTATATAATGTCGATAACAGAAAAGATTTGCCACAGCGTCTAATGCCAGTGATTATCTTTACCTTTCCATTCCAACGCTTACTTATCAAAGCTTCGATGTATTTATTTCTTTGGATAACCATATATTACTCATATTACTGCAATATCAGTCGTACTGTTCGACATTTTTTGCAGTGCAAAGTTATGGAATTTAATTTAAGTAAGCAAGTTTAAGGCAACTTTATTGCTATTTATGGGTTAATAATCAAGACAAAATGTGTTTCTTAAAAGATATGGTACTGCAAAAACAGCTGCATATGCGACTCCTTTTGCAGTACGCATTGTTTGGACAATTACTTCTTATTGAATTCTTGAATCTCGGAAATCATGTCCTTAACTTCCTTGTTTATCTTCAAAAAATTGGCATACAAGATACGTTCTTTAGCTTCTACAGAAGGGAATTTATAGAACTTTGGAAGTGGGTATTTGACGTAGTCTTTTTCCTCATTGCCAATCTCCTCCATATTGAAGTCGGTCTTGCAGAAGAATTTACTGGTTTGAAACTCTTCTGCTTCTTGAATATCCATACTGTCACCACGTCCTGTTTTGGTCTTGACAAAATCTCTTGCAGTCTGACCGCATATCCAGCCAGTTGGCATATCAGCAATCTTGGAACCAGGAACAAGTGAATCCATGTTCTCGTTGATATTTATGGAGGTACGGTCTCTGTCGATAGTCACACCTTTCTTTAACTGAACAACCTTGCCGAAGATGTCATTAGATAGCCATTCAAGTGTTTCCTTGGCTCGTGCAGAACCACTAACAACATTACCGACGGTCGTAATAATCTTCTGCATACCAGTCTTGCCATAATCAGCTTCGAGCTGTGGCAATTCCTGAAAGCCCAAAGTGACACTTACCTTATTACTTCGTGCCGTACCTATCAAGCGGTCTATCTTGTGGAAATAAAGTGTCGGCAACTCGTCGACGATGATACTGACCGGCACATTCTTACCTTGTCCTGTATTTACTCTCGTTACAAGTCGGTTCAAAATAAGTGCATTTAAGGCTCCGATGATGCTTTCCATCTCAGGGTCATTAGCTATGAGCAGGTAGCTCGGATGGTTAGGGTCGCTGACCTTCAGGTCGAAGTCATCACCTTCCTTGCTAAAAATCCAATACGACTCCTTTGTTGCCAATCGGGATGTGAAGACTCGAAGGGTTCCTATCATACCTTCAAGCTGTTCCATAGCCTTATTGTCAAAAGCCGTTCTGAAAGGACCAAGAAGAGGAGCAACCTCCGTGTCGGTCATCAAAACCTCAAAGATAGTCTCATAGCTCTCATTCAGAAATGACAGGATATGAGGCATATCACTATACTTTCCCAACCAATAAGCAGGTTCCTTGACGTTGCCCATTGCATCACGGACAACACCTGTTGGCTTTATCATGCCGGTTTCAGGGTCAATGGTCTTGTCGTAGTTCATCTCCTGTCCATTCTCATCGTAAGGTCGCTTCTCATAATTACAGAAGAAATAGATACAAGCAGCTAAGAAGTTGACAGCTGATGTTTGGAAGAACTGGTCACTTCCACCACCACCTTCTTTCTTACCTTTCTGCAATGACTCCAACAATGTTTCAGCTGTTTCACTGGCTGCTGCAAGGTTGCTGATGTATTTCAGCTGTATAGGATTCACCCTACGACTGTATTCCACATTGACGAAGTTGATGATATTGAAAGCACAGCCTTTTGGCGTAAGTCCTGCTTTTTTGTTTATCCTATAATGGTAATATAACTTTTGAGCAAGGGTTGGAAACTTGTAGTCGTAGGCGACAATAGCGAAGCCTTTGGCACTATGCTGACGGATGAACGGCTCGATGATGGAGAATGTCTTACCAGAACCAGGAGTACCAACAACCCATGTTCCTCGGAAAGGATTTACGATGTTGACCCATCCTTTCCGGAACTTCCCCTTGTAATAGTAACGCATGGGTATATTAACGCTGTACTTATTGCTGACTTTATCTTTCATCTGCTCAAAGCTCTCGTTTTCAAAATTGAAACGGTCTTTCAAAAGTCCGTCCTTCAAATATTTTGATATGTTATCGAGAGCGATTTGACAAAGGATAGTACCAACAATTGACATGAAGAAGTACAACCATGTACTGCTATATAGTGTGAAGAAATTGGGTGTCCAATGTTGGTAAAAGACCCATACTGAAAGGAACATCAGGACAATGCCAATAGAAATAGGATAGATTACCATTTTCTTGGCATTGAACTCCAAATGCTTCTTGTTTCTGGTTCCTATGCAGGTTATGCAGATAATCAGCAGCGTCATCACCTTACTGTGAAGTAGATGACCGTTCTGATACACATCCAATAGTTTAAGACGGTCGTGGATTTCTACGAGAATGCCGCCCCAATGATCCAACACATCGGGGTTTATGGCATACTCGAAGAACTCGACTATCAGCGAAACGTATATGAAAGTACGAAATACCTTATAAAGGGTTTGGAGGTCTTTGCTTTCTTCCATGCGGATTACTCTTCCTTGTTTAACTTGATACTTATAATCGGTCGTGTCGCATAACTGCTATGCTTGTCAGCCATCTCGAAACGCCCAGAGGACAGGCTGTATCGCCACGCTCTATCGGTCGCGGCACCATCACACTCCGTACTGGTCCAATACCAACACTCATTTTTGTCAAATGGTAGAGGCATACCGCCACACTTCTCGATGGTTGAGTTTATCACATCTTTTGAAACGTAAAGCTTGTACATCTCTGCCACAGACGGGATGAAGAACTTTGGACTTACGCTTTTTGCTATCGGTGACTGCACCTGAAAATACCTGAGCTTTACGGTGTTGCTTTCACCGTCAAACTGCATGATGTCGGCAGACGTACCTTGCGCAAAGTAAGCTGTGTCTGGGTCTATGAACTCTTTATCCGGATAGTCATTCAATGCAACAGCATACGCTTTTCCAGAGAAAACACCTTCCTTATCCACAAAAAAGAGAACAGCCTCTGGTGTATTTCCTTTGGAAACACAGTTTTCATATGACATGATTTTTCCATTGGAGCAATAGACCATACCAGGCATCCACGAGTGCCAGGAGGCATCCTCGTAGATGTGGTTATCACACGAACTTACAAAAGGGAGTGACATAAGCAGTCCCATGATATACTTGTTTATCTTCATTGTTTTCCTTTTTATCTTGAACATGTAGGTAACTTGAAACCTAACACAACACCTGTGCGGAACAAGTCCTTGCCGTTGATGCAAACATCCGACTTCACCTGCCAATATAATTGCCAGCCATGTCTGAGAACATAGTTCTGCTCATAGCCTACATTAGCCCAACCAACAACCTTTTTGGTGTCACTACCGATACCGCCACCTAATCGTAGGCTTCCATAAGCATTCTTTGCACGATATACGCATGGTTTGTAGGCAATACCTAATCCCCATGTGCGATAGTTGCGCCAGAATGAGTCTTTCGTAATATGCCCGACTGTATTATCTTTGGCATATTTGACATAGCCATTCAGATAGTATTCCCAAGCATTGTGATTCTTTGTCTCGTGCTCTACAGAAATCGTAGCGTCAAAACCACGTTCATAGAGTGCGCCAACTCCAAGTGAGATACGGTTGCTATTGCTTTGCGCAAAACCAACAGATATTGAAAAGACAAGGCAAATGGTTAATGCCACCACCTTGATATTATGAATGATGTCCATACCGTTAACCTTTAATATTCATATAACAATGCCTTGTTGAAAGAGTCCGCATTAAGCACATCCTCATATTCCACACTAAGGCTAATGGTTCTGCCACTTATCTGTTGTTCACTCAATTCTATGGTGAGTATCTTGTCATTTGGGAAAGTCATTTTCTTTACCACAAGTACGTTCCTATAACCATAGAGGAACGACTGGGTATTGTCCAACATAAAGTCCGGCGTGAGTTCTATGGTCTGCACAGTAGTTGCCTTTGCTGTCTTCTTATCGTTGAGCTTAACCCTTAGTTGGTCAATGTCAAAGCGGATATTGGTTCTGTTCTCAACAGAAAAATCCAAAAAGAAATACTCACCAACGCTGTAGATGTTATTCAGACGCATTGTCATACGGTGCTGTTTGGTGGAAACATTGCGATAACGAGCCGGAGAAGACCATATCTTTCTTGCATATCTTGCCATATCCTCTGTTGACATGCTAACGACAGGGTTGTTGTACGCCACACGCTCGTCAATCTCTATAGCCTTATCCGTAACGGCTTCTTCCTTGTGCGATGTGTATATCAACGCATACTGGCTGCGGTATCGCTCTGTCACAATGGTAACTACAGCCAAGATGTCACCGTCTCGGTTTACCTCCACGCCTTCCTTGGGCTTCAGGCGAATGGTATTGTTGATCGGTTGGTCGCCAACAACCTTGTCGGTACTGATGTCTACAAAACGTACCGGCTCACTGGCAGTGATGACGGTGGTGATATTCTCATTGACAGTAAGAAGCTGCATGCCATCCATCGTTTTCTGGGCATTTGATTGTACTGCCGTCAATAAAGCCACTATCATAACGGCACAAAAATGTTTGAATGTTCTCATTATGTTTTATTGTTTTCGTTCCAATGATTATATTTATTTTCTTTTCTCTCTGCTGTTTACCAGATACACTTGGGTACCATATTTTACCTTGACCTTATTCTTTCGAATGTTCTTGGATAAGGCATTGGCAGCTTTTTGATAAGCGTTTTGTAGGGCTTGCATTCCCCATTTACCAGTAGAACTTGTCGATGATCCATCATTGATGTTCATATTCTGGCTAACAGTACCGCTGACAATATCCTTTGCTGTTTCCGAGAAACTGCTCTTGGGGACATATAATCCTTCAAGTCCATCCGTGTCATAAATACTAAGATTGACTTTTACAAGTTCATCGTTCACCAGAACACTTTTGACAGTACCCTTGACACGCTGTTGGCCAAACCCATTCAATGTGCAATACAGATAATTTCCTTTGGTGATAGTTCTGTCACCAATATCTATGTCATCGAGGAGTCTCAGTCTGACACGGCTTCCATCAACCGCCTTGACCTCCTCGTCGACTATGGCTCTGATAAGCTTATGCTCTGGTTCGTTGGAAACGATGGTATTGAAATAGTCAGAGGTCTCTTTCTGTTTCTTGACAACCTCTTCAGCTTTGGCATCTTCTGAAATCTCACTGACAGAATGCTCGTTTACGACCTTTTTGTCTTCATTGTCGTTCTTCTTGACTTTTTGAGCGGACTGATTGTGGTATTCCTCAGAACTTCCTTCTGTGGCTCCGACATGAGATTTGCCCTCATTCTGAGCTTCTTCCAATGCCTTGCGGAGATTTTCAAGGGTTTGTTCCTCGTCTTCAGTATTGCCACTAATCCGTGACCCAGTGACGTTCTCATCTTTTGCCTGTTGCTCCTTAATCTGTGCTTGTAATCTACGCAGTCTTTCCATGGATTGCTGCGCTTCATCACTTTGCTGATCCATAGCGGCAACCTCGGCATCACTATATTGTGAATTGTATTCCTCTTTTTGGTCTTCATTGCCCCTCTCTATGTTCTCTACAGCTGACTCGTCTTTTATCTTGCCGAAATTGTTGACCATATTACTATACTTGTCACCGATACCATCACCTTTGAGGTTCGCATCTGGCAACTTGTCATTATAGTATTCCGTTGTCTGCATTTTATTGTTCACCTCCGCCTTTTCTGTGTTGAAAAAACGAAAGAAGAAATACCCAAAGAACAGGAGAGGAAAATAGATGATGGCAGGGAGCATATATTTCGGCTGCCGAAAGTTTATCTTGTCTTTAATGTCCATATTCTTCTCTTTGAACGTTGTTGTTTGTTTTTATTTCTTTTCTCTCTCCGTCATTGGCATGATGGCGATTGAAGTGTAACTCTTTCTCCTGACGTACCACTGCACTTGACGGCTTGCTTCGGTAACTGACAGCTGTTGACATCCTGTAAAGGTTCAAGCCAACACTGAAAAGGACAAATCCGAAAATCAGGCACAGGAAAAGCTTGGGGTAGGTGGATGCAAAATGCTGAACTTTAGCAGCCGCCTTATCCAAACGCATAGTCCTTGCAAAGGACTTCCCTGCTTCAACGCCTTCTTCATGGCGTTTCTTGTAGTTGGGGTCATCCTTGTCTGGGACTTTCTCCCCTAATATTACTTTCTTGATATTCATACGCTGTATGTTTAATAGTTGGATTTTGTTTTCTGGTCAATGTCCTTGTTCAGAATAGTACGCCAGTTGACTATGAGCAAGCCATGAGGATTGTTCTCCGTTCTTGGCACCCTCTTGACAAAACCTTCAGTAACGAGTTCACGCATCAGAACAGATGTACGTCGCTCTATACGTTGTCTTCCATAATATATGAATGACATATTCTCCTTATTGAACTTGATACTGTCACAGAAAATGCTGAATACGGCACTGGTTCCCATGATGTTTCCATAGAAGCCTTTCTCCTTCAACGCATTATACTGTGCAAGTCCACTCTCATCAATGAGATACATAGCCTTCTCCATCGTATATTTGATGTACTTGTCATCTGGAGCCAATGTGAAGAAATAATGGTGGAACATCTCTACATGGCTTTTGGCTTCCACATCCAGGGTCTCTTCCATTGTGCTGCGGTTTACAAGTATCGGCACATTGCCATCAAGTACATAGATTTTCTTCTGTGCATCATCAACCATTGTTCGTGCAGTCCAGATGCTGCCAAGAGAAATGACCACGCATCCAACGAGAAACAAGGAACAGAGGATAAGCACAAGCCTGATTTTGTTCTCTAAATTTTTTATTACCATATTGTTTACTTTTTTCGAGATTGTTAAATGCCGACTACACGACTGGCTGATTGTCTCATTGATGTAGCAATACCCTCACCAAAACTTCTTGTTGAGAAAGCTGTGTCACCTTCTGGTATCATCCATGCTGCAAGGTCAGGAACAAGGTTGAGACATTTCAAGGCAACAACACTTGCAGCCATCAGATAGCCAGCGGAGAAGAATGCGTTCTGCAGATAATTAACAACGGTCTCATCCGTAGCGGTAACAGCTGCAAGGTCATTGTACTGGATATTGATGACAATATCAAACAACAGCAATACATAGAAGCCTACGAAGTACAGCATTGCTCCATAGAAATGGACGGTAAGATAGCGTATTGTCCATTTTGCCCATGCTCCTTCCCATTTTGGCAATAGCGAAAAAGCCCATTGTATTGGTCCGAAAATGGTGAGCATACCCAACAGAATCTGTTGGCAATAGATGGTTCCCCACCAACCAATGCGGAAAGTTATCAACGCTATGAGCATGATTATCTTGTCTATCATCATCACAAGCCCGGCTGACGTGCTTGTCATTTCTGCCTTTACGATGTTCTTTTCATCTTGGGCTGCAGCATCGGCATCAGTCACGTCCTGGACACTGCTTTGGGTGAGTAATGTGCTGACCGCATTGCTTGCAGCCTTGATTGTGGACATCGGATCAGAGGCTTCATCGCCCAATTGATACATCAGCTGTTGTACATCAGCCATTCTATCCTCTACTTGCGCTGCTTCCGCTTCATAGAGGTCATGGGTGTAACTACCAATAGCATTGGGTATGTAGCTAAGGAAGTCCAAGGCACACCATGAACTTCTTCCACCACCAATACCTGTATCTGCAGGTGGATACCACCAACAAAGGATGATACTAATCGCCAATGGCTTGAACAGTTTCATTACATCCAACGGCTCACGCTTGACCATCATCTTGTAAGCCATATTTGCACACATGATGATGGCGAACAATCCGGCAAGAGCCATTGACATCTGGAGAATCCACCAGTAACCACCAATTATCCCAAGCGGGTCTAACCATCGGAAATGAAAGGATAGCAAGGTGATGTAATATCACTGATTTACAGTCTATTAGGAATGAAAGCCGATTTTGGATTGGTTCGTTATTCTTTCCTAAATTAGCGGATTGTTTATCCACTTTTGTCTCGTTTTTGTCCCTCGTTGTATTATCTTTGTATCGCAAGTTAAATGCTTGATAATCAGTGATAAAAGAATATATTAACATCAGAAAAGAAAGGAAATAAAATGGGACGAAAGAAGAAGGAAATCCGTTTGAAGGAGCCTGTGCGCATCCGAGAAAAGAAGATAGCAGGTGGCAACATCAGCCTCTATCTTGACATTTACCAAAAGGGATTGAGAAAGAAAGAGACGCTGAAACTCTATCTTGTGCCAGAAATCAACGCTGCTACCAAGTTGCAAAACGCCAATACAAGAAAGTTGGCAGAGCAAATCAAGGCGCAGCGCATTCTTGACATCCAGAGAGAGGGTCTTGTGGATTGGGACAAGGTGAAGAAGTCACGCATGACACTTACCAAGTGGATGGATGACTTTGTGAAGTACAATGCCGAGTTGTCTGAGTCTTCCATGAAGACAAAGCGAAACACTCATGCTCGCATTGACCAATACCTCTTATATATAGGAAAACCAGAGTTTCTGTTGAAAGACGTGGATAAGGAGTTTTGCAAAGGCTTCATTACTTTTTTGAAGACTTGCACCTACAATGATGGAAAGAAACAACTCAGCACCACCACTTGCCGTATGTTCGTCAACTATTTTGGCTCGTCATTGGCAAAGGCAGTAAGGGACGGACTGATTGAGCAAAATCCATTCTTGCTGTTGGAGGCAAAGGAGAAGCCACAGAAGCGAGTGGCAGAGCGTGAGTTTCTGACGATAGAGGAAATAAAGAAAGTGATGAATACACCATGCCGTTATGAACTGGTAAAGAAAGCCTTTCTATTCTCCTGTTTCACTGGTCTGCGATATAGCGACATGAAAGCCTTGAACTGGAGTGAAATCCACAAGGCTGCTGACGGCAAGACAGAATACATTGACCACATCCAAGTCAAGACCAAGGATAGAGTAACCATCCCATTGTCGGAAGAAACAAAGAAGTGGATGCCTAAAAGAGAAGAAGGTATAGACAACATCTTCCACAATTTGACAATCACATCTACAACTGTAGAAGTGGTGCTGAAAGAATGGATGGAGGCAGCAGGAATAACCAAGCATATAACCTACCATTGCTCACGACATACGGCGGCAACTATGCTCCTGACACTCGGTGCAAGTATCTATGTAGTAAGTAAGATACTCGGACACAAGAGCATCAAGATGACGGAGATTTACGCCAAGATTGTTGACAAGAAGAAGTTGGAAACCGTGAACCTCGTGAACGGAATGTTTGACCAAATACCAGTAATACAATGAAGATAGAAATCAAGGAACGTAAGCTGACGGAAGGCAAAAGAGCCTTATATCTGGAATACTACGAGACTGGCTTCCGCAAGAGAGAAAACTTGCACCTCTATCTCTTGCCCGATGATGCCGTTGGTGCTGCAAAGCACAATCGGCTTACATACAACAAGGCTATGGAGATACGAGCAGAGCGCATCCTCACCCCTCCTGTATTGGAGAAAGAGAATGCCAAAAGCGAAGAACAAGGCAACGGCTTGACTTGGCTACAATGGTGCGATGATTATATCAAATGGTCTGTTGATTGTGGCAACTGCAAGAAGATGATAGGTCATAAGAATGTTGTCCGCAAACGTATAGCCACTTATTTACGGAGAGTAGATAAGAAAGACATCCTGCTGAAAGATGTCAGTAAAGATGAAATTTGCGGTCTTTTTGATTATATGCGCAACAAGTATCGCAACAAACGCCAAATCAAGACCAACGGAGGACGGTTGGCTGATTACACATTACTGTTGTTTGAGGAAACTGTCAAAGCGATATTTAACAAGGCTATGCGTGAAGGACTTGTAAAATTCAATCCTGTACACAGTCTAAACAAATTGGAACGCTTCCATGCTCCTGACAAACACAGAGAGTATCTTACGCCCGAAGAACTCACACATTTCCTGGCGGTGGAAGCAGAATGTGAGAATGAACGAACCGTACAACTGGCATTTGGGTTATCATCCATGACTGCCCTTCGCCTTGGCGATATGCAGCATCTGAGGTGGTGTGATATTAAAATGATAGATGGCGTGCCGACAATCAGCATCATACAGCGAAAGACAAAGCGTCCTGCCATTATTCCGCTCAATGAAATGGCACAATCGTTGTTGCCACCTCGGACGGATGACAATCCGGAAAGTCTTGTGTTTCACCTTGTCAAGAAGTCAGACAACGTATCGAAATACGTAAGAAGACTTAAAGAAAAGGCTGGCATAGAAAAGGATTTGACCTACCATTGCTCACGGCATACGACAGCATCGTTGGCTATCTCAGCAGGAGCAGACATATCAGCAGTGAAGGATGTTTTGGGACATGGAAGCATCACTTCAACCGAAGTTTATGCAAAAGTGGCTCTTGAAAAGAAGATAGAGGCGGTCAATCTGTTTAATGGCGTGTTTGATTGAGACATACAGCAGAGTGCGAACAATGGGGAAGTCTTACTTCTTCCCTTTTGTTGGAAAATTGCCGTCAGGCTGTATTCAAAAAACGCTTGTGTTCAAATAAACCTAAAATCCGCAACTATCATCCAATACACGATTAAGGGTAGATTTATGAGTCGTTAGTAGCAGCTTTC
>ENA-UEOZ01000166-UEOZ01000166.1-human-gut-metagenome-genome-assembly--contig:-NODE-166-length-51421-cov-27.282740_pt1 | contig 51421 bp, 39 predicted proteins | sample MGYA00242898_ERZ507912 | MGnify/ENA primary metagenome ERZ507912 (study PRJEB26167, sample SAMN06115410) | human gut metagenome | host: Homo sapiens | place: China:Chongqing | collected 2016-04-27... | reverse complement strand
GGCTCAGAGGAACTCGCTTAGACCGATGTATCTCTAAAAAAAATCTCGGATCGAAGGAAATGAGAAATCATAAAAAAAGCTAGACAGGAATCTGGTTACCCGATATGTCCGAGACTGAGTGATAAACGAAATGTTAATTGTGAAAAAATAACCCATATTTGTTTGGGTGATAAAATACTTTTTTGTACCTTTGCAGTGTCTTGATTGACATTGTTCAAAGGGACGTTATTTATTAATAGGGTGAGCCAGATACTCAAATAAATCCGTAGGGCAGCGGTGCATTACTTATGGCAAAGAGAGAAATCCCTTTATTCATAGTAGATACCAGTCGCAATCATAAACGTGGTGAATGTGACTTTCTAGTTTGTACCGATAAGGACAATGGCTTCCTCGCCAAGGTCGATTATGTGGATGGAGAAAAAGAGGAAGTGGGAGATGATTACAGAATTGGCTGTCCACGAAATGGGGTTAGCCTTCGCATACAGATATATCAGATGCTTGGTACTCATCCTAATGTGGGTAATATCAGAACTCTACTCAAAAAAGGTATGGATTATTTCATGAAGACCGTTTCCTGTAGTATTCATCTGCTTAATCCAAGCAAGGAAGAGTGTGCTGATTATCTCAATACGATGGTCAGAATGAACAAACAGTACTTGGATGATGCCGGTTCTGATTATCAGGCACGGAAGACGGTTCAGCAATCTATCATTATGCTGCAAGCATCCGCTAAATTCCTAAGAGAAGAATAAGTTTAATTTTTCAAAATTCTATAGTATGGATATTATTGAACTTTCAAAGATTGCTAAAGATTATTATAATAGCGTTAGAACACCTTCTTTAAAACAAGGTTGGGAAAAGTATGTCTTGACTGACGGAAAGACGGCTCTTTTTGTAGGAGCTGCTTATCAACCCAAAAAGGGTGAAGTGGTTTTCTACCTGGTTGTCAAGAATAAAAATGTTCTGTGCCAGCTTTACAAAACGTATGAAGAGCCGAAATCTTTGGAAAAGAACAATCAATAATAAGCAATATGAGTCAAGCAGAAGTAGATACAGCTAACAGGCTGATAATAGATTCAATCACGAAATACAAAGTCATTGTTGCAGGATGCAGAGACTTTGCAGATTACGAACTGCTGAAGGAGAAGTGTGACTTCTACCTACAGAATAAGAAGCCGGAAAATATCGTGATCGTCTCCGGTCATGCCAGTGGTGCTGATGCCCTGGGTGAACGCTATGCCCAGGAACGAGGTTACGAGCTGGAGACGTTTCCTGCTGACTGGAAAGCCAATGGTAGAGCTGCCGGACCAATCCGAAATGCAAAGATGGCTAGCGTGGCTCATACACTTATCGCCTTTTGGAATGGCAAGAGCCGGGGCACAAAGAACATGATAGATACAGCCAAGAAGCATAACTTGCAGGTAGCTGTAGTTAGATATTAATAAATAAAATACATAAGATTATGAAACAGAATCAAAACAACATAGATTGCACTCCATCCAAGGATGAGGAAGGAGTAACAAAGTGCTTACTTCAAATGTGCAAGGACACAAACTCTGTAGTCACCTTCTATGCGGTTTGTGAAGATGGTTATGAAGTGAGAATAACTGCACGCAAGAAAGGTATGAATACTTCTAACGAGTTCTCTCTAGAAGAGTTCGAGGCAATCAAGGCTATGGCAGAGGAGAAGCTTGCCCAAGCAGAGGACAAGAAACCGTTCCAGGATATCATCGATGTTTGCAATAGCAACATTGCGGATGCGAACGAAAAGGCGAAGGAACAGGAGAACCTTGATGATGAAGAAGAGCAGAATTAGTAATCTTAGTTAGGTGTTAATTATGGAACAACATGAAAGTAAGATACAACATATCACAGAACGTGATCATGTTGGCTTTACAAATAATATAGAATCTCTTATAAGAGTCATTAGAGGAAAGCAAGTAATGCTCGACCGCGATTTAGCAGAGCTATATGAAGTGGAAACGGCACAGTTGAATAGACAGGTGAAACGTAATATCGAGCGCTTCCCGGAAGATTTTATGTTTCAATTGACTAAAGAAGAAACTGAAATCTTGAAATGCCAATTTGGCATTTCAAGATGGGGCGGCGACAGACATTCCCCTTATGCCTTCACTGAAAATGGCGTAGCTATGTTGAGCGGTGTTCTTCGTTCTAAAACGGCAATTGAAGTGAATATTCGCATAATGCGAGCTTTTACATCAATGCGTCATTTTATGGTGAACAACGCTTCTGTGTTCAGCCGCTTGGAAACAATTGAGTACCATCAATTGGAAATGCTGCAGCATCAGCAAGTGACAGACAAGCGTATAGATGAGGTGTTCCGTAAATTAGATGAAGGCAGCGCAAAGCCAAAGCAAGGTGTGTTTTATAACGGACAGATTTATGATGCCTATACATTCGTGGGCGACTTGATTAAAAGTGCTAAGAAACGCATAATTCTCATAGACAACTATGTTGACGAGACAGTATTGACCTTGCTCGACAAAAGAGAAGAAAACGTGCCTGCGGTTATCTATACTCAACAAATAAACCGTCAATTTCAACTCGACTTAGACCGTCATAACGCCCAATATACACCGATTGACGTTGAAGCATTCCGGTTGTCGCATGACCGTTTCCTTTGTATAGACGATGATGTATATCACATAGGAGCATCCATCAAAGACTTGGGCAAAAAATGGTTCGGTTTCTCGAAAATGGAAATACTGACACCGGATGAATTGTTGGAAAAAATAAATAGAAGTTGATAGTTTTTCTCGTTAATATGAAAAAACTGTTTTCTTTATAATATATTGTAAATTATGCATATTGCAACATTATGATAGCAAACGAAAAGCAACAAAAAATAGCAGCTGCTGCCTTCGCCAAGAAATGGGAAGGTAGGGGATATCGGAAGGGGGCTTTAGACGATAAGACCTTAGTGCCAAAGATATAAATAGGTATCTTTCCTTCTAGCTATCCATCCGCTCAGATGAGTTGATAAGACAATAAGTAGAAAGGTTCTTAGTAAGAATCTTCTTACTAAAAAGGTTTGTACTATAATCATAACTATTTCAAAATAATAATATGATGGACTTAAAGAAAGGCTTTGCGGAAAAATTGCATAACGCTCGATTAATGCGAGGATTGTCTATGCAGCAGCTATGTGATATGATGGGCAACATTATCACCAAACAGACTCTATCCAAATATGAGAATGGGGTGATGCTGCCTAAAAGTGACATAGTGATAGCCCTGTGCGATGCCCTGGAGATAAACCCGGACTATCTTTTCTGCTACAAAACCTCTTCTCCCAGAAACATACGCTATGGCAAGCTGCAGGGATTGAACAAGAAGGAAGAAATGGCTATCGCCAGTAGCATAGAAAACACAATAGAACGAACTGGTGAGATAGAAGAAATCTGTGGAATAGAACATTCGTTCAATTCCGTTCTGGCAGAACATCAGGTGAAGACGCTTTTCGATGTATTACAGGGTGCTTCCATTCTTCGCCAGGCATGGGGAATGGGTACCGCTGCTATCACCAATGTAATGAATCTCCTGGAATCAAAGGGCGTAATTATAGCTAATATTGATGCGTCAGATGCATTCACCAGTCTTCATGCCATCCTAAACGACTCTATTCCGGTGATAGCCATCAACAGCAATCTCAACGCTGAGAGCTTTCGCTTTGCTGCCCTTAAGGAGTTGGCACATGCTATTCTTTGCTTTGATGAGAGTATCGATAATAAAAAGAAAGAGCATTTTTGCAGCGTCTTCGCTAATGAAATACTTCTGCCACACGACGTATTTTTCTCCGTAGTAGGGGGGAAGCGTAACGGCATAGCTCTTATGGAACTGAAATATCTACAGAATGAGTATGGAATTTCTGTGGATGTTCTGATGGCGAAGGCAAAATATCTCGGAGTTATTTCTTCGAAGCACTATTCTGATTATTGCAAGAACCTCGGCAGTGCTGATTCTATGAAGAAATCAGAGTCAGGCTCCATCGACAAGGAGAAGGTTACAAAGTTTGAAAGTATGGTTTACAGAGCATTGGCAAGCGGTATCATCACTCAATCCAAGGCTGCTGCCCTGCTAAATACCACCACGGTAGATGTTGTACGCAATTTTGTGATTGTTTGATATCAATAGAATAAATAACTAACACATCTTAAATATGAAGAAGATAATTTTGTTTCTTCTTGCTATCCTGTATGTGGGGATATGCAAGGCGCAGCTCTCGGTAGCAGACTGCAAGTATGTATTGGAAATATTCTGTAGGAACTACTATGGTTCCTGCTTTGATGGGAAGACGTATGTGCCCAACACCATCATCATTACAAGTGTGGGCATTGACCAGAATAGCGGTGGAACCTTTGTGTCCGGGCTTCATTCCTATCAGGGACAGTATATTCCGTTCCGGGGGAGAAAGACCCATACCAATGTGCAGTTCAACGCTGTGATCGTCCGTCAGCCAAAGCGTGACTATGTGGTATTCAACAAATGGTATGAACCGGACATGCTCAACCGAAAGGGTGGATGGGAGACCGGACAGAAACTCATCACCTACAAATAGAATTATAATAAAAGATAAAGGATATGTTTGAAAAAAGAATCAAATTTGGCTGTGGCTTTATCGTCATCTTCTTTGTGGTGATGATATGTATTGCCATGTGGTCGCCTTGGCTTGCCTCAGGCGTAGTAAGCAGCGACCAGGAGGACAGCGCACCGGAGATTACCATGATGGCTTCTCCTAAAACGCTTCATATCTCCAAATTCACGGTAGAAGACGTCTTGGAAGATGGCAGCGCAGTAGCACATGTGGAAGACTATTCCGCTGATATAGACTTTATGGGCAAAGTGCTGTTTCAGAATGATGGAACAGACAGTTACGTGAATGACCAAATTATCACTGCTCCTAAAGGCAAGGTGGAACAGATAGGAACATGCAAGTATTTCGGCAATACCATCCCAGTAATCAGAATCATAAAATAGAAGAGGTATGCAGAATAAAAGTATAAACGAAATCACTCTGTTCCGCTATCTTTTTAATCTCGACAACAGAAATCTGCCTCAGAGCATTCTTTCATGGTTTGCTAAAGTGGGCAATGATACGGATTCAGACAGAGAACATGCAGTGAAGGAACTTGCTACATTAAAAGGAAAGTGCCGCAATCTGGTGGTATTCTCTAAAACTTTTGTGGATGCCATGGATAAATCCTATATGAAGTTCACGCAGTTTCATATGGATATTCTTGCTGAGCTGGATAATGAGAACGGAATCGTGCGTAGCCCATATTTTATGAAGGGCTGCTATGTGGTTTACCGCATCAAAAACGGATGCCTCACGTTATGGGTATTCCACGACGGTATAGATAAGTATATTTCTATCCCTACCTACTATATCTGTGCTTCTCCAAAGGACAAGATAAAGGGAAAAGGACATCAGCTGGACTGCATGGTGCTGCCATTGCTCGACAAATGCATGGAGGTAAATCTTAGAGACTATATAGATATGGTTCTCGATTATCTGTGTCTCAGACAGTGGGCAGAAGTGGAACTGGGTAAGGTCTCCACTATAGCTAAGAAGGAGACTAAGAAGAAAAAAGCACAGGAAGTGGCAAAGCCAGGTCTCGATTACTATACATTCGACAGTAAATGGTACACGGAAATCTCCAATGATGAATCTTTCAAGGTTAGCGGTCATTTTAGGCTCCAGCCTTATGGCGATGGAACCAAAAGGCTGATATGGATTAACGAATTTACCAAGAATGGCTATCATCGTAAAGCCACAATAGATAAGGTGAAGGATGGGGAGGTTTCCTTGTCATAAAAAGCCGTTCTCCGGCAGTAAGAACCCCTAAGAATAATAGAACTATCAGTTTACGACAGTATAACTATTGGTAAAGTTGCGAGGGAGGAGGTGGATTTTTTCACCACCTCCCGATTATTTCATTTACTTTAAAGCAGAAACAATCAGAACCGAGAGGTAATAAAAAGTTTTGATCACCTCTCGATAAAGAGGTAATATGATGGAAAGAATGAATCAAGATATACCGCACGAGCACCAGATGATGTTCATCATTCGTGATTACGACCGCAAGGTTGAAGAAAATATGGAACTACGCAAGGAAGTTGAAGAACTTTCTTCAGCTCTGGCAATCCAAGAAGCAGAATTGAAGAAGGCAAAGAGAGAGTTGAAGAAGATACCTTCACTTAACGACAAAGCCTTACAGCTTGAAGCCGCAAAGCGAAAGAACGAGAAATTGACAAGGCAGGTTGGTGTGCTTTTTAAATGTATGGTCTATGTTCGCGACCAAACAAGGCATCTTTTGTCGATAGTCGAGGTTCCTGGTTTGCGTGACCTGGAACAGCGTATGAGTGAAGCTCTTAAAAAATATGCAGAATAATTTGCTCATTTAAAAGAAATACCTTATCTTTGCATCTGTAAATACGCACCAGAATTTGGTGTTCTTTCTTGAAGTAGGCATCGCTGTGGAGACATCCGTAAGGGTGTCTCCTTTTTGTGTTTCCTTTATTATATGTGTGAATGATTGTTTCTATACCCTAATATTAACTTAATTTGTTGTGTTTCTTTGTTGTTTTCTCTTGAAAGTGTTAAAATAAAAGGTAGTGTGTTTTTTCTAGTTTTCTGTCCATTGTTTTTTGTACCTTTGCAGAAATATAGCATCATTTAATGGCAATTAAACAACAAAATATATTTTTTATGGTAAATTACATGATTAGAAAGAAACACTTGGGTAAAAATCTAGATGTTTCCTGCTCTTTCAAGAGCTTCCTTTTAGTGGTAATTATGATGATAGTTACAACAAGTACCTCGTTGGCAAAAACAAGTTTTGCAGTAATTAATGAAATCCGCTATGCCCTTAACCAGGAAACTAAAACGGCGACGGTACTGCCAAAATCCAGTCTCTATTTTGGTAGAATAGCTATTCCTGGTTCTGTTAAGGATACTAATGGCATAGAATATACCGTGACAGAATTGGGCGACAATTGTTTCTCCGGATGCAGCGGACTGACTTCCGTTACAATTCCTTCTACTGTTAATAAGCTTGGCTGGAACTGCTTCGGTGGTTGTGAGAAACTTTCTGGTATCATTATCCCTTCGGAAGTGAAGGAAGTAGGTGATGGATGCTTTAATGAATGTAGAGGACTTATATCTGTAACTATTGGAAATGGTGTTAAAGTCTTGGGGAATAACTGCTTTTCCGGATGTACTAAGATAGCTTCCATTGAAATCCCTTCAAGCGTAACAACTATGGGAGATAACTGCTTCTCAAATTGCAGCAGCTTAAGTATGGTAACCATCCCTTCTTCGGTAACAAATCTAGGAAAAAACAATTTCTCCGGGTGTAGCCGTTTAACTTCCATTACCGTATCTTCTGGTGGTAACAAACTGGAGAGTTGTTTTAGTGGATGTGAAAATCTGGCTTCCGTTATCATTCAGCCTGGAGTCAGGGAACTGGGAGATAATTGCTTTGCTGAGTGTGCCAATTTGACCTCTATTAAAATTCCATCATCTGTTACTAAGTTCGGCGAGAACTGTTTTAAAGGATGCAGCAAACTGACCTCTATTGATATTCCAGCCGGGATTACTGAATTTGGAAAGGGATGTTTCTCAGGTTGCACTGGACTGACTTCCGGAACGATACCTGCATCTGTAGTACTCGTAGGAGATAACTGCTTCAATGGCTGTGACAATTTGGTTTCTATCGAAATTCCTTCAAGTATTGCCAAGATTTCGAAAAAGTGCTTTTCTGACTGCAAGAAATTGACTTCTGTGACTATCTTACCTGGTGCTGAAGTGTTGGAAGATAGTTGTTTTGCAGGATGCAGCAATCTGACAACAATCAAAATACCGTCAAGTGTTTCTAAAATAGGTGAAAGCAGCTTCTATGGTTGTAGCGGACTGACTTCTGTTTCCATTCCTGCAGGAGTGAAAGAGTTGGGATGGAGCAGCTTTGCGGAATGTACAGGACTGACTTCTGTATCGATACCTGCTGGAGTAACCGAATTGAACGATAGCTGTTTTGCAGGATGCAGCGGCTTGACTTCTGTTTCCATTCCTTCGAGTGTAAGTCGTTTGCCGAGCAATTGCTTCAAGGGATGTATAAGATTGACTTCTGTGGATATCCCTTCTGGAATGGTTGAGTTGGGAGATAATTGCTTCGCTGGATGTGCCAGATTATCTTCTGTAAATATTCCATCTACAGTTATAAAAATAGGTTGGAACTGCTTCAGTGGTTGTGAGAAACTGAGAAATGTCGTTGTTCCTGGAGGGGTAAAGGAAATTGGAGAAGGCTGTTTCAAAGAATGTAGTAATTTGTCTTCTATATCAATTCCTTCGAGTGTAACTTCCTTTAGGGATAATAGTTTTTCAGGTTGTGAGAAACTGTCTGTTATAACCCTTCCAACTAGTGTCTCTAAACTAGGAGTAAGTTGCTTCAAGAACTGCAACAATCTCGATACGTTATATTTCAAGGGAGCTATGCCTATTGGTATCGTTGATGCGGAGATTCCTACTACTTGCCGTATTATGGTGCCAAATGAGCATCTTGATACATACAAAGAAAAACTGAGTTCTGATTACAGGTATCTGGAAGCCTGGAATCCTGATGATTCTGATGAATATGCTACCGAACAGTGTGCTACTCCTTCTATTTCGTATGAGAATGGTGAAGTCAGATTCTCTTGTGATACTCCAGGAGTAAAATATCACTATACCATAACAGATGATGATATCGTCAATAAAGCTGCCAATAAGGAAGGTAAGGTTTCTCTTACTGCTGCCTACAACATATCTGTATATGCTTCTGCAAAAGGCTATAGACTTTCAGAAACAGCAGAAGCAACTTTATATTGGCTCGGCAATGAAGCGGATGCTACAAACATCAATCACGTTGAAACTCGTGGAATCATGGCTTCTGCAGATAGGGGAATAGTTACCGTCTATGGACTCAAAACCGGCGAGACAGCTAAGTTCTTTACTGTTGATGGTCAACTCATAGGATCTTCTTCTGCTGTAGATAGTGTTGCTTCTTGTGCGGTATCAGAATCACTGGTTATTATAAAAGTAGGCAAATATTCTCTTAAGCTTATGGTTCAGAAAAACTAGCATAATCTTTTGTTGTTTCTATTATAGCAAGAGAGGTGATCAAAAATTTTGATCACCTCTCTTTTTAAATTTATGCTTTTATTTTTGATTTCCGTTAGTCTCACTGTCTTTATTCGTCTTTTTCTGCTGCTGCTGGATGGTAAGTATCATGTCCTTAACTTCTTGGTCGATACGGTTGAAGTTGTTGTACAAGGTTCGTTCCTTCATGTCCGGTGTCTTGAAGGTGTAGAATTTTGGCAGAGGATAGTTTTTGTAATCTTCCTCTTCTGCCTTGATGGCATCCATATCAAAGTTGGTCTTGCAGTAGAACTTTGTTGTCTTGAACTCTTCTGTTGTCAGAATATCCATGGAATCGCGACGGCCCAGTTTGGTTACGGTAAAATCGCGTGCTGTCTGGCCGCATATCCAACCGGTCGGCATATCGGAAATCTTAGAAGCTGGAACGAGACTGTCAAGATTCTCATTCAGGTTGATGGATGTTCTATCTCTATCGATAGTAATTCCCTTCTTAAGCTGTACCACCTTACCGAATATGTCGCCGGACAACCAGTCAAGAGTCTCCTTTGCTCGTGCTGAGCCACTGACTACATTACCTACCGTGGTGATGATCTTCTGCATACCTACCTTGCCATAGTCTGCCTCCAGCTGCGGTAGCTCCTGGAAGCCGAGTGTTACAGCTACCTTATTGCTTCGGGCTGTACCTATCAGACGGTCTATCTTGTGGAAGTAGAGAGTCGGCAACTCATCGACAATGATACTCACCGGAACATTCTTGCCCTGTCCACTGTTTACTCGTGTTACCAGTCGGTTCAGAATAAGTGCGTTCAAGGCTCCGTTGATACTTTCCATTTCCGGGTCGTTGGCAATGAGCAGATAGCTTGGATTATGCGGATCTGAGACCTTAAGGTCGAAATCGTCACCGCTGAATACCCAATATGACTCCTTTGTGGCCAGACGTGAAGTCTGCACACGAAGAGTACCAATCATACCTTCCAACTGTTCCATCGCCTTATTCTTGAAGGCGGTCATAAATGGACCCAAGAGAGGATATACTTCCGGGTCTGTTTCCAATACCTCGAAAATCTCTTGATAGTCATGATTCAAAAAAGACAGTACATGAGGCATATCTGAATACTGCCCCTTCCAGTATTCCGGCTCAACCTGGACTCCTGGAACGCCTTTTGCAAAGACTCTTCCTGTCAGTCTTTTATGACCTGTCTCCTCGTCTGTCATATACTCAGCTACAAGTTCCGTTCCATCCTTGGCGTATGGTTTCTTGTTGTAGTTGACAAAGAAGTATATACATGCTGCGAGGAAGTTGGTTGCTGATTTCTGGAAGAAGTCATCACTTCCGCCATTACCTTTCTGACCCTTCTGGAGTGATTCAATAAGGGTCTCTGCCGTTTCCTGGGCAGCAGCAAGGTTGCCGATATACTTCTGCTGAATAGGATTGACTTTCTTGGAGTATTCTACATCGACGAAGTTGATGATATTGAACTTACATCCTTTAGGCGTATTGCCTTGTGCCATGTTCTTACGATAATGATAGTATAACTTTGTCGCCAGGGTAGGGAACTTATAGTCATAGACAACCATGGCAAAGCCTTTCTTGCTGTGCTGACGTATGGTCGGGTCAATAACTGAGAAGGATTTACCGGAACCCGGTGTACCTACAACCCATGTTCCTCTGAAAGGATTTACGATGTTTATCCATCCCTTGCGGAACTTACCTCTGTAATAATAGCGCATAGGAATGTTGACGGAATATTTGTTGTCAACAAGTTCATCTGTCTGTTCAAAGCTCTCGTTCTCCAGGTTGAACCGGTCTTTCAGCATTCCGTCCTTGAAATACTTTGAGATATTATCCAAGGCTGCATGAATAAGGATGATTCCCAAGAGTGAAAATATCATATAAATCCAGAGGTTGGTCTTCAATATCCAGATTCTTGAATTGCTGTCAAGGTTATAGACGAAGACGGAAAGCATAACCAGTAACAGACCTATGCCTAATGGTATAAAGACCATTTTCCTTGCGTTAAACTCCAACTGCTTCTTGTTCTTTGTTCCAATGCAGGTAATGATTACCAGCATGAGATTGGCAACCTTGCAATATGGCAGGAACTTATAGACTCCCCAGGTTCCCATTCTGTTATGTATGTCAACAACCAGACCGCCAAGAAAATCCAAAGCGGTCGGGTCAAGTGCATACATGAAAAATTCGCCTAACAGCCAGACGTATATCATCGAACGGAAAAAGGTGTACATTCCCTGTAATTCCTTTGATTCTTCCATATATTTTTTTATTTTCTTGTGTTATATTTGTTTGCTCCTCTTGCATTATCTATCCACCTTTTCTGACACTCTGACACTATATCTGCCATAGGTCTTGTAGATGCTCCTGCTGGATGATGCTTACTATAGTAATACCATGCATCCATCAGCGTGGTGTATTTGATGGATCGGCAAAGATTGTACATCAGAAGATTCATTCTACGTAAAGATGCTCGTATCTTTCCTATTGCCATAATTCGCTCTTTCTGTGTCATCTTAGGATTTTTTTCGGGATCCTTGTGATAAGGAAGTACGGATTCTATGTCACCGGCAACCTTTATTCCTGTTTTAAGAATATTGTTGTAGATAGAGTTCTTCTTGTCTATGATTGACACGGCCAATACATTCTCTGGAACCTTCAGAACTACAGTCTTCAAATTTCGAACATTGGTAATGGCAAGATCTATCTCATAATAGACTCCATAAAGCTGCGCTGCCAGAGCAAGAATATCATTGTAAGTACTGAGATATTCATTGAATTTTCTCTTGAAATTCGTGACTTTCTTTACTTCATTGTTTAATACGATATGTGCACCCAACTGGGATGTTATCACTGCATCCTGTGCGATGTTCACCTTGGATGCGGCGGCTGCTATTGTTGCAAAGGCAGCAGCTCTGGTCGGATCTACTCCTGCAGACATCCTTGATGGCAACAGGAAAAGTAACACAATACTTATATATATGTATTTATTTCTCATCCTTTTCATCTTTATTGTCTATATAATGCATTACAGGCATAGCAAGCATTCTTCATTCGTCCGAAAGCTTCCCTTGCTATCTGACCATGTGACTTTTCGGCCATACCCAGCGTAGCTTGATTCCATACATCCTGGAAGGAATATATGGAAACACAGAGTGCAAGATGGTGAAGCTTTTTGTTGAGAGACTCCAATTTCTGGGAGAGATACCAGAGAATTTGTGACCGTTCAGAACCAGTCAAGAGGTTCATGTTACTTGGACCGGTAGCTATTTTTATCAACTTATATACTTCAACAAGTTCCGTCGCCACTTCCATATAGATATTAGTCATAGAGATGGATGCGAATGGTCCCTGTGGATTATGGGATAAAGCCTTGTTTAACTCTATGAGATTCATAAAAGTTCTTACTCCGTCTGCATAGAGACTGCTACATGCCAATACTGTACTTGCATAATTATATCCCTTTTCAAGGTAATTCATATAATTACGCTCCCATTTCTTCATAACTGATATTGGTAAAAATAGGGTTCCTACTTTAACTGTGTTGGCATCCTGATCTGCAATTTGCTTGGATATTGTTCCGTTTACCATGGCTTCTCCCTTGGTGAGAGCTGCTATTTCTCCAGGATTTGATTCCGTCACACCGGCCTTGACGCTGCAACCGAAAGACAGGAGCAGTGTCAAGGCAAAATACTTAAGATTGATTCGTAAATTCATATATTCCTCGTCTCTTTTTGTTAAACTCTACTCTGATTCTCAATTCAGATACTACATCAATGGACTCTCTTACCCCTGTCATTATCACTTTCCGGTTATTTCTGTCTCCAGTGTATATGATGACATCTTTCAGTCCAAAAATCTGTTGCAGAAAGCTTCGGTGCTGCTGATAGTCAACTATTCTATATAGCTCTACATAGTCCGTAGAATGCGACAGTATTCCTCTAAGCAGAATCAACTGTTCTGGGGTGATGACATAAACCATACGGAACATATAGATAGCTCTGCATACTAAATAGAACAACAGCAACACTCCCGGAATCAGCAGTATGCTGAAATAATCACTTCGACCTATTGTTGCTTCACCGAAATAAACAAGATAGAAACAGCCTATCGTCAGTATCAAGATGAATAACTCGTTGATGAAAAACTGAATCCAGTGTGGACGGAGTACTAAAGACTGAAAGCAGTTGGATTGATTTAAACTCATAAATATCTATTTTGGGGGAAGGGGAGAGGCTAAAAGCCTCTTCCCATACCATGAGACATTCCATTTTCCATACCTCTTTGCAGCTTATCCTCATAAAGGGCTGACGCAACGGCTCCAGGAGAAACAACTCCAGGCTTGGAGTACACATCCATATATATATCTGGTCCAGAGTGGTCTCTTCGTGACATCATGGCTGCTGCTCCAACACCTACCGTTACTGCAGCAAGAATGGCAGCTCCCAGATTTAAGCCTCTTCCTTCCTTTGTTTTCATTTCCACCTCCGGGAAGATCTTGTCAAAGAGCTTCATTCGCTGATAGTCGTTGACGACAAGGAACTTGTCATACTGCTTCTGGTTGATTTCATGGCTCACTACATTACCGTCGATGACTGCGGACATGACGTATTTTCCCTCGATAGGCTTGCCGTCTGCATCCCGCAGCTTCTCAACAGTTATATCTCCAATCTCGGTAGAACGTCCATTTTCTCCGGAACGTCTCCATTCCTTACTCTCCTTGATGTTATCCAGGGACTCGCCGTTTACCTGTGCGTCTCCAAGAAGGTTCTTTCGGGTCTGGGCACGGATATCGTTCAAGTTCAGATTCTCGCCATTTATATTTACCTGATAATCATTGGCTGATGGTGGAACTGTTTGACCTTTCTGCTCCTGTGCTTTACCTATCTGATTTGGCTTGTTTCCCCCTTGGACAACTGCTTCCTGCGTGTTCTTGGGTGCAGCAAACTCTTTAGGCTCATATCCAATACCCTTGGCCTTAAGCTCTTCCAACACCTCCGGACGGATTTCCTTTTGGGTTCCGTTAGCTTGCAAGGTGCCTAAAGGACGGTGAAGGTCTTGTGTCGCTACTACACGAACATTACCCTTGAACTGCTCGTTCCATGGAATCAAGGTTGCCAACATCTGTGCCTTTTCTGAGGAACCTGCATTCTTGAAGGCAAGATACTGGGCCTCGGTAATCTTGAATGACCACATTCCGGCATCCTTGCCGTCTCTGACATTGAGTGTATAGTTGCCGGAGATCTCATCTTTCCAGGCTGTGGCAGAAGTGATGGTTGTTGCTTCCTTTCCAACAACGAAACAGTAATCTCCTTCAAGCTTGGTTGCTGTCTGGGAATTATCAAGACGATCGGAACGGAACGGGTCTGTCAAAGGTCCATTCTTGGATGACTTGATCTGCACTTCCTTGAAAGTACGGTCAAAAAGCTCCAGACGATGCTCGTCATCATAGTTCAGAAACTTCATATAGTCTTCCTTGCTGATATCATGTGTAAAGACCTTCTCGTTGATGACTGCTGTCATCTTATAGGTCTGCCCTCTGTCAACACCGTCACTTGATGGATAGACCTGGATTTCTCCAACACTCACGGCTCTGCCGCCCTTGGTAGGCAAATAAAAGCCCTTTGTCTCATCAAGCTGGCGACCATCAACAACACCAATGGAGTTCCAATGGTCTATGAAACCGGTGTGGTAAGCCTCTCTTGAAGCCGTAAAGTCTATGATATCATTACCTGCGCTCATGGCTTGTTGTGGCTGCTGCTCGGCTAACTGCTGCTGCTGATTCTTTTCGTTGAGTTTGAGGGAGATATAGTCACGCTCGTTCAATTTTGCAGCTGTAACCTTGTCATCAAAGTCTTCCTTGATGATGTTGTTAATGCAGTGGAGACGTTCGTCAAGGCTATTGCCGTCCTTTTCATTGATGATCTTGCCCTTTTTGGTTTCCACCTTGATTTTCTGGTTGAAAAGAATCTTTGCGTCATCATCACTAAGGTGATAGACAAACGCCTTGGTGGATCCTTTAGCCTTGACGGTCAAGGTCTTGTCCTTCTCGTTGAGCTCAAGCCCATGGGTGGATAGCATGCTATTGATGGTATCTCCTGTTGCCCAACCTAGACCGTTCTGATACCAGGTGATATTTTTCAGACAAGTGACCTTCTTCTTCTCCTCGTCTGTCATTGCAAAAGGTTTTGCCTTCTTTTCCGCTACCTTGATATTTGACAGAACATCATTCTTCTGTTCCGGCTTGGAGTAGAATCCATAGGATCCCGACTTCAACTCTCCGGCAACCATTCGTCCGTCGGGTCTCTCTCCAACGATATAACGACGATCATCATAGAAAAGTGAACCACCGACTCTTCTGAGGTTCACTCCGTGGAAACAACCGTCGAAGGGACCAAAGCAGGATCCGTGGAATGGTCTGAATCGGTATGGACTTCCAATTCCATATTCGCCAGGCGAGAGTGTATATCCAAAAAGTCCCATATTCACAGGAGAATTGACGTTTTTTGCAGCAACCCATGACTCTGGAACATGATAGTCTTTCTTAACAAGATTGACAAACGTTGTATAGGCTTTCTTGTTCAGGTTGTTTGTTCCCTGATTCACCAGGTCTGCCAGTTGTCTGTCTGTCAAATCATAATAATGAGGAATCTTGTTGTCATGGCTCATGGTTATGAGCTGATAAGTTCCACGTTCCGTGCGCCCGATGTGGGCTTGCATTCCATTTGCCTCTAGCGTTCTACGAAGCTCTGGGGCAACATCCAGCTGCCTAGGGTAGCTGTTTACTCCGATATATCCCATTTTTTTTAAATTTTAGTTATTGCTTATTTTCTGTTTCCTAAGATTTTCACGAAGTTCAAAAAGAGATTCACAAAATCAAGATAGAGTGTCATTGCTCCTAAAAGACACATCTTTTGCGTACTCTCATTGTCTTCATATTCGCGTTGAAGAAGCCTCTTTATCTTTTGCATATCCCATGCCGTAAGACCAGAAAAGACAACCACTCCCACATAGCTGATAATATATTCTAATCCGCTACTCTTCATAAACAGGTTTACTACCGTGGCTATTACCAAACCGATAAGAGCCATGAAGAGAATCTTCCCCATAGAGGCTAGATTCTTACGGGTACAATAACCATATAATGCCATTGTACCAAAAGTTCCTGCGGTAATAAAGAACACCTTGAAAATACTTGCCATGCTATATAGTACAAAGATGCCTGACAACAGCACTCCGTTCAAAACGGAATAGAGAATGAAGAGAAATGTTGCCATTACGACCGGCAGTCTGTTCAATACTGCATTCAGCACCAAGACCAGAACCATTTGGGTTAGGAGAAGCCCAAGGAACAATGAATCGCTCGTAAACAAGGTTCTCAGAAAGGTAGGAGTGGTAGCTACCCCATAGGCTGTAACCCCTGTAATGATAAGCGCAAATGTCATCCAGATGAACACCTTGCTCATCAGATTAGTGTAAACACTACTGAAACTATGGTATCTACCGATACTGTCATACTGTATCTGTTCCATTGCTTTATATTTTCATGTCCTCTCCCTTGCTTGTGCAGGAAGAGGACGCTGTTAATTGTTACTTGTAGAGAATTACGCAGGTATGACGGTTTGCCGTATAAGGCTTGTATATATTAATACCTCCCTGGCTTGAACCTGTCATTCTGTCCTTAGAGACTCCGGCCCTTATGAGCAGCTTGGCTATATATCTTGCTCGCTTCACACTCAGCTTGCGGTTGTAGCCTGGCTTGCCGGTCTTGCTGTCTGCTGCTCCGACAATCCTCACTTTTAGGTCATACTTGTTGACAGCGGCGGCAATCTCACCAATTTCAACCTTCTGCTGCTTATCTACGAGATTGGTTGAATTGATCTTGAAGAAGAAGAGTATTGGAGACTTGATGCCGTCTGCATAACCGTTATTTTGGCTAAGCCTTGCTGCTTCTTCATCGGAAAGTCTCTTGCGAAGGTCGTTGAGTCCCTTGTAGTCATTCTTAGGATATCTGGTGAGATCCGTGACCGTTCCCATATCTCCTGTATTGAGAACGCCCAGTGACTTCTTGGCTTCATAGCCCTGCTTGCCTAGATCAACGGTAAGTCCGATGCTTGCCTGGAAGAGGTCATCTCCGAAATGCTTTTCATTTCCAACTCCATCAAAATGCTGGAAGGTAGAAGTTCCGCCCAATTCGGCGGTCACATGCACTCTGTCTGCTACTCGATAACTTACCATTGCTCCGTATGACAAGGCAAATGGTCTGTTTCCTACAGTGGAATTTCTCATGATTCCTGCTCCCACGTATGGTACGAAATCCCATCGGGGTAGGGTGGCATAGCTGTCTCGATAGTAACTGCTGAGATTGTACAGGATATCTACATGGAGATTCTGGTAGTCCATACTCTCTCCGTTGCAGTTGTCAAAATTGAACCCCTGATAGGCTATCCTGGTTCCAAAGAAACGAGAATGCCACTTTCCTGCACTTGCAGAGAACATATATTTGATTCTTCCGAACATGTCATCACATCCAAGGGGTACTCCATTGAAGATGGATACGCCGGACTTGACGGATACAAACCAGTTGGAAGAGAAGGATGACAGATGAAACTTCTCCTGACCGGAGAAGAATGGCTTGGCATTGTCATTTGCCAATACTACAGGTGTATTCTGGGAATACTTGATGTAATCCTTCTCGTCATCACCATATACCTGGGCATTTGCCAGACTGCAGACAAAGGCTGCTCCTAAAATCAACGATAATTTCTTTTTCATTATTTATATATATTAATGTATAACTTTTTGTTTATTTCTTCTTTTATATCTTCAACGCTTTCTGGTCATAAATATACAGCTTGTGCTTCTTTATGATTTTCTCACAGCGTGTTACATAGTCTTTTCGGGTCGCATAGCCGGAAGCCTTGATGGTCTTAAGCCAGTTATGATAGTCTGTTGGGCCGTATCTCCAACACCGGGCATACCGGTCACTCATCAGTAGCCTTGTATGGTACTCTACTCCCTCTTCTACACAGGAGAAGTTGCAGAACTTCTCGTTGGGACGGTCATCGTTATGTAGGCTGTATGGAAGCCCCTGACGCAACCAGTTGCTGTTGCATTTGATGCCGAAATAATTATTGCCCTTCTGCGCCAGGTCGCTGCTTCCCCATCCACTCTCATAAGCCATCTGAGCCAGAATGACTGATGCCGGGATTCCGTACTTTTTCTGCTGACGCATTGCTATGTCGGCATATCGGCGGATGAAATCTTCCGGGGTGGAAAGATTGTCACCATCAAGATTCAATGCCTTCAGTGCCTTCTTCCGTGTTTCCCTGATATGCAGGAGCAGATTGATAGGATCATCAAGCTGACCGTGATATCTGCTTGTCAGATGCAGGTGCGGACCGGTTGAACGGCCTGTATTGCCACTTACGCCTATTGCGTCTCCTGCCAGTACTGCTTGTCCCTGTCTTACCCAGATTTGGGATAAATGGCAATAGCTTACCATATATACGCCATATCTCATGACTATATATTTCCCAGAACCTCTATCACTACCTGTTGCTTCTACCAGACCGTCAAACATACTGAGCACTTCCTCGTATCTGGCTTTCAGATCCAAACCGTTATGCCGCTTATGCTTCCCGGAGAATGGATCTGAACGTATCCCGAAGGCTGAGTTGACCTTGATACTCTTCAATGGAAAGCTCACACTGAAGAACTTGTCTATCCAATAGTCTTGATCGTTTTCTCTTTGTTGAGCGTTAACGACCTGTGGTACAAGCAGATAAATCATTATTATCAACTTTGCAATCTTTCTTGTTTTCATCTTGACAACACCTTAATTAATATGCAAAGGTACTATTTAATCATTTAAAGAGGGCATTTTTAAGACACTAGCTTTTATTTTAACACTTTCATAAAGTAATTTGACATAAAACGATGGTTTTGCTCTTGAAAGTGTTAAAATAAAAGGTTGTGCCTTTTTTATTCTGCTTTCCGCTTTATTAAGCGTACCTTTGCATCAAAATTTAAGCAATTATGAGAAAAAAGGAAAATTTTACTATGGATGAGATTCCATACGAGATATTAAGTGAGCATGGCCTTTCACAGGAAATGGTTGACGATCTCCCGGAAAATGTTATAGAAAGCCTTCTCACAGGTGGAAGAACGCCAGTCCTGCCTTTCAATATCGATGACAAGAAAGGAAAAGCCAGAATTTCACTTGTAAGAACAAATGCCGGGGTGGATGTTTTCGTCATGCCTTATTTCAGCCATATTAATATGGAAGGATTTGATGAGGAACAGCAGAAAACTCTCAGAAGCGGTAAGGTATTACTCGCTTCCTTTGAAGGAAAACCGGATATGTATTACCAGCTTGATGAGACTACGAACCAGATTGTCTCATGCCCTAAGAGCGTTATTGAGCATAATCTTGAAATTCTTACCAAGCAGGTGGGCGTTCCCGAGGAGTCTGCCAAACAGCTTTCTACCGGAGAAGTTATCACCTTTACAAAGGATCAGGGATGTGTCACATACAGCGTTGATCTTTCGGAGGAAAAGGGTATCAAGATGTCCAAGGGTAACAGCCTGGATAAAAATCTCAATGAAAACAAGCTTCCTCGCTACTCCTTCGGTATCTATGGCTGTTGGGTTAACGATGAGAACAATAATCTCTCTTACGTCAATGAGGAGGATTATACTGATGAAATGCAGGATATCCAGAGTGAGATTGCACAGAAAAATAAACGTAGTGCTGCCATGGGCAGATAACCATATTTTTTACTTATGATTCTTGAAGGCAACAATTATGACTTCGATACTCTCTTGGTCTATTATCAGGATGAACAGATCACTGCCAGTCAGCTGATTGAACATGCATCCGATAATATGACCGGGAGATATCTACACTTTATCGCCAAGAAAGGCTTGGATGATAACGAGAACTCTGCCAAGACATTCCTCGACTGGTATATGGATGAGGAACGTGATATTGATGAAGCAGATATACTTGATGAGGTGGACGACGTTGAGAAGATGGAAGACGAGGAGGATATCTTGCCGCCTTATGAAAGCTGGTTGGAAAATAAGTCTCTCCTGGGTGAACTTACCCTATCTAAGTCCGCACCGAAAATCTGCTTCTGGAGATTCCAAAATCCTATGTCAAAGGATATTGAACAATGTGCCGCTGACACCGGTTCTTCCATCGAAGATGTGAAGAAATGGTGGAGAACGCCTGACTTTCTCAGAGAACTGGATGGTGAGAAGCTGACAACTTCTAAAATCCGGACGGAAAGCCAGATTGAATGTATATTCCTGAATGAAGGTTCTAAATATTTATAATATTGATGAAACTTTTTTCATAGCATTAAACTATTTCTTTTAAACATACCGCTTGTGAAAGTAGTATGTTCTTTTTGGTTTTATTTTTTTAATCAAATTTTATAGTTTTAATTATATTTAGATTATTTTTTAGGGAAATGTTAGTTAAGATATTTATTATCTTTACCATGATGCCGTGCTACTTGGGAAAGCAGCGCGGCTTTAACTGATAGTATTTTAATTACTTTTAATTTAGATATATGACAAGAAAAAATGTATTATTCGTGGCTCTGGCATCGGTGATGCTCGCCACTTCGTGTTCACAGGAGGAGAACGATTTCGCTTCCTCTTCATCTAACTCAAAGCAGATTTCCATCTATCCGTCAGTGAATTACTCTCGTGCCGTGGAAACAAGCATTGATAACTTACAGGACTTCTATGTTACGGCCTTCCAGGAAGGTGAGGCTAATTACATGGCTGGTGTCAAGTATTCAAAGAGCGGTGATGGTTACGGTACTGATGCTGGTACTTTCTTCTGGCCGGCTGATGACAGCAATCTGCACTTCTATGCCTATGCTCCTGCCAAGCCTGGCAAGGAAGGTTATACCTTCGACATTACAAGTACTACTCAGAAGATGGAGAACTTCTCTCCAAATGATGCTGCCGCAGATCAGCAGGACTTCGTTTATGCCTTTGCCAAGGGTAACAAGACCGGTAACGCTGATGATGGTATTGCCATCGACTTCAAGCATGCTCTCTCTGAGATTACTATCTCTGCCAAGAACACCAACACTGCTTATACTATTGAGGTGTCTGGCGTAAAGCTCGGCGGTATCAAGAACAAGGGTACTTTTACTTTCCCTTCTTATAATGGTGGTGGTACCGATGCTTCCTGGACTCAGGATTCTCAGACTGGGGATTATACTACTTCTTTGAGTGAAGCCGTTACGCTGGGAGCCGACGTTACTGATTTCAGTGCCAAGGGTAATGTACCTTTCATGCTCATCCCACAGCTGCTGATGTCTCAGGCACAGGCTTCTACCGGTTCTTATATCGCATTGAAGGTCAAGATTACTACAAAGGGTGGTCAGGTGATTTATGGTGCTAATGGTGAAAGCTGGGCGTATGTTGCTATCGATACCGACTGGCAGATGGGTAAGCGTTACAACTATACTCTTGACTTCTCAAATGGTGCTGGCCAGGATGCAGATGGCAACCTCATCATTTCCGGAAAGAACATCAAGCTTAACGTTACTGTTTCTGGTTTCACACCTGAAGACAAGGCTGTTAATGCATAGTTGAGCTGTTATTTTTCTCTTATAATAAGTGTTTTTATATGGGGAGATTCTTTCTCGCTGTTTGAGGAAGTTTTCTCCCCTATATTTTTTCAGTTATGGATATGGGAATTTATGTATTATTCCTTATTTGCATCATGACGATTGTACTGGTGATGAGGTCTGTTGTTATCATTCCTCAGAGTGAGACGAAAATCATTGAACGCTTGGGCCGCTATTATGCTACTCTCAATCCTGGCATCAATGTCATCATTCCGTTCATTGACCATGCCAAGGAGATTGTCGTGATGAGGAACGGCAAGTATGGATATACCAGCAACATTGATTTAAGGGAGCAGGTTTATGATTTTGACCGTCAGAATGTTATCACCAAAGATAATATCCAGATGCAGATCAATGCTCTGCTTTACTTCCAGATTGTGGATCCTTTCAAGAGCGTATATGAAATCAACAACCTTCCCAATGCTATTGAGAAGTTGACTCAGACAACCCTGCGCAACATCATCGGTGAAATGGAACTGGATCAGACGCTTACTTCTCGTGACACCATCAACACAAAGCTGCGTTCGGTTCTCGATGATGCAACCAACAAGTGGGGTATCAAGGTGAACCGTGTGGAGTTGCAGGATATCACACCGCCGAGCAGCGTTCTTCAGGCCATGGAGAAGCAGATGCAGGCTGAGCGTAACAAACGTGCCACCATTCTTACTTCCGAAGGTGAGAAGGAGAAACAACGGCTGCTTTCTGAAGGTGAGAAGGCTGCTATCGTCAACAAGGCGGAAGCGGCTAAGCAGAAGGCTATTCTGGCTGCCGAGGGTGAAGCTACTGCTCGTATCAGAAAGGCAGAAGCAGAAGCTATTGCCATCCAGAAGATTACTGAGGCTGTTGGACAGAGCAGTAATCCTGCCAACTATCTCCTTGCTCAGAAATATATCACCATGATGCAGGAAGTCGCTCAGGGAAATGACAGCAAGGTTGTCTATCTTCCTTATGAAGCGACAAATCTCCTTGGTTCCATTGGCGGTATCAAGGATTTATTTAGAAATTAGTTACCTATTACATATTGATAATGAAAAAGAAATATAGTCTTTACGTGGCTCTCGCATCGGTGATGCTGGCCACTTCCTGTTCAAATGAGCAGGACGTTATGGGGGGGGTAAATCTCTCCAACCGCTCCATTCTGCTTAATCCTACTGTGCCTCACGCTGCTTCTTCTCGTGCCGTGGAGACTACCATCGATAACCTTGATGCTTTCAAGGTTACGGCTTTTCTTCCTGGGGCGGACAACTACATGGAGAATGTCGCTTACACCAAGGCTGATGGGGCTTGGAGTACCAATGAAGGTAACTTCTTCTGGCCTACATCTTCTGAGTATCTGAACTTTTATGCCTATGCTCCTGCTGACCCTTGCAAGATGGCTACGAGTGAGGATGCTGATGGAGCCTCTTTCAGCATTGATCACCAGTTCCAGAAGTTGGAGAACTTCTCGCCGAACGCTGCTGCTGCCGAACAGAAGGATTTCATCTATGCCTATGCCAAGGGTAATCTGGAAGAAAATGGTACGGACGGCGTAGATATCAAGTTCAAGCATGCGCTTTCTCAGATCACCATTGCTGCCAAGAACGACAACAAGGCTTACACCGTCAAGGTTTCGGGTGTAAAGATTGGTAATGTCATGAGCAAGAGTTCTTTCTCTTTCCCTTCTACAGGTGGCGATGGTAATGATGCTTCCTGGTCTCAGGATTCTCAGACTGGTAGCTATACCACTGAGTGGGAGAATGGTGCTGTGGAGCTTTCTTCTGATGTCAAGGATTTCAAGGATCAGGGTAATGTGCCTTTTATGCTTATTCCTCAGTCATTGACTTCTGCCAACAAGGCTGCTGATGGTGCTTACATCGCACTGAAGGTTTCCATCGCCATGCAGGGTGGCAAGGTGTTGTGCTCTGACAAGTGGGCGTATGTTGGTATTGGTGGTTCCTGGCAGATGGGCAAACACTATACCTACACCGTAGACTTCTCCGATGGAGCTGGACAGGATGAGACTGGCAAACAGCTCATCAGCGGTAAGGAGATGGTGTTGAATGTAAAGGTCTCTCCTTGGAATGAAAAGGGAATCGCCCCTTTAGAGAAGGCCATCACTGGCACCGCCACTGGAACATTCACCTATAAAGTGGGGGGGCGAAACGGCACTCAGTACAGAATAACCCCTGATGCTAGTGGTAATTGGAGTATACCGGTTTCTAAGTTCAATGGGGGCAAAAATACGAGCCACATGTTCCGCGACTGCGGTGAACTCACCTCTATAGACTTAAGTGGCTGGAACACGGAGAACGTCATCGACATGAACTACATGTTCTACAATTGCTACTACCTCACCACCTTGAACTTAAGCGGTTGGAACACGAGCAACGTCTCAAACATGAGCTACATGTTCTACGCCTGCAGTTCCCTCAAGACCTTGGACGTAAGCGGTTGGGATGTGAGCAACGTCACAAACATGAACAGCATGTTCGGCAACTGCAAGAACCTCACGACCTTGGATGTAAGTCACTTCAATACGAGCAACGTCACCATCATGTGGAATATGTTCTGCAGCTGTAGCTCCCTCACGTCTTTGGACTTAAGTGGCTGGAACACGAGCAATGTCACCGACATGGACAACATGTTCGGCGGCTGTAGCTCCCTCACCACCTTGGACTTAAGTGGCTGGAATACGAGCCTGGTTACCAATATGGAAAGCATGTTCAGTGGCTGCAGTTCCCTCACCACCTTGGACTTAAGCCACTTCAACACTAGCAACGTCACCACCATGCAACACATGTTTAGTGGCTGCAGTTCCCTCACCACCTTGGACTTAAGCGGTTGGGACACGAGCAATGTCACCGACATGGGCGTAATGTTCTACGGCTGCAGCTCCCTTAAAACCATCAGAATGGTAGGCTGCAGCTCGGCTACCGTAGATAAAATTAAAGCACAACTCGCAACAGATGGCATCACAAGTTGCACCATAGAGACCGAGTAATAGATAATTGAAAGTGGATAATTCTAACGATAACGGTCGTTCGGCCAGAGAAAGTCTTCGCTGTGTCCAAGAATAAAGCGGAACTTGTTTCCGTGTTTGATTGATTTGAATATTATAACTAGAGAGGGGGAGTAGAGATACTCCCTCTTTTCATTTTGGGTTTATACCTATTTTATATATACCCTTCACTTTTTCGACCTCAATTCTTTGCTATTCTCTTGAATGTTCCATCAACCCTGGCTTTTTACTTTGCAAAGTTATGGTGGCGCAGACAGATACCAAGGACCGGGCACAGCCACTATATGGAGAAATATTTTTAGAACTCCTTCCACAAATAAGAGATTTGGGCTTTCCTAAAATATTTCGCCATATTCCTTGGCTTACTGTCCTCAATACACCACCATCTTTTATTGCACGTAAAAAGGCTCAGGTGATGACGGATTATGCCGGAATGCATCAAAAAAAATCTCGGATCGAAAGTGAAGAGTAGTCTGTAAAGGCTAGATGAATCTGAAAAATCCAGAATACTTTATGTCGATTTTTGGGCTTTAGTAGGGGAGAAGAAGAATTGGCATTCTTGATGATAATACAAAAAACACGTCTGAAAGTGCCCTCTGTACACCTTCAGACGTGTTTTTGCTATCTTGCATTATCGTTCTGATGAATCACGGACTTCTGTGCATCGTTTAGACCATCCCAGTTGGTGCCGCTGTTACTGCTGCCGCCAACGCCTCTGTTCCACGCCTTTCGGAACATTTGATAACGTCTGTCATAGCTGCCGTCCTTCTTGTACTTTATGATATTGTCCAAGCCCTCGATTGCACGGAAGATATACTCTCCAGGTGAACTTATTGCTAAGGCTTCTTGAAGAGCCTTTTCATTCTTCTTTTTGATATTCTCAGCGTGTAGCTGTTCTTCGTAATATGCTCGATCTAATTCCTTAAAATACTTATATGTGCAGTCTTTAAAATAATTATCAGACAAATTGAATGAAGAAAAATAGCGTTTCATCAACTCTTTCTTTTCTGCTAAGCTTGCATTATTGTCTGCAAGACAGTGAACGATGTAAAAAGCATCTGCACCTATTGCAAATGTTGTATATTTTTTGTTGTTTTTCTCTATTATAAAGCGGAGATAATCTTCATATTTTTCTAATATACACCTGTCAAATAACGATGATGTAAATTTTGTTATATCATATTTTCCGTCTTCTACATGATCAGAATCTCTTTCATTGTCTTTTTTCTTGTTTTTATAGTCTATCATTTTTATTGTTACTTCAATTTTCCTTTCGTCAGAGAAAAACTTAAAGGTAATAAAGAAATCTCCAATAAAGACATTCGATTTATTGTATATAGCTCGGTGACAATAATTTATAAGGATTCCATTCTCGTCTATAAGATCATAGTTATACTCTTTATAATGAGGATATGTCTTATTCATATAGCTGTAAAAGCTATTTCTTGCAATCTGGAAAGCTTCTGATGAAGTAAAGGTTTTGCTTGCGAAAACACCGCATATGTAATTCTCATCTGATGGAAAACCTTCGATTTGGCAATTTGACATACCAAACGCAGAACCGCTTATTTTGTATCTGGTATAATATGAACATTCATCAACTACATTATATTTCTTAGCCTTCAATGCCTTCGCAAAATTACGATATGACATATTGAAGGAAGTTCCATGAAATGACAGCTGATTGTCATTAACTGTACTTGCCGTCTTCACGGGTGCCTTTCTTACATTTCTACGCTGCTGTACAACGTTGTCGGCCGCATAACTGTTTATGCAGAGGATAACTCCCAATAATATTAAAAAAACTTTTTTCATATTTCTCATTTACTATTTTATATTTTGATGGCAAAGGTACGAAAATATTCCAGATAAACTACATTTATGATGAGAAAAATCACTTTGAACAGGAAAATATTCTATTTTCTCTTATAAAATGAAGTTTCCACCTTAGAGTTTATATCACTCTAAGATGGAAACAACTACATTATACTACTCTTCCTTTGTGCTTATGGGAAGTGTCTTGTGATTGTGAAGCAGGTTCATCTTCCCCTTGCTTCTTGTCTGCTGCAAGATTTTCCTGGCTTTCAACAATACCGTTTCCGTCAACATCCATATCGATAGGGGTAAGACTGCGAAGGTCTAACTTCTTGTCTTCCCCGAAAGACCGGACGTTCTCTTCTACGAATGTGCTAACTTTTGCTACAGAAGCCGATGCTTTATCCAGGATTTCCTTACTGAAGGCAGGGTCTCTTTCTAGACGTGCAATCAAGCCATTACTTCCTGGCACCTTTTCCGAATATTGAAACTCATAGAGATTTCCCAGCATTCCCATGGCAACACAACGGACGAGAGTTTCCTTGCTCTTTGCCTCATAGGAGTCTGGCATTTTACCACGAGAATAGTCTAGTAAATTCTTTGCCAAATCTCTGCGTTCATTGTAATCAAGTTGTACATCTTTCTTAACAGTCATATCCAATTCCGGATATTTCCAGGTTGGGAAAACAGACAAGGCATTTGCCTTAGCTTTCTTCATTGTTTCTCTATCCTCAATTTGCTTGATGATTTCGAATCTTTGAGGAAACGAACTGAGATCCTCTATATTATACAACTTCTTCACCTCTCCATTTTTTATGAGCGAAAATGGCATGGTTTTTTCCCATACTCCTATATTGAGCTGTCGTACTTCTTGCTCTGTAGCAAAGATTGGGGTGTTGTAGCCATTTTTGTTGCAGTGCAAAGAAAGTATATATGAGTCTCCTATATCGAAAGGTTGCCCATTCAAATTGTATGCCTTACCAATCGAATCATCATTCCACACAAGATTACATTTTATCGCCTTGCTGATCAACTCGGCATATCCCTCACAAGCCTCACGCTGTTCATTGTCAGCTGTGTGCCAACGACCTGTAGAAGGCGAAGATAAGGTGACGTAGTTTCTCTGCGGACTTTCTTTGATTACAATTTGCTCTTTACGATCAACATCTTCGGTTTCCGAGGCCAAGGTGTTACGGCGTTGCAACGGTGTCATTCCAACTCGTTTGCTGGTATTCCGAGCTTCAACTTCACCTGCTAACTTCCAGTATATCTGGTTGTCGCTGTTATTCTTTAAAGATTCTTCCATTATAGTCATTTGCTTAAGTGTTATTTTGTCGGAAGTCGTTAGCCCGTCTTTGCAGACTTGTGCTTGACGACGTAACTCGATAGCAGCCTCCTTCACATGATATCCACTTTTTGCAACTTCCAGATCATCAAAATCCTTTCCGAACACTTTTTCGTACTCATTTTCCAATTTGTACTTTTCGTTTGGATATGTGTCAATCTCATTCATTGCATCCCAATAATGGCGGCGGCCAATTTCCTGCCATACCTTTCCGTCACGCTGGAGTTCTTCTGTCGATGCTTCAAGACGGTTTGCCATATCTGTCAATACAGCCCATTGCTTGAGATTACTAACTATGAAATCCTTTTCTGCTTGATGGCAAGCTACATTTTCCTGGATTTCCTTTCGGATTGTTTGAGGTGCTCCTCCTCTTGCAAAACCTTCGATTTCTTGAACTGCGTGCTGAATCTCATGTCCTATTATGCCGCGAATATCTTTCTCGTCTTGGAAACGGTTTAACTTATTGGTGTTAATTGTAATGGTTCCACCAAACTTTACACTGTCATCTACATCTAAAATACGATCCAAATAATTGTGGGCAGAGGTGAAACAAGCTTTTTCATTACCTTTCAAAGCTTCAAATTCCACCTTGACATTCCTCAATTCAGGATAAGCTTCGAAAACATCAGGTGCATCTATATATGCATCCAACGTTGTATGATTATCAAGCTTTCCATCTAATCCACCATATTCCTCTGCAAGACGGTCATACTCTTCTACTTCGCTAGGGCGTAAAGCTTCTCCTTCACAAAAAACATGTTCGTTGTCTTTATTAACAAGTTCCATATAACGTTTGAAATCTGGATGATTCTTTTCGTAGAGAATATTTCCATTCCAGTCGAAGCGTTTCACATCTTCGGTTTCGTATTTCCAGTTGTTGTCTGCTCCTATCTCCCAGCCAGTGATTTGCTTAATGTCTTTTGCAGAAGAACCTGCAGTATTCATCTGTTTTGCTAGACTTAACAAATCAAGACGACTAGACAGATTTACTGATTTGCTGGCAGTGTCCACATTGGCAGCACCGATTGTTCCAATAAACATACGCCGTGGCTCATTGATGGCTGTACGGCTGTCTTCAAAACGTCTGGAAAGAGGAATCATTTTTCCTGTCTCATCATGCATCACTGGTGATAGAACTGGCTTAACCTTTGAAGAAATAGTGGCATAATTGAGCTTTTTCAAGTCCAATATGTCGTTTTCCCATTCCTGGACAGCCTTGCCGTTCTCTTTCAGGATTGTGTCACATTCTTCCTGCGTCAGGGCACGGTTTATCTTCATGGCTCCACCTATATACCAATGTCCCTTGTCTTCATCCTTCAAGAACTGATTGGTAGTATATTGGTAATATCCATCCTTTGGCATATATTGAAGGTCGGCATTGCGCACAACAAACTTTCCATCACTGTTATATGCCTTTGCTTGGCTCCTAGCAGTCTCGGTGTAATCTTTGTTAGCTGAAAGCTCACACTCGAAGACAACCTGGTTGGAACGATGAACATTGCCATAGTTGCTCTCCGGATCCTGCTTGCCACCTTGCGGAAAATATGGCAGGTCAGCTGCATGCCAGCCTGGACGGTAGGCGAGGGCTGTTATGTACTTTGCCTTTGATCCATCCGGAAGGAAACCTCTTTGGATTAATTCCTTACGCACCTGATCATTTGGTATGAGCACTGAGGAACCGGTCTTGCCACCTCTACCGTTTGGATTACGTGTTGATGGCACATAGTCCTTGCCATTGGCCGCAGTAAAGTGCCATGTGTCCTGTGCGTTCAGCCATACTCCCATTGGCAGCTTGTCTTTGCCGCTTACAAATAGGGCAGAAGGGTCGCCATCTTTATCCAATGTGAATACCTTATATACTTTGATAGTAGCCTCTGGCTCTTGCTCATGGCTAACGCTATAGGCATCTGTCACCTCTGGCATTGGATTTTCTGCCAGCTTCATGGATGCTTCTTCCATAACTAGTTCGAAGGCTTTTTCCATATTGCCATTCTCGACATATTCCTGATAGAGATTGTCACGGCTCTCTGTAAACTCCTTCAGCTTTTTGGCAGGATTCACTTCGTTCAGCATGTCTTTCAGAACTTGGTCGGCTACCTGTTCGGCACTCTCATAATGAATACCAAGGAAGGAAGCCATAGCTTGCCAGAATTTCTTCAAGGCAGACTCTAGGAAGAAGACATCCCTTTTAATGGTTGCCTTCTTGATTGCGGAAACTCCCTCGCCGTTGCTGGCACTTACCATCTTACGGAGTTTCTCTGCACCAGCTCTTCCGGAATACGTTGCAAGAACTTCGTCGGCAATCTCGTTGTCGGTATGTAGGTCCTTGTAGCTTGCCTTGACTTCGTTCCAGATGGATGTATTCTTCATCAGACCTACAATGTTCTCCCATTCTTTCGGATTGGCCTTCTGTATGGCAGTGGTCCAAAGATGAGAGTATTCATGGATGGGTGTCTCAGCTGTGGCAATACGTGGGTCAACATATATCTTGTCATTGACGGTAAAGCCATACGATGTACCTTCTTTGTCTTTGAAGAAACGGATATTTCTGCTAGCATCATATTGAACCTGTTTCCAGTCAGCTAGCTCTTGCGAAGATTCGTAGTCACTTATCTTTTGTTCATACACTTTCCTTTCTTCTTGATATTTCTCTTTAGACTTCAAGATTAAATGACCATCCTTATCTTTAGCAAATCTTCCAGATTCATCCAAAACAAAATGTGAAGGTGAAGAGGGCTTTCTGGGAGCAACCTGCTTTTGCTTTACGAAAGTCTTGGCATCAGCATATAATTTTTCAATTCCTGCTTTATCAATAATACGCAGAGGATTCTTTTCACTTCCAAGCATGAATGCTTTGTAGTAATCAGAACTGTCAATGTTGACAATAGCTTTAGGATTGATTACACATAGCTCTTGCTCACCACGGTTTTTGTCACCAATCCATACGGCGTCAATACCTTCTTTCCAAAGGTCAATAATGCAATCATCTAAGTCGGCTGCATCATTTAAATCTGGCATTTCTTTAACATTTGCATTTTTTGCCAATACGATAGGATAAATAAAAACTCCTTCATGAATACCGCTAAATCTTGAGGCAATCTCTTTGCTCTTACTTACACTGATACCCCAATATTTGTCGCCATATCCACCACCGCCGATACGTTCTACTTCTCTGTCACTCATTATCATACTCGGTTTTAATCTACCTCTACCATAATAAGTACCATGATAAAACATATGTTCCGAAAGTTCCTTTGGACTATCAAATTCAGATATAAGTTCTGCTGCACGAGAATATCCGGCTAAACTTCCACCTGATTCTTTCAATCTTTTTATGATTTTTTCTTTAGTCCACTCTCCTCGTACAGGTGTAATATAGTTCCTTGGATTATATCCTGTCTTTACGGAGTCATTGCCATTATAAACTGCTTGATGACGAGCATCCTTGTTGAAGGAATCCAGTACACGCTGTCCCTCATCGACATCAGTAATGACATCAATACCGGCACTACGCAGTTTGCCAATGAGTGTATCTCGCAATTCGGCTTCCATCTTTGCAGGAGAGACAGTTTGACCGGATCTCTGATATCGAACATCGGCTAATGCATCATTGAATCGCTTTGACAGCGGAATAATGTTACCATCGTTATCATAGGTAACAGCATCCAGGGATTTACGGTTATTTTTTGTGTTCTTATAAGCGTAATCCTTGTCTTGAACGTAGTCCTGTTCGTTGCCATATCCCCATTCTGCAATATCATTGCCATCCCACCAGATTTCATCAACAGAAACCTTCTGCTCAATGATGCGGTAGTTGTCTCCCCATCCATGGACACTAGCATTATCGACAGCATAGCTATAACTAGGTGTCACCCAGTCTCCATTTCTGAAAGAACCTTCTTTTACATCAGAAGGGACACTTCTATACATTGTTATAGTGTCACTCTTTGACTGGATGGCCTGGCGGATATTTTCAATTGCTTCTCGGCGGTAATTATCTGCTGCTCTGAGATTACGAGGGTCGAGGGCTATGAAACTGAGACTGTTTACATCTATGCCATTCTTAATGTAATCGCCTAATGTCTGATCTCCTTCATATTCCAGATGCTCCGGGTCCGCATCCCATGCTTTCTTACGTTCTTCCGGACTATTGAAATATCCATTGCCATAAGGCGCAGCTCCGTTAAAGGCTGATGTCCCTTGATAGGAAGATGAAGAATTATATCCTGCTATGGCAGCTGCAGCATTAACCATTTGTTGCGCTTTCTTCATATCGCCGCTTTTAACAGCATTGATATACTCTGTGTCTAGAGACTCTATGTCTGTACTAACTCTTGAAAAGCGTATTTTCTTTTCTGCCTCTGCCTTGTTAGCGTTATCTTCACCTAACTGCTTCAAAATTTGCTGGTCATATTTACGAGATTTGACCATATAATCTTGAAGTGTTCCTGTTTCCTGTTTCCGAATTGGATTAACATCTACCTTAATGCCATTATAGATTAAAGGATCTTCATTCAAGAAGTTGAATGCATCGTCTTCTCTAAGTGAACCTTCATACTCTACAACAACATCTAAATCACTATCTGGGCGAGCTGTACCACGGCCTCGTGAACCATGGATTTCAAGATCGTTGACTCTTGTTATTTCGTCACCTTCGAAGCCTATAACAAATTTTTCGGTGATTTCATCCAAGATATGATTCTTTAAGCTTCTCTTGCCATAGTATTCAAGTCCTTGAACATTTTCATGTATGGTCTCGCCATTGAGATTCATCAGGTTCTCATAATAGTCAAGAATATCAGTCAACTCTTTATTGAAAGCATCTGAGGCATTTTTATAGTTAACCTTCAGTCGCTCATATTCTCCTTCTTCTGTACCTACGGAACGTGAATACCCATATAGTTCTTCTTCACTACTCTCAAACTTACTGTAGAGTTCTCTCAGATGATGGTTATTAGGTAAATGTTCCTGGAAGTCACCCGACATAGGGATACGTGTATCCTTTAGTGTATCGATATATTTCGATACACTATTCATTCTTCTAGCCATATTACTAATGTCGTTATCGTGAATGCCATTGGACTTCTCATAGTCTTCCAGCATTTTCTCGCTTTTGTCGTAACTTCCAGCTACGGCGTTGAGAGCCTTGTTGAGTTTGAGAAAAGCAGCTTCGTCTTGACGATGTTCCAACTCGGTATTTGATGGTCCTTGTGCTGCTAAAGATGTTGCATCCATTGCTTCAATGAGTTCTTTTAAGAGATTGTCTTTCTGAGTTGTAAGATATGTAATCTGATGTTCTCCCTGAATTGGTTCTTTTCCCAAAGCCTGCCTCATTGTATTGACATCATTCAGAACTTTTTCTCTTTGAACGGCATCAGACACTTCTCTTAATAACTCACGGTAGTGGTATGCAGACTTTGTATTGATAACCTTTGTCTGAATGGCATCACCGTCATCTTCGAAGTAACCATAAAATTCGATATTTCCTGCACCATAACTCCAGGAATGTGAACTGTAATCACCTAGACTGGAATACTCATGACCTTCGCTGATATCCAGTTTGCCCTTATAAATTTTGCTTTCCTCGATGAATTTAACGGTATCTTGCAGGAGATTCTGTGATTCACGTAATGTTTGCAATTTCTTATCAAAATCAAGAACATTATAGGTTTCTGCCTCTTTCATCTCTTCGCGTCCCAACATTTCCTGAAAAAGACGCACGTCGTAAGGAATATTGACAGACTCCATAGTTTCTATATTATATGATGTAAAAGACAGTGAAGGTTCATTGTCGCCTGAATAGGAATCAACTTTGATATATTCTTCACCTTTTCTTATGAAAAGCTTGTCAACTAGAGTTTTACCCTGTTCTTCCAATATAGACTGTTCAAGTTCTTTTGAAAGCTGATAACCTTCTCTCTTAAGCTCGTCATTCATCATCTTTGCACGAAAGTCAGTAAGAGGGCTTTCCTCTCCATCTACCCATGCAATAAGCGTTGTTCCGTCAAATAAGACAGGTACATACTCGATGTTGGAACGGTTAGATTGCTTAGCTGCAATCTTGCCATATTCTAAAGCTCTTTTCTCCATAGGATTCAACTCATCCTTTTTCTCCAACTCTTCTAGTTCTGATGGAGAGAAGAAACGGCTTTGTGGTATGTATTTTGTTTCTGTGGCACGTCCGTTTTCTCTGCTGAAAAATCGTCCCCAGCCGGAACGGATTCTATCTACCACATTCATATTGTCATTTGCCATACTCTTATTATTTTAAAAGGAGAGTGCAGATAGGCACTCTCCGTTATTATTGTTTTCTAGATAGCATAATGTATGTAGCCATAATGCCCCCAAGGAAGACTATGACTACAGTAAACAAACCGTGCAGGATGCTATGCCTGACCTTGCTGCTGAGCACCATTGCCTGTTTGCGTAAACTCATGCTTCTTGATGTTTGTTGCTCGACAGTTGATTCTTGCCTCGCTACGAAAAACGTCCAGTTCCAGTTCACCGTTTACTTCAACGTATTCTCCTGCCTTGAAGAAATCTTCATGGATAGGGGAGAAATTGGTAAAGTGTACCCAATAGAAGCCCTGCTTCTCACCCTCTGAGTCATGGGTGAAGGCATCGAAGACCTGGAAGTCGTTACCTTTCTTGCTTTTGAGATCCTTGACTCCTTTGGAACCAATCTTTCCGGTAAACTCAACGGAACCACTGAGATTGTCCGGATCAGTAGTCTCGTTGAACTGAATAGGAGAAGTAGCACGAAGATTGTAATAGATGTTGTTCTCAATCTTCTTGACATACATGACACCGACTATCGTGACTCTGCGACCGGAAATATAGTTGCCGGCTTCTGCCTGGGTTCCTTGCGTTGATACGTTGATGCGAAGCTCTGTTACGCTTTCATCCTTTCCCTTCATTGGAATGGATACACCAAAACTCAAAAACTTCTGACCGTCCTTAGAGGTCTTTTCCTGTGCGGAAATGAAAATCTTTCCGCATAAAGTGACATTACATTTAATCATAATTCAATATATTAAAATTAATTTATCCGATTCTGCGACCTTGGCTTTGACCCTGGTCGCCCTGTTGCATCTCTGCCTCAAAATTATTACTTGCCGCCTGCTTCAAATCTTTGGCATTGATGGTTTCATCCTTCTTACCTGTGGACTGTGAAGAACTTTCTGCAGCTTGTTGCTGTTCCTGCTCTTTTTTGAGATTTTCTTCTATTTCACTTTGTGTCAAACCTGCCATAAGACATAATGCTTTTGTAAAATACATACTTATAAGAGAAGAAATCATGTCCTGTTTATCACCAGGCATCTCTCCATTTTGCTCCATCAGCTTTGCCAGCCACTTGGTAGGGTCATTGGAGTTTGTCTTGTCTGCCAGAAGATTACTCTCCGGAGTAGGACTTTGTCCGATGACCATATTACTTTTGGCTTCGGCAAGATAATCCTTACCGCCTTTATCCAAAGAACATGGCTCGCCGGAACGAAGCTGCAACTCTGCTAGATAGTTGACCGGGGAAACTGCCTTGAACGATTTTCCATCAAACTCACGAACTTCAAAGTGTAAGTGTACACCAGTACTAGCTCCTGTTGAACCTGTTACTCCAAGTTGCTGGTTTGCATTAACAATATCATCTTCCTTGACTTTTACCTCACTGAGGTGCATATATGTTGTTCGGAATTTATTTCCGTCAGGACGGTTATATTCTACTGTAACATAGTTTCCGGCACCTTTTTCTTGATAGCCTACTTTCACTACCTTACCTTTGTCTTCTGTAGCAAAGACAGGAAGATGTTGATCCTTAGTTGATATATCTATTCCATTATGGTGCATCATCTTGCCTTTGGTAGGATGTTTGCGCATTCCAAATTCACTTGAAACTTCAATATCCTTTGAAAAATCGATTGGCATGGCAAAATTACCAGACATTGGTTGAAGAACATGTCTCGTGTCAACCTGCTTGGTGACCTCACCATTTTCCCTGCGCTTTTCTGCTTCCAGGTCAATAGAGTGGAGATTGTAATCACTTATTTCTCCTAGAAGTTTTTTTTCATAAGTAGCACTACCTTTTAAATTACAATATCCACTATAAGCAATAGCATGCGCCCAACCTTGATAATTAGTTGCGGAAATTTTCTTGCATTTCTGGGCTACTTGACCATTATTGACGGTCAATATCTTGGAGTGATCTTCAAAACTTTGCTCTGGATTTGAATATTTGCGAAAAGGTTCCGGTTTGTCATGGTCATCCAGATAGTCTTTTGTGTCTCCTTTCCAACTTTCTCCTTTTTTTACACCAAAGAAGTTGTTGCATTCTTTCGCCTGTCTCGATGTTCCATAACTGCTTTCCAAAATAGCTTGGGAGAGTGTGATGGAAGCTGGAATGCCATACTTTAGCTGCTGCTGGATGGCGATTTCCTTGTATTTATCAATAAACTCTTGCTTGGCTTGACTCATTGTTTTCCTTTTTAAAGGGTAGGAGAGAGCTTCTCCTACCCTTATGTTACAGAATATTTATTTACGACCGAACTTCATATATTGATGATGTTCGTTATCTTCTTGCTGTCCAACAGCCTTATTCACTGCGGACTGCTCGATGGGTGTCGCTTTGGACACGTTTTTTTCGTTCGTATCTTTCTGAGAGTTGTCAACACTTTCTGTATTGCCTTTCTTCAAGAGAGACTCGAACGTCACCGCAGCCAGAGCCTTGGCGTATGCTGGCTTATCCTCTGCTGCAAACAGCTTGTTGTATTGGTCAGCAGGGATTACCTTTACATGTTCCTGTCCATCGATAACCGCCTTGATATACTTGATTTTAGGATCCTCCTGGCTCTTGTAGATATGGGAAGAACTGATTCTACTCATGTCAACATCAACCTTTCGTGGACTGACCAGGTCAACGATCATTTCCGGATGGGCTTTACCTAACTTGTAGAACTGTTCAGACAGAGCCTTTATCATCTTGCTCTTATCCTCGGGATCTGGGGATTTGATTGCCTTAAAGAAGGAATTGACATATTTCTTTTCTGGCACGATGTCGAAAGCCTTTTCACCTTCTGCTTGGATATGGAAGAAGTATCTGCCCAACTCCTTGTCTGGCAACACCTGGAAATCCTTGATCTTGAACTTCACCTCTTTCTTAAGATCAGAGAGGTCAACCTTCTCATTACTAATCAATTCATATTGATGAAGACGGACTACGGAGATTTCCTTATCAGCGAAATAGTTATTTGGCTGTTTCAAGCCAAGGCGACCACCTGCATTATAGAACTTCTCAACCTCAAAGCCTTCCTTGCTGAGAGCGTTCTTGATTCTGTCCTTGCGCATTCCTGGTACTTCGTTGTCTTTTTCCAGAGAGGCTCCCTGCGGAAGAATAACTGATGCCTTCTTGTTGACGGTATCCTTCACCACGACGATCTCCTTTGTGTCAATATTTGGAAACTCGTTAATCTTCTTGATGATGGTATAGTCTGACTTGTTGAGCATCTGCTTCTCAGCCTTCATACCTACTATTTTCTTGTAGTCTGGCTTGATGTTCTTTTCAAGTCTGTCCAGAACTTCTACGGCATTGTTCACGTCCTTTTCAATGATGCTCACCATACGAGGAGATTCTTTGATTTCTCTCTCCCAGTATGGAACAAACTCCATACTTTCCTTGCTGAAGGTTGCCGGTAAGCCTTGGCGTGCCATAAACACACCTGCGGTCAACTCCCTCACAAGTTTTTCGTACTTTACATCATCGATAGGAGTGAGGTTGACGTGTCCACCTCGGTCTAAACGGTCTGAGGTTCCTGTCATCGCTGCCAGTACTCGGTAAATGTCGTTTGCCTTGGCAATGGCTGAACTACGAGCGTCCATACCTGGGTCACTCATTCCGCTGACAACGATCTTCTTTTCACCAGGAAGATACTGTGCATCTCGCACGACCATTTCTCGATCATAATCCAGTCCTTCAGTCTTGGCTACTGATTTTGCCAGGGAATTGGCTTTCTGCAAGACTTCTTCCGGTTTCGTCAGAGTCTTGATGAGTCTTGGTGATTCTGGCTTGTCACAGATAACTACCTGATTGCCGGAATTGACGATTTTACTCAGATAGCCGTCGAGCTTATCCTTGCTAATCTCCACGCTGTTTACCTTCTTGCCCAGGTAATCTACCTTGGTCATTGGTATTCCGGTAACCTTGGATATCTTCTCTGCTCCCTTCTTGTATGCCTTGAAAACATCGTCTTCCAGCTGCAAAACAACAAAATCCGGATGCTTTTTCACCACTTCGGAATATGCTCGTGCAATATTCTCTTCCTTAATGTTGTTGAGGGATTCCACCTGGTCTCCGTTTTCCTTGATCACCTTCACATAAGCATCATAGTCCTTACCAGCAAATGTGGTCTGGTCGATATTCCACACGTTCATAACCTTACGCTCAGAACGTGGCTGGTACATCTTCTTTTCCTTTGAATCAAGGGCATGGTACTCCTTTGGGGAAATACCCTGCTTGTCCTCAGCTCCCTTTACATATCTCCAATTGGTCCAACTAAGATAGAATGCCTTTTCTCCTTCTTTTATAGGCATCCCATTATCTTTTGCAGGATTATATTGGGTGTAGATGCTGCTGCGATAGCCATTCTGCTCGCTATGAAGGTTCATCATCAAGGCGTTATAACCAGTAATAGGAGAGTTGCCAAACAAGAACTGGGCATCCTTGCGGAAACCTGGGTTCAACCATACTCCGTTGTTGTTCTTGGAAGAAACGAGGGCGGCAAGCAGGAGGGCGGCGTGAGAACTGACAACATTGCTGTTCTTATTCTCCTTCTTCTGCTCTTCTTCTTTTTTCTTTTGCTGCTCCTTCTGCTGAGCTTCCTTCTTTTCCTGCTCGGCAGACTTTCTTTCTTCTTCCTTATGCATATTCTCGTGATTGATATCTTCGAACTTCTCCTTTGCCATCTTCTCGGCCTTGTCAATAGGTACTCCGGTGGCGGCGATATGCTTTGCCTCGGCTACGACATTGGTATCACTGAGGCTGTCCTCGTGAGGAACCTCGGCTTTCTGACTGTCCTTAGAGGTCTTATCCTCTTGCTTGGCTTGGAATTGCTTCATTCCTTCAAGTTTCTCCAAAAGATCGTTGACATTCCTTGTATCACTGTCTTCGTGACGGAACTTTGTACTGAAGACTTCCGGCTTTCCGTATTCGTTAATGTAAGCAACGTTAAGGGTGTTCTTCTTCTGGTCGTATTCCACAGTGAGGACATCACCGGAAGGCATTTCAAACTTGTGGTCAGAAAGTCGCCATCTGACTGCTGTCCTTCTTCTCTGCTCTTCTTCTTCATAGCTCAATATTCTGAACTCATCATAATGAGAAAGTTCATCTTGAATGGTTGAAATATTGCGTTGAGGACTTCTTGAAATATCATAATCAAATATATATTGTACGTCCATACCTTTAGGAGTCATCTTTCCGACATCAACCTGATTTCTTTCTTCGCTGTACTGGAAATCAAGTTTTTCTCCATTTGGCATTGTCAGGACATTTGATTTCTCTGAATCTGCGATCTGCTGAGCTGCATCCTCGTAAGCCAACTTCTGTACGTCATCTGAAGAAGCTTTGATTTCGTCGTTGGAAAGGATGCCATCAATCAGTTCCAGAACCTCTTTCTTTTCAATCTTGCGCAAAAGATCGTATGTGTTATTCTGCTGATTATAGGTTACAGCGTAGGAACTGTTTTCTACAAGAACCTTGTCGTCAGAAGTCTTTGGTACATTCTTTCTCACTTTGTTCAATTCAATGAGGTTGCTCACATCCATAATTTCTGCCAGATGAAGCAGTGCTTCATGGTCACCGCTTTCACGGTAACGATCAAATGCCTTGGTACGCTCAGAAGACTCAAATCGGGCAAAAGAGTAACAGTAACTCTCGTCATTTGATCTTTCCGAAGCAGCAGCTCGTCCCTGCGAGATGCTTGCGGTGTTTTCAGCTTTTATATCCTTCTCTTCTTCCAAGGATTCTTCCCCTTCTAGCTCCTGTTCACGATACTGCTCCCACTGCGACATTTCCTCATAGACATTCGCCAGGTTGGCTTCTACACTCTTGTCTCTTTCAAACATAAAGGTATCTGAGACTGCAAGACCATTATTGGTGGCAGTACCCACTTCTATCTTGTCAGTCTCCTTGTTGTACTGGAAATACAGAATTTCACCATTCGGCATTTCAAATACTGGTTCTTTCTGGATAGCGGCAAACTCGTCAGCTGTCATATTATAAGCTATCTCCTTGACAGCATCACTAGGATTTGAACCGATTCCACCAAGACGCTCGATTTCCTCGCGGAGTTCGTTCTCACTGTATTTTTTCAACAGATCGTATGTTCCATCAACACGGTTATTGTAAACTACAGCATAGTCTTCATTCTCTGCAAGAAGGTCATCACCAGGATGAGGAGAAGAAGACTTGCTGACATATTCGAGTTCTATTTCCTGCTCCTGGTCGTACTCGGAAGCAAGATTAAGTATTTCGTCATATTTACCTTCTTCCTGGAGTTTGTCAAATTGCTCAGTATCTTCCTGATCCTGCATGAATGCAAATGAAGAATAATATTTCTTCTCATCCTTAGGATCAACAGACTGAGCCTGTACTTCCTTTTCTGACTCTCTCTCCTGATACTGCTTCTTGTTTGACAATTCTTCCCAGACATAACCTTGATTCTCCTGAATTGTATGGTCGTGGTCGTAGCTAGTGCTATATACTTCCTGCTTACCTTCTGCATTGGTAATAAGCACGTCTAGAGTATCCTTTTCCTTATTATAGTTGACAGTAAGGACATCACCGGAAGGCATTTCAAGCTTATTGTCATACATAGGCCATTCCTTGGCAATAAGTTCTTTTTTGTCAATATCCTGCACGTCTTCCTGAGTCTCTTCTTGGCTTTCAGAAACTTTCTCCTCGATGGCTTCCTCCTGCACCTGGTATTCGTCCATAGACATGAGTTCTTCGGAGAAGTTTTGAAGATTCTCATCAAGGGTGATGGAATGGTCGTAGTCTGAACGGTGCTCTGGTGCCAAACCTGCGTTGGTTATGCCTCCAGCCAGCATTTCATTGGTGCTAGGGTCGTAATCTACGCCTAGAACTGTGCCGTTTGGCATTTCAAGGGTATGGCTTCGCATACCGTCAAACTGCTTCTTGACAGCCTCGTTGCCAATTTGATGAGCTATTTCACTGTCATCCTCAGAAAGTCCCTGCTGCTGAATCTTATCAAGAATCTGCTGCTCAGTGACCTTCTCGAACATGAAGAATGTGTCGGTAAATTCCGGGTACTTCACTGCAATATGCTTCTCATCTTCTGCGATGATCTCTGCATTTTCTCCGGTTGTACGTTGAAGAGTAGCAAGGTCCCAATAGGCTCCTGCTTCTTTCTGCGCCTGTTTCAATGCATCAAAAAGCCCCTGCTTGTCACCATTCTCGTAGAGGGTAACAAGCTGCTGTGGATCTTCCTTTAACTCTATATCTGAGTTGGCATTGAGATTGGAATAAAATATCTTTTTGTCCATTATGTTGTTGTTTTGCTCTTTTTCAGTTTCGCCATTCTGAATGGCTTCAAACTGTTTCTCGTTATCTGCTTTCTCGTCAAGGCCGTCGAGCGTTCCTTCAAGAAGGGATTTCTGTCCCAGTGCCTTGCGCTGCTTGTCAATATGCTCCAATTCGATTCGTGAGGCCTTGTTGACATCGCTCATGACAGAAATGATGTATTTAGGCTCCTTTCGAAGGGCAGCGGCCCAGCCTTTCAGATAAGCTGCACTATTCTCTGTAATGCGCTTGTCGAAGCCAAGGGTGCTTGATACCATTGCTGCTGTCAGCTCTGCTACTAGCTCTTCCTTTGCATAGGAAGGACTGCCGAATCCGTCAAATTTGACTATACCATCTCTTTTCAGAACAGACTCGTGACCTGTAGAGTGGGCCATTTCATGAAGAGCGGTTGAATAATAACTCTGTCCGTCCTTAAAAGTTTCTCTGGAATTACCCTCGTGCCTACGATAGCTCTCCTTCGGAGGAATTTGTATGGAATTGATGACAGGACTGTAGAATGCTCCCTCGGATGGATCCAAAACGATAGGGCAAATCCAACCGTCCTTTTCCTCGATGACCTTGTTAAGGGCTTCATTGTTATACATGCCGTTGGTATCGGCCTTGTTTCTGTCCGGATCAACAAAGTTGGAGAGCAGTTTCTCGTATTTTTCCGGGTACTTCTCCTTGTAGTTCGTCTGGTCTATGTTAAACTCGTTGAAGTGTCTCAGATAAGGAATGACCGTATATTCCTTCTGCTTTTCCTCACTCATCTGACGAAATTCTTCTTCCGAAACAAGCTTTCCTGCCTTGTCTCTAATGGTCATTCCCCATTTGAAGACTGGAATGCTTTTTGAACCAGGAAGTACATGTACTTTTTCTTTTTTTGCCTGTTTGTGAGTCATATAGATTGGCATCTTATAACCGTTCTCTGCTGTATGCAGACTCAGAAGGAAAGCGTTCATACCCATATAAGGGGAACCGCTGATGTTTCTTGGAAGACCGAAACCTGCGCCGGTCTGGATCCAAGGTTTATTCCATTCCAGACTTTGCGACGCATCTTCCATGCGCTCGACAAGTCTGTCAACCAGTTTTTGAAGGGCATTTTCAAGTCCCTCGGACATTTTCTTTTTTGCCATAGTGATGAAGTTTAATTTCTTATTCTACTGCAAAGTAACGGTTTTTTTCGGAAATAAATGAATTACAAAAACACTACTTTTTATTTTAACACTATCATAGCTTAAAATGAAGAATATTATTATATTTAACTTAATATTAATATTTGTTTTGGTTTGTTAGCTTTTTGTTTCTTTGCTCTCGAAAGGTTTTGAAAGTGTTAAAATAAAAGGTTTTAACTGATTTATTTGGCTCTTACTGTTTTTTTATGTACTTTTGCAGTGGTATATAGAAATATAATCGCAAAGTATAATATTCAAGTTTCGGAAGCCTTTGATTAGGTTATAGCGATTATCCATTCAATCGTCCGGAGCGGATTAGTCTCAGCCCCGAATGGAGTCAGGGAGCTACGTTAGGGATGAATGCATAGGCACGTCAGGATGTCCGTCCAAGTCCTGACCTCTGCGGTTCGTGGTTAAAAGTGGCGAAAGCTGCGGTGCTGCGGACAAGAAACCATCCTATAACATTGACGATGGGCGCACAACCACCTTTCGAGGTGAGATTTATTTATTAATTTAAATTGTTTTTATGATTTACATAAGGAGCAAGGATGGTAAGGCATTAATGCCAAGCGAGCGTGGAGGGAGGATAGGTTATTTTCTTCGTCACGGCAAGGCTCATGTTGTCAGCCGTGTTCCGTTTACCGTTCAGTTGGATTATGAGAGCACCACCTACACGCAGGAAGTGAGCCTTGGCGTTGATGCTGGCTCAAAGCATATTGGCGTTTCGGCTGGTTCTGAGAAGAAGGAGCTGCTTGCAGCACAGGTCGAGTTAAGAAATGATGTTGTGAACTTACTTTCTACTCGCAGGGAGCAGAGACGGACAAGACGAAACCGCAAGACACGTTATCGCAAGATTCGTTTTGATAACCGAAAGAAGAAAGATGATTGGCTAGCACCCAGTGTTGAGCAAAAGGTTGAAAGCCATTTGAAGGTTATCCGTTTGGCTCATAAGTTGCTTCCAATCACGAAGACAACAATCGAGGTTGCCCAGTTCGACGTTCAGAAAATCAAGAGTCCCGACATCAAGGGTGAGGAGTACCAGCAAGGTGAGCAGATGGGGTTTTGGAACGTGAGGGAATATGTTTTTGCAAGGGATGGGCATAGGTGTGTTCATTGCAAGGGCAAGAGCAAAGACCCTATTCTGAATGTTCACCACTTGGAAAGCAGAAAGACAGGTGGCAATTCTCCAAGTAACCTCGTAACGCTTTGCGAGACCTGCCATAAGGCTTACCATCGTGGCGAGTTTACTTTGAAAATCAAGCGTGGGAGTTCCTTACGTGATGCTGCGGTTATGAACATCATGCGTTGGGCTGTCTATGAGCGAGCGAGGTTGGAGTTTGGAAAGGTTCACCTGACCTATGGTTATGTAACCAAGCTCACACGCATAGAGAATGGTATTACCAAGACCCATGCAGCCGATGCGTTTTGTATTGCCAAGAACGTACACGCAAAGAGGTTGAGAACTTTCTTTCAGTGTCGTTGTGTTCCTCGTCATACAAGGGCATTGCACGTTGCCAACCCTAAGAGAGGTGGCATCCGCAGAAGTACGATAGCCTCACATAAGATTGGCAAATCCCATTTTCAGCGTTTTGATATGGTGCGTTGGAAGAGTAAGGAATGCTTTATCTTTGGCAGTACGAATGGCAGACCAGTTTTGCGTGACATCGAAGGCATTAAAATGCACGAAAACGTTAGTGTGAACATCATGACGATTAAGTTTCTGAAAAGATTAAGAAATAACATTTTAGTGGAAGAAAAGGACTTCCGAAAGTTGAGTATAATATAAATGATATTTAAGAAGGTGAAAAAGTATTTACTAGCATTCTGTGCTGCCATTAGCCTGGGTAATGCAGGATATGCGCAAACGGATTTTTATGATATAAAGGTCAGCAAGGATTCCTGTTGCCTTGACAAGGACGTTACGTTTCCTCGGACAATTCTCAAAACAAATATTGTCCACGATGCGATGATTGTTCCCAATATTGGAATCGAAAGATATCTGGGTAATGGGTACTCCTTGGGAGCTACTTACTGGTACACATGGTGGAAGACAAGCACCTATACCAAATCTAACTACCGTAAATGGAGATCCTACGGTGGCGAAATCGAACTACGTAAGTATCTTGGATATGCATCGAAAATCAATCCTCTCTCCGGTCACCACGTCGGGGTCTTCACGCAAGGCTATATGTATGACTATAATCCTAGAGGTAAGAAAGGGCAGATGTCTGATTTAACGTATGCTGCAGGTATTGAATATGGATATTCCTTGCCTGTTGACAAAAGACTCAACCTGGATCTAGGTATTGGTCTGGGATACAGAGGTGGTAGATACAAGTCCTACATACAGGACAGAAACCACTATGTATGGCAATACACCCGACAAAGGAATTATTTCGGTCCCATCAAACTGGAGATTTCCTTTTCCTGCCTTCTTGGAAAAAACAACATCAATAAACTCTGAATGCAATGACAACATTTCATAAATTTGTGTGGGCAAGACGTATTACTTCCCTTGCCGTTTTCTCTGCTTTGCTTTGCTGGGTTCTCTCTTCCTGTGAGCAGGACAAGCTTTGCTATGACCACAATCATCCCAACGAACTTATCGTTTACTTTACTTGGGAAGAAGCCTATGAGGAAAGTCCAGCTTCTATGTTTCTCTATCTCTTTCCGGACACCCCGGGCAAGAATGTTCTCAAAAGGGAATTTGCCGGTAACGAGAAAGGTAGATGTAATATTTCTGCCAGAGTGGGTTATGATGCAATAACATTCAACTCTGACATACGTAACATCGTCGTGAAGAATGCCAATAACCGTGACTCTCTCCTTATAACAACGTGCGAGGCAACGGTCATAGACAAGTTAGGTTTGAGTGTTTCTGAGCTTCCTGTAAGTAAGAAGGTTGGTAGCCAGCGTCTTCTTTCTGAGCCGGAATATCTTTTCATCGACAGATCTGATGAGAAAATCTACGTTGATTCTCCTGGTGATGAGAAAACGGAAATACATAGATCGTTTGCTCCCAAAAAGGAATACTGCACTTATCATATAATAATTAATAAGGTGTTGAATCCTACAAAGGTTGCTTCGGGCATTGCTGCTTCCATTTCCGGACTCTCTTCTGGAATATTCGCATGGAGTGGGAAAAAGAGCACGGAAGCGGTAATGGTTCCTTTTGCTGTCAGCCTAGACACCGATAAGGCTACCATCAATGGCTCTATGACCTGCTTCGGAAGGGTAGATAATACTTCCGTGAAGAATATTCTCACCATTTATACGACTCTTTGCAACGGAGAGAAGTTTTCCTTTGACTACGATGTCACGGAACAGATTTTGAATGCTGCAGACCCATATAATGTTGAGATTGTACTGAAGGAACTTCCGGTTCCTAACGCCATCAATGCTTCCGGAATGAAACCAGATGTGGACAACTGGCAAGGGGTAGATGTTCCTGTCAAGATGTAAGCCTATGTGCAACGTTAAAATGGAAGCCTTGAAAGTCTTCCTGGACAGATGGAGTAAGAACAACAGCAACTTCTTCTTCCTCTTTAAAAAGACGGTTCAGGGCAATAAAACAAGGTTCAAGGATTTGAAGTACTTGTACAACTATGCCTTGGTTACTATGCCTTTCAGACCTGATGGATTGTCCTTTTTAGAGTCAGGATCCATTCAAGTATCTGGAGCCTACATGTGGTTTTTGAAGCTGCACGTCTTCTGGCTTCTTGCAAGGAATAATCCTCGGTTTACATTTCGTTTCTGTCTGCTTAACAGTTCCGATGTTTCCAAGGCTTGCATCAAATATATTATGGATGGAGTGGAACTGATACCTCTTATGTACTCCAAATGCAGAAGTGTTGATGCTGGTACCAAGAAACTCTTCCCAAAGTGGTACAGATTGAAGAAGGTGTTGGTAAGGAACTCCGAAATTCTTGGGACAGACTGCAATGTATTTAAATCTCCCTAGATAATTGACTATCTTTCTTTTTCGGGAAATTCGACAGAAGAATATGGAATTAGTTTCATAATAAAAAAACTTTTAGATAACAATATAAAATTCTATTAATATGATTAAGGTTAAGCTTTTGCCAATGCAGTTTTATTACTGTATCAATATTAAAAATATGTATTATATCGGCGACAATGCCAAATATTTGGGTGCGACAATTGACGTTGAGTTGCCTTGCCTTCCTTCCCCTGGTAGTCCAATTCTCCTTACTAATCTTGATCTTGATAAGATTTACAATGAATGGGTAGCCGTCTTGGAAGGTGACTGGCCCTACTGTGACAATCCTGTAGAGAGTCTCGTAGAGCAAGTTAAACATTTGTTTCATTATGATACCCCTCTTTCTGATAAGGATGTTTTGCATGACATTATATTTTGTGATTATAGTGATGATATGTTCTCTTGTAAATATTGTGCTTCCGAGACAATGAAACCTATCTTCATTCAAGGTGAAGATTACGTTGTCCTTCCTGTTGATAATGTGAAATTTCACATTCAAGAGAAAAAGCAAGAGGAAAGACATAAGCAGGTGAATACTGTAAAGAAAGAAAAGGTCACTCGAATCTTCAAGGTAATTGAGGTCGAGGAAGCTTAGATTGACTTAGTTGGTTCATTTTTCATATAACTCTCTGGAGCTGGGTGGACTTGGTTTCCATCCGCTCCTTTAATTTGAATTGATATGCATAAGATAGTAGTTACCGTTGACCGCAATGGTTATGGTTTTAGTGGAATGGTAGATAACAAGGAACTTGGCAAGGTTCTGTTCTCTGCTTCTTCCTTTGATGAAATGAAGGAGGTGGTCACTTCCTGTTTGGCGGACTTCATCACTTCCAAGATAGAGGAAGGGAAGGTGTTACCGCTGTGGATGAAAAAGGGCGAATATTCCCTTACATTCTTCATGGGTAAGGTTAATTTGACTCCTTTACAATACAATCTTAAGGAGGTCTTGGGAAGTTAGACGCATATATTTGATGTTATACTAATAAGCAATAAACATGAAAAAGAAGAATTTATTATTCACGGTTCCGGTCTTTCGGGAGACAAACGTATATGTTCTTGCCGGAGATAGGGAAGAGGCCAGGAGAATAGCTGAAGAGTGTGTTCTTTCCGGGGCTTTCATTGAAACCAGAACTCAATCTCACTGCATTGATAGCGATGGTGTTCCCATTACCAGAGAAGAAGTTGATAAACTGGAGAAATCGGGCAAGAGAATATATACCGGAGACTCCATGGCATATTCTGATGTAATACGGAATTTTCTTGTTGCTTCAGGATTCGACTCTCTGCAGTTTACCATAGATAAACTGCTCGGTACTGCAACTTACTGTGTTCGATTCTACGACACAATGGATTTTGATCTCCTTGACTATGCCCTGGAGTCATTCAATTCGAAACCCAAGACATTTGTCTCTACAGGCTTTGACAAGGAGAAGAACAGATTCACTCAGGTTCTTATGAAATTTAATTAAAACAATAACGATAACAATTAATATATATGTATTATGAATAGAACGGACTTCATCAAAGGCTTTTCTTACTCTCTTGCTGGCAGTCTGATCATTTGTCTTTTTCTGGTATTCTTTTTTGCGTTCATTACATGGTTGAGTGATGGATTATGGGGACTGCCGGAATATGCCAGTATGACTATCGTCAAATGCTGTTTTGGCTTAGCTGCCGTTTCTCTTGTAGGTCTGATATTTACCTATTACATAGAGAATATATCTTTTATGCGTAAACAGGTCGATATATATACCAGGGATCTGGATGACTTGCAGAAGAAAACTGAGCAGCTGTTCTGGCCGGCTAATACCCTTGCAGGTCATTTCCTAGCTTTCGTTTTGCTTCAACTGTCTTGCATCGCTCTCTCCTGGTATCTTGGAAAATGGCTGATGGGTTTTGCTGATATCTCGCAGTCCTTTGCGGTTGTAGCTTCATACGTGGTTCTAATAGCTCTTTCTATGGCAGTTCTGGTATATCTCCTATCGATTCGTACCAAAAAACTAGCCGAGGATGTCAAAGATGTCGTCAAGAACTCTGATCCTATACTCACAAGTGTCTGCAAGAATCTCCAACAGGAAATCTTTACCAGGAATGAGAGAATTGATAAGCTAAAGAAAGAACTCACGCTTGTGAAGGAAAACTCTATTATCAAGCAAATCCTTCCAAACAACAAGTATGTTGGTTGTTTCAAGAATAGAAATGGTAATACCATATATTACTTCGGGGAATATCTTTTGTTCTACTATGATTGCCTTTCTGATTCCATTAAGATTATCGTCGCCAAAGATAATCACGGAAACTTGAAGATGGGTGATGTTAAGCAGTCTGTTCTTATTGAAGAAATAAACAAGGCCAGACTGAGGGATATGATATTCTGCATTTCCAAGTTACATGGTATAACCAAATTCCAGGCAGCGCAAATGGTACAGGAAGAGATAGCCAAGCTTCCTCTTCTTATTGTCAATGACAAGGCAAGGGAATGCCTTAATCTGCTGCTGGAAGGCAAGAATCCTTTTACGGCCAAATACAATAACGATTAAAATGATATGAGTTATGAATAATGAAATTACAATATACATCAATGAGTATATCGATTGCTTGGTAAAGCAACTCGAACATTTTTCTGAAATGCTGCTCTATGCTTTCATAGCAATGCCCTGCATTTGTCTGTGCTTCCTGCCTCAGAACTTCATCAAGCTGGATACCGTGCACACTGCTGCCGGTACTGTCATCTGTTTCCTGTCCTGTCTTATGCTTGCCTTTCAGACATTTCTTTACGTAAAGCAGAAGGCTGTCAACAAGGGCAGGATGAGGATTATTTCCAGCAAGGAAGGTAAAAAATCCAGGGTTACATCCTTATTGATGCAGGTTGAGCGAAGAATGTGGATCATTCTCTTTAGTGTTTCTTTATCACTTTATGGTCTTGCCGTTATATTTGTATCTCTTTTTGTATTGGGAATACAGCAGGGGAATCCGAAGAATACATGGGCTGTTATGACTATTACCTTTGTGATAGTAATCATTCTTCTGAAAGCTTTCCTCAAAAACAGGCTTTACTTGTGGTGGAAGAAGAGTATTGAGGATATTCAACCCTCTTCTGTGCAGGAGTAACTAATTATTGATGATTAAAATTTGTAATGATGAATAATGTAATTTTTGGTTATACGCCGGATGAAATCAGCGACCTGGGCTATCAGAAAGCTGATGTTGAGAAGGCTTGTTCTATTCTCCGGAATATTGTCGGACTGATAAGAAGAAAGGGATTGAAGGAAGGGCAGACCTTCTCTCCAAAGGATTATCCAGGAGATGCCGACATGGAGAAATTCAGAAAGCTCTTCAGCAGTGTTTACTTCAAGACGGTTCCTTCTATCGAGAACCCGATGACGGATTTCTCTATTGGTGAAAGAACGTTCCGTCTCTTTATCTCTTTCTCTTCTTCGGTACATGATGCTGTTCCTTGTCTGTGCAGCTTCTATCTCCGTGATTTCTATAAGATTTTAAAAGTCTCTTGCGGAGTGGGAGAACAGTTGTAAATTATTAATAAATATACTTGAAATGAAAAAGCTTCGTTTTCTTTTTCTTGCAGGAGTGGCAACTTTAATGGTTGCCTCTTCCTGCTCAGAGGAGCAGACGGTGATGGGCGGACTTTCAGACAGTTCCATACATCTTCATCCTCATATAACAGAATCACCTTCCTCTCGTGCCGTTGAGACAGGATTGGCAAATTTTGGCTCTTTCAAGGTCACGGCCTTTCAGAATGACTTGGCTAACTATATGGAGAATGTGACTTACACCAAGGCGGCAGGAGAATGGAGTACTAATGATGGTAACTTCTTCTGGCCCAACAAGGGGGACTTGTACTTCTATACCTATGCACCGGACGCTCCTGGTACTTCTGGTTCTTACGAGATTACAAGTTCTTCCCAGAAGTTCACAAACTTCTCTCCTTATACAACTGCTGCTGAACAGAAAGATTTCCTCTATGCCTATGCCAAGGGAAGCTTGAAAGGAAATGGTACTGATGGGATGGACATTACATTCAAACATGCTCTTTCTGAGATAACCGTTGCTGCCAAGAATGAAAACACCGATTATACTATCGAGGTTTCCGGAGTTAAACTCGGCAACATCAAAAACAAGGGCACTTTCACATTTCCATCCTTCGATGGGGATGGGAATGATGCTTCCTGGATAACAACTGAAGATAAGGCGGATTATGAAATCACTTGGAGCACTCCTGTTACGTTAGGACCGGAACTGTCTTCTCTTGATGTTTCCAATGTGCCTTTCATGCTCATTCCACAGAAGATGCAGCCAAAGGATAAGGCTATTGATGGTACTTACTTTGCTTTGCTCATTAAGGCAAAGAACGGTAACAAGATAATGTATGATGACTGGGCGTATATTGCTATCGATAAAGACTGGCAGATGGGTAAGCGGTATGATTTTACTTTTGACTTTACTTCTGGGGCTGGACAGGATAAAAACGGAAAACGGATTTCTTTGGTTCCACCTACTGCCAACTGTCTCATCCTGGACCCAACAGGAACTAATGTTGGTAAGATTGATGTTGTCAACAACATCAACATCTTCTGGTCGAATCCGGATGTAGGGGATGCCTCTAACGTGCTCGACAAGAAGTCTGAATGGGTGGCAGAGGTTATCTGGCAGGATATTAATTCTCGTGCCATCAACTTC
>ENA-UEOZ01000162-UEOZ01000162.1-human-gut-metagenome-genome-assembly--contig:-NODE-162-length-52055-cov-8.274482_pt1 | contig 52055 bp, 49 predicted proteins | sample MGYA00242898_ERZ507912 | MGnify/ENA primary metagenome ERZ507912 (study PRJEB26167, sample SAMN06115410) | human gut metagenome | host: Homo sapiens | place: China:Chongqing | collected 2016-04-27... | reverse complement strand
TTCCCGGATGTGATTGCCTTGCGGCAGCAGCTGCTGCCCGCCGGGGAGCGGGAGCAAAACATCCCCTGCGACCTGAACGACACAGCGTGGTTTGACAAGATCGATGCCTCCGGCGGGGCGGTGTTCTTTGCCTCCGGGGTGTTCTATTACTTCCCGACCCAGCAGGTCCGGGAACTGGTGCGGGGGATGGCGGACGCTTTCCCCGGCGGGGTGCTGGTCTTTGATGCCGCCAACCGCACGGCGGTGAAGATGATCGCAAAAACATGGCTCAAGACTGCAAAGATCAAGGATGTGGGGGCATATTTCGCGGTTTCGGATGCAAAAAGTGAGCTTTCCCCCTGGGACAGCCGCCTGCAGGTGTCCAGCCGGGGCTATATGCTGGGTTACAGCGACCTGAAAGACCCTTCCGTCAGCGGCTTTTTTCGATTCCTTGCAAGGATCGGGGACAACGGGATGAAAATGCAGATCGTGAAGATCGGATTTGGAGGCAGACAATGAAGTATGCAGGGATGCCCATGGGGATGTGGACGTTGTTTGCGGCCTGTGCGCCGGTGGTGCTGGCTTTCCTCATTATGGCAACCATGACCGGCAAGCGGATGGTTGAAAAAATGCGGCAGTACGGCAACGCACTGGAGGCCATGTCCAACGAGGCAGTGGAATACGTCCGGGGCATTCCGGTGGTCAAGACCTTCGGGCAGAGTGTAAGATAACAAAAGCCGGTGACTTTCCGCAATGGAGAAAGTCACCGGTTTTCTGTTTCAGCTTATCGGAGCAGCCAGCCGTAATCCTGTCTGCAATCTACCACATAGTCCGCATAGACCACATCATCGGCAATTTGAAAAATAAGCATATAGCGTTTTTCAAACAGGATGAAGCGGTAGACATTCCGTGGGATGTATTCGCCCTTGAGCCACGGGCAGCGCTGCGGCATCTGTTCCAAAGACTTTGCAGCCTTTTGGAACTCAACCGTCAGGCATTCCGCAACAGAATCAATAGAGGCAGAAAATTTAGCAGAGAGACAACAAAGCAGTTCAGCCGGATAAAACAATCGACTGAACTGCTTTGTTTTGTGAAATCACATTTGGATCAGAGGTCGGTTTCCGGGCAGACGATCGCGGTCATCTGATCGAATACATCTTCCATCTGTCGTACCAGCGTGAACTGGGTGCGGGCACGGTCGAGGTTGTGGTTCGGACGGGCGGTGTGGAAGTAGTGGTCCCCCTCCAGGTAGTCGGTGAGGAACCGGGTGCCGCACTCCAGGGTCATGAGCCGTGCACCCCAGGCCAGGCTCTTTTTCTCGGCCAGGCTCATGGAAGCCCCGGCGGTGGACAGATAGCCCTGGGCGAACACCTCATACAGGTGCAGGTCAAAGTGGACCTTGCTCTGGTCCGGTTCGTCCTCGGCACAGTCGTTGGCACCGGTGCGGATGGAGTCGCCAAAATCATAGGCGGACAGGCCCGGCATTACAGTGTCCAGGTCGATGACGCACAGACCCTTGCCGGTGGCCTCGTCAATGAGGACGTTGTTGATCTTGGTGTCGTTGTGGGTGACACGCAGGGGGATCTCTCCGGCAGCCAGCTGGTCCAGCAGCACATGGCAGTCGGCCTCCCGGGCACGGACAAAGGCGATCTCCTCAGCGATCTTGGCGGCCCGGCCCATGCTGTCGGCAGCCAGGGCCTTTTCAAAATTGGCGTAGCGGTTGGCGGTGTCGTGGAACCGGGCAATGGTCTCGTGGAGGGTGGAGGCAGGGTAGTCTGCCAGCTGGTTCTGGAACTTGCCCAGAGTCTCGGCTACGGTGCGGAAATCTCCCTCGCTGCCCACCTGCTGCAGGCAGACAGTGCCCTCCACAAAGTCGTAGGCACGCCAGGCACCGCCCTCAGCGTCCAGGTAGCAGGTGCTGCCGGACAGGGTGGGGACCACGTTCAGGGTCTCACGCATGGGGTCGCCGCCCTCTGCCAGGATCTTGCGGCTCAGGTGCCGGGTAACGCCGCAGACGTTCTCCATCAGGCCCACCGGGTCCGTGAAGGTGTCGGTGTTGATACGCTGCAGGATGAACCGCTTGGAGTGGTCGGCCCGCCAGACCAGATAGGTGTCGTTGATATGGCCCTCGCCGTAGTGGCGGCCGTCGCAGACCACCGGTCCGCCAAAATCAAAGGCGTTTGCTGCTGCCAGGAGAATGGGTTCTGTTACAGGTTTCATGATGTGATCCTCGTTTCTTTATCTTTCATGCCGTTTTGCCGGGGCAGGGCGTTGTCCCTGCCGTACCTGACGGCGGTATTCGTTGGGAGTCAGCCCCTCCGCTTTGCGGAAGCACTGGGAAAAATAGCTGGGGGACGAAAAGCCCATCAGTTCGCTGATCTGAGCCAAGCTGTAACCTGTATTGCCCAGCATATATTTGCTTTCCTCAATGCGGCGGCAATTCAGATAGGTGATGGGAGAGATGCCGTACTCCTTTTGAAAGGTGTGGGCCAGATAATACTTATTGATGTGTGCAATCTCTGCCAGACGGTCAAGCGAGATGTCCTCCCGGAAGTTGCTGTCCAGATATCGCTTGATCTCTACACACTCCCGGCTGTCAGAGCGTGGCGTTTCTTCCACCTGCAAAGAGAGCGTTGTGCAGCGTACCAGCCAGATCAGCAGCACCTCCAGCAAGTCCTGACAGACGGTTTCGCAGCCATCCAGACTGCGGTCGGCTTCGGCAAGCAGCATATGCAGCAGAGTGACCATCCGTTCCCGGTTTTCACGGCAGTTGAAGATAGCATAAGAAGAATCAGCCTTGCCGAATAAGATCTCAATGCCAGCCACACCCAGAACGATATATTCAAGCGGTGAAGCGTTCAGGCTCAATTCCGTGTGCTCCACCTGGGGGTTCACGATGACCATGTCGTCGGGCTTTACCGGAAACAGCTGCCCGGCAAGGTAGAACTGACCTTCACCGCTCAGGCAGTAGAACAGCTCCGTGCAGGAGTGGGTGTGGGTGGTGCTGTTCCAGTCACCGCCAAACCGGCTTTTGCTGATGTACAGCAGCCGGAAGGACTCCCGGGGGGCAGGGGCGTGCTGGATATCAAAGCGTTGGGTGCTCATAACACAACGGCTCCTTTGAGTGACGCAAAAAACATAAAAATAAAAGCAAGATAATTAAAAAAGAAATGTCAAAATGATACGATGTCTCGTAGGCTTTTTTCCATTATAGAGGGAAAGCGAGAAAAAAGCAAGCCCTGTTTTTTAGTGGGTCCTCTATTTTTGTTCCGGAAAAACTTTGAAATATGTCAAAAAAGTTACAGACAAAAGCAATTTGCCCAAAACAACCTCTTGAATTTAGCGACTTTGCTGAAAGAAAATTCCAGAGAGCAAGATTTCTAAAAAAAGAAACAACAAACCCCTTGTTCGAGAAGACGAAAAAACTTATATTGGAGACAGAAAAACACACAGCCCTCCCGGGCAGAACCTGTTTGCCCCGGCTGTGTTTGAACGAGATCAAATGATGGAGGATACACTATGAAACGCATTTCTCGTCGCAATTTCCTGAAAGCGGCTGGCGTGGGTGCCGCTGCACTGAGCCTGGCTGCCTGTGGTGGTGCTGCCAGCTCCACTGCCCCCAGCACCGCTTCTTCCGCTGCTTCTGCTGCAGCTGAGGACGTGACCATCAAGGTTGCTGCCATCGAGACTGGCTATGGTGCAGAGATGTGGAAGAAGGTCACCGAGGCCTTTACCGCTCAGACCGGCATCAAGGTGGAACTGACCACCGATAAGAAGCTGGAGGACGTCATCGGACCTTCCATGCAGGGCGGCGATTACCCCGACGTGATCCACCTGGCTACCGGCCGTGAGGCTGCCCTCACGGAGCAGTTCATCAAGGGCAACCTGATCGCTGACATCACCGACGTGCTGAGCATGACCGTGCCCGGCGAGAGCAAGAAGGTCAGCGAGAAGATCGCCGGCGGCTTTACCGACACTTCTCTCACCAACCCCTACGGCGATGGCAAGACCTACCTGGCCCCCATGTTCTACAGCCCCTGCGGCCTGTTCTACAACGCCGGCTTCCTGAAGGAAAAGGGCTGGGACGTGCCCAAGACCTGGGACGAGATGTGGGAGCTGGGCGAAAAGGCAAAGGCTGAAGGCACTTACCTGTTCACCTACCCCACCACCGGCTACTTCGACGCTTTCTTCTACGCTCTGATGTACGCAGCAGGCGGCCCCGAGTTCTTCAACAAGGCCACCCACTACACCGAGGGCATCTGGGACACCCCCGAGGCAAAGACCTGCTTTGATATCGTGGCTAAGCTGGCCTCCTACACCAACCCCATCACCCCTGCCCAGGCCAACGATCAGGACTTTACCCAGAACCAGCAGCTGGTGCTGGATAACAAGGCTCTGTTCATGCCCAACGGCACTTGGATCGTGGGCGAGATGGCCGAGGCTCCCCGTGCGGATGGCTTTGAGTGGGGCATGACCGCTCTGCCGGCTGTGCAGGCTGGCGGCGACGGCTACAGCTACACCTGGTTTGAGCAGGCATGGATCCCGGCCGGTGCCGAGCATCTGGATGCTGCCAAGCAGTTCGTGGCTTACCTGTACAGCGACGAGGCCTGCAAGCTGTTTGCCGAAAGCGGCGCGATCCAGCCTGTGCTGGGCATCGCCGACAGCCTGGAAGGCGACAACAAGATGTTCTACTCCATCTACGACAACGGCGCAAAGGCAGCTATGGGCAACTTTGCTTCCTTCACCGCTATCCCCGGTGTGGAAGTCCGCACCGTGTTCTTTGACCCCGTCAACTCTCTGGTGTCCGGCAGCATGACCGAGCAGCAGTGGATCGACGGCATCAAGTCCGCCAGCGACCAGATGCGTGCCAACATCATCGAGTAAAAACGAAGCTGCATCCGAAAACAGCTTCCAAGGCCCTGCCCAGCGGAGGCGGTTTTGACCGCCTCCGCTTTTTTTGGAGCAATGCCTTATAAAGAAAGGAGCGGTTTGACCCTATGAGATCTGACAGAAGCCGCAAACGGTTCGTGTTCCTCTGTGTGGCACCGGCCACCATCCTGTTTTTCATTTTTATGATTTTGCCAACCCTCAATGTGTTCCGCATGAGCCTGTATGAGCGTGGAGCCTACTCGCCAAACGAAACCTTTGTCGGGCTGAAAAATTTTCAGCATCTGCTGAAGGACACCCAGTTCATCCGCTCCATGCAGAACATGATCCTGCTGGTGGTGGTCGTTACCATCATCACCTTTGCGTTTGCGCTGGTGTTTGCAGCCATCCTGACCCGCGAAAAAATTAAGGGGCAGAATTTCTTCCGCATCATTTTCTACATCCCGAACATCCTGTCTGTGGTCGTCATCGCCGGTATCTTCTCTGCCATCTATAAGCCGGAGAATGGCATGCTGAACAGCATCATCGGGCTGTTCCGGGATATGACTGACCCTATCCTCTGGAAAGGCGAAAAGCTGGTCATTCCGTCCATCATCATTGCAATGGTTTGGCAGGCTGTGGGCTACTATATGGTGATGTATATGGCTTCCATGTCCTCGGTGCCTGCCAGCTTGTACGAGAGTGCCAATCTGGACGGAGCGGGCCGTCTGACCCAGTTCTTCCAGATCACGATTCCGCTGGTCTGGACGAACATCCGTACCACCCTGACCTTCTTTATCATTTCCACCATCAATATGGCGTTCCTGTTCGTCAAGGCGATGACCAGCGGCGGGCCGAACGGTGCCTCGGATGTGGCTCTGAACTATATGTACAGCCAGAAAGATGCAGGTCTGTACGGTTACAGCATGGCAATCGGTGTGGTTATCTTCCTGTTCTCGTTCGCCTTGTCCGCCTGTGTCAATCGTGCCACCAGCCGTGAACCGCTGGAGTTTTAAGGAGGAAAAACATGAAGAAAACGGAAGAAAAATCCTCCCGTTCGGCGGAGGGCCTGTACAAATTTTTTATCTATTTTGTGCTGATCCTGCTGGCTGTGACGATCATTGTGCCGGTGGCATGGGTGTTTATGGCATCCATCAAGCAGAACTCGGAGTTCTACGGCAATCCGTGGGCACTGCCTGCCGGATTCTACTGGCAGAACTTCGTCAATGCGTGGAATGGAGCCAAGATGGGCGAATATATGCTCAACTCCGTTCTGGTCACAGCACTGGCTCTGGTGCTGTTGCTGGTGATTGCGCTGCCGGCAGCTTACTGCCTGTCCCGTTTCCGGTTCAAGGGCTGCAAGCTGCTGAACACGCTGTTTATGGCAGGTCTGTTCATCAATGTCAACTATATCGTAGTTCCCATCTTCCTGATGCTGCGTGACGGTGATGTGTGGCTGAAAAACCATATTGGCAGCGGCTTTTTGCTGAACAACCTGTTCGTTCTGGCGGTTGTGTATGCCGCCACGGCCCTGCCCTTTACCATCTACCTGCTGTCGGGCTATTTTGCCACTTTGCCCCACGACTTTGAAGAAGCAGCCTACATCGACGGTGCAAGCTACTTCTCCACCATGACCCGTATCATTTTCCCAATGGCGAAGCCGTCGATCATCACCATTATCCTGTTCAACTTCCTGTCTTTCTGGAATGAGTACATCATCTCCATGACCCTGATGAGTTCCACCAACGCACCCCGTACTCTGCCAGTGGGTCTGCTGAATCTGATGCAGGCTCAGCAGAGTGCTGCGCAGTACGGCACCATGTACGCAGGTCTTGTGCTGGTGATGCTGCCCACTTTGATTTTGTACATCTGTGTGCAGAAGCAGCTGACGCAGGGCATGACGGTGGGCGGCTTGAAAGGATAAGGTGACAAAACATGAAAACATTCTGGAAAACGCATCCTGCCCTGCGCATCGTGCTGATGATCGTACTGTTTGTGCTGTCCATTGCATTGGTGGTGGCAGGCTGGAAAATGACCGGACAGCTGGCAGGGCTTGGCATCATGCTTGTGGGCGTGGCACTGCTGCTGGCAGTATTGGCCATTTACAACGCAACCTATCAGGATTGAGGATAAGAGAGGAAAACTATGGAAGATAAGTGCAAGACCGGGCGCGTTACCATTCCGACTGACCTGGATGTGGTGCCCGAAACGCTGGAGATTCTGAAAAAGTGGGGCGCGGATGCCATCCGTGACTGCGATGGTACGGATTTTCCGCAGGAACTGAAAAACGCCGATGCAAAGATCTATTCCACCTATTATACCACGCGCAAGGATAACGCATGGGCCAAAGCAAACCCGGACGAGGTGCAGCAGTGCTACATTATGACGGGCTTCTACACCGCCCCCGGCGACACCGTGACCATCCCTCTGATGAAAGGCATCAGCCCGGAGCTGATGAAAGTGAACGATCACGATGACATCACCCGCTGGTGGGAGGTCATGGACCGTACCACGGGTCAGCCTGTGCCGCCAGAACAGTGGAGCTATGCGGATGGCAGCGTGACCGTGCAGGCGGTGCCGTTCCATGAGTATACCGTGAGTTTCCTTGCCTACCTCATCTGGGACCCGGTGCATATGTACAATGCCACCACCAACGGCTGGACGAATTTCGAGCATCAGATCACGTTTGATGTGCGCCAGCCGAAAACCCACAAATATTCCATGGAGCGTCTGCGGAAATTCATTGCAGAGCATCCGTATGTGAACGTCATCCGCTATACCACGTTCTTCCATCAGTTCACCCTGATCTTCGATGAACTCAAGCGGGAAAAATTCGTGGACTGGTATGGCTATTCTGCTTCCGTCAGCCCCTATATCCTCAATCAGTTTGAGCAGGAAGTGGGTTACAAGTTCCGCCCGGAGTATATCATCGACCAGGGCTACTACAACAACCAGTATCGTGTGCCCAGCAAGGAATACCGTGATTTTCAGGCGTTCCAGCGGCGCGAAGTAGCAAAGCTGGCCAAAGAAATGGTGGACATCACGCACGAGTGCGGCTGCGAGGCGATGATGTTCCTGGGCGATCACTGGATCGGCACCGAGCCTTTTATGCCGGAGTTCAAGACCATCGGGCTGGATGCCGTGGTGGGCAGCGTGGGCAATGGCTCCACGCTGCGCCTGATCTCCGACATTGAGGGCGTGAAGTACACGGAAGGACGCTTTCTGCCTTACTTCTTCCCGGACACGTTCCATGAGGGCGGCGACCCGGTAAAAGAAGCCAAGGAGAACTGGGTCACCGCTCGTCGTGCGATCCTCCGCAAGCCCATTGACCGCATTGGCTACGGCGGCTACCTGAAGCTGGCTCTGGACTTCCCGGAGTTTGTGGACTATGTGGAAAGCGTCTGCAACGAGTTCCGGGAGCTGTACGAGAACATCAAGGGCACCACCCCCTACTGCGTCAAGCGTGTGGCAGTGCTGAACTGCTGGGGCAAGATGCGTGCCTGGGGCTGCCACATGGTCCACCATGCCCTGTACTACAAGCAGAACTACAGCTACGCCGGGGTCATCGAGATGCTGTCCGGTGCTCCCTTCGATGTGAAGTTCATCAGCTTTGAGGACATCAAGAAGGACCCGGCCCTGCTGGACAGCCTGGATGTCATCATCAACGTAGGCGATGCCGACACCGCCCACACAGGCGGTATCTGGTGGGAAGACCCGGAAATCTCCTCCGCCATTCGCCGGTTCGTCTGGAACGGCGGCGGCTTCATCGGCGTTGGAGAACCGTCCGGTCATCCATATCAGGGTCATATTCTCCAGATGGCCAGTGTTCTGGGCGTGGAGGAAGAAAATGGCTTTACCCTGAACTACGACAAGTACAACTGGGAAGAGCATCCGAATCATTTCATCTTGCAGGATGCGGACCAGCCCATCGACTTCGGTGAGGGAAAGAAGAACATTTATGCCCTGGAAGGCACGGAAGTGCTGGTGCAGCGGAATAAGGAAGTGCAGATGGCGGCGCATGATTTCGGCAAGGGACGTGCCGTATACATCAGCGGTGTACCGTATAGTTTTGCCAACAGCCGCACCCTTTACCGAGCCATCCTGTGGAGTGCCCACAGCGAGGATGAACTGCACACTTGGTTCAGTTCCAACTACAATGTGGAAGTCCATGCTTATGTCAAAAATGGCAAGTATTGCGTTGTGAACAACACTTACGAGCCGCAGGATACCACAGTTTATACGACGGATGGCAACAGCTTTGACCTGCATCTGGATGCCAATGAAATCAGATGGTATGAAATTTAAGTTCTCCTTATCAATCTGTGCAGTGAACGACCACTGCACAGCATAAGAGAAAACGGTGACTTTCCGCAATGCGGAACGTCACCGTTTTTTCGTTATACTCTTCTATGCTGAACCAGATAGGCTCGATAAAAAGTTGTTCCTACGACCCGTTCTTTTTGAAGAGTGTTAGAACGAAACCTTATAAGAGCAGTGAGATCGGGCAGTGGAAAAAGACACTCTCGTAAAAAATATTGTTCTATGGAAAGAAGTTGAATGGAATGTCCGGTCCGAAATCATCAAGATATACTTTGACGGCGGCTCAGCGCAGAATCCTTGAGGAACAGCGCAGGTCCGGCAGGCGCAAAAAGAACTTGACCTGCTCCGGCAAAAAATCGAACAGGCTGCACGGAGCAATAACAGCGAGCTGGAAACCTATCTGCATTCCGGCACTGCTGCGGCGGAAAACGGCTCGACAGATGATATGAGTGTTTTGGTTTTACATTAAAAACATAGAGGACGAGATTATGGGATTGGGCGGAATTATTGTATGGACGAGCATCTGTCCAAGCCGGTGGACATTGCGGTGCTGGAGCGTGCTGTCCGGAAGTACCTTGTTACCCCCCCCCCGAAAATGAGAGACCGTCAACCGAGATTTGCCCGGTGAGCCCCTGAACGAATACAAGAAAAAGGACAGAACTGCATGGCGGCAGTTCTGTCCTTTTTGCGTATTCCGGTCAAAAATAGGTCACCGCCAGCCCCGGGCCGCGGGGTCCAGCATTTCGGCGGCAGAGTAGAGCAGGGCATTGCAAATGGCGGCGGCCACGTTGCTACCGCCCTTGCGGCCCATGGCCACGATGGCGGGTACGCCAAAGGCTTCGCAGGTGGCAAACAGCCGCTCCTTGCTCTCCACCACATTCACGAACCCCACCGGTACGCCAATGACCAGTGCAGGACGCAGCCCGGCTTCGATCTGGTCGGCGATGGTCAGCAGGGCGGTGGGGGCGTTGCCCACGGCCAGCACGGCACCGGGGTGCTCCTGCGCGGCCCGCTGCATGGAAGCCACCGCCCGGGTGGTGCCGCCTGCTTTGGCAAGGGCGGCCACCTCCGGGTCAGCCATGTAGCACAGGGCCGTGCCGCCCAGGCGGGCAAGGCCGGGCTTGGTGATGCCGGCCAGCGCCATGTTCGTGTCGGTGATGATGGGAGTGCCCGCCCGCAGGGCCTTCACCCCGGCTGCCACGGCACCGGGGGTGAAGCGCAGATTCCGGGCATAGTCAAAGTCGGCGGTGGTGTGGATCACCCGCTTGACCACGGCGGCGGTTTCCGGCGGAGGCGTCAGGCCCAGTTCCGCCAGCTCGGCTGTGATGATGGAAAGGCTTGTCCGCTCGATGTCGGCGGGCAGATGATGCTGCGGGGTCATACGCGGTTCCCTCCTTTGCGGTCCATGCCCATGGCGGCGTATACGGCATCCATGTCCAGCGCGGCCCGCACGCCGTCGGCCAGCAGGTCGAACTGCTGCTGCCGGTACTGCTCCATCGAGAGCAACGGTGCGTCGGCGGGGGAGATGCCCTTCTTTTTGCACAAAAATGCGGTGAGCTTTTCGGTCAGCTCGCCGGTGTCAAACAGCCCATGCAGGTAGGTGCCGAACACATTGGCCTGCACACACCCTTCCGGCGTGCCGTCGGCCAGAATGCAGAACGGGCTGCCCTGCACTGTCGTGCGCCCGGCGTGGATCTCGTAGCCGGTCAGCTTTGCCCCGGCAAAGGGGATGGCCTCGGCGGTGGCATGGGTCTGGCGCAGCTGCTTTTCGGCGTTGAACACGGTGTCTGTGGGCAGAAGCGCCAGCCCGCGCAGGGTGCAGGGGGTACCGCTTTCTTCGCCGTCCGGATCGGCAAGGGTGTGCCCCAGCATCTGGTAGCCGCCGCACACGCCCAGCACAGGGGTGCCCTGCGCGGCCAGCTTGAGCACCGCCGCTTCCAGCCCGCACTGACGCAGCCACAGCAGGTCGTCTATGGTGTTTTTGGTGCCGGGCAGGATCACCACATCCGGCGTGCCCAGCTGGCGGGGGCTCTGCACATAGCGCACCCCCAGCAGCGGGTGCTGTTCCAGCGGCATGAAGTCGGTGAAGTTGGAGATGTGCGGCAGGCGCAGAATGGCCGCATCCAGTGGTTTGACGGCCCGCCCTGCCTCCAGCCGGGTGGAAAGGGAATCCTCATCCTCAATGTCCACCTTCAGGTAGGGGATGACCCCCAGCACCGGCAGCTGCGTTTTTTCTTCCAGCATGGCAAGGCCGGGACGCAGGATCTCCACGTCGCCCCGGAACTTGTTGATGAGCAGCCCCTTGATGCGGGTCCGCTCGTCCGGCTCCAGCAGGGCCACCGTGCCGTACAGCTGTGCAAAGACGCCGCCCCGGTCGATGTCTCCGGCCAGCAGCACAGGGGCGTCCACCAGCTTGGCAAGGCCCATGTTCACAATGTCGTCGGCTTTCAGGTTGATCTCGGCCGGGCTGCCAGCTCCCTCAATGACGATGATGTCCACCTCTTCGGCCAGACTGTTGTAGGCGGCAAGGATGTCCGGGATCAGCGACCGCTTCATTTTGAAGTAGGCGGCGGCGGGCATCTGCCCCCGCACCTCGCCGTTCACGATCACTTGACTGCCGGTGTCGCTGCTGGGTTTGAGCAGGATGGGGTTCATGCGCACGTCCGGTTCCATCCCGGCGGCCTGCGCCTGCACCACCTGCGCCCGGCCCATTTCCAGCCCGTCCCGGGTCACAAAGCTGTTCAGGGCCATGTTCTGGCTCTTGAAAGGAGCCACCCGGTAGCCGTCCTGTGCAAAAATGCGGCACAGTGCGGCGCACAGCAGGCTTTTGCCTGCACCGCTCATGGTGCCCTGCACCATAATGCAGGTTGCTTTGTTCATGCCAGTACCTCCGCAAGGGTCTTTAACAGTTCATCGTTTTCCGGCCCGGTACGCACGGCGGTGCGGTACCAGCTGCCGTCCAGCCCGGGGTAGTTGCTGCAGCTGCGCAGCACCACGCCCCGCTGCCGCAGGGCATCGCCCAGCGTTTCCGGCCCCTGGAACAGCAGGTAGTTTGCTCGGCCGTCCAGCACCCGCAGGCCCAGTGCCCGCAGCCCGGCCGTGAGCCGGGGCCGCTGCTGCGCAATGAGTGCCCGCACCTGTGCCACATAGGCCGTTTCGTCCAGTGCGGCAAGCCCGGCGGCCTGCGCCAGACTGGACACCGCCCACGGCTGCCCAGCGGCCTGCATGGCTTCCAGCAGGGCCGTGTTGGCACACAGGCAGTACCCCAGCCGCACCCCGGCCATGCCGTACAGCTTGGTAAAGGCCTTGAGGATCAGCAGATTTTTGCTGTCCAGCAGGGCTTTGGCGGTCAGGGCGTCGCAGTCGGGCAGAAAATCCAGAAAACATTCGTCCACCACCAGCAGTGCCCCGCAGGCTTCGCACCGGCGCAGGATGCGCTCCACAAGGGGCAGCGGCGTGAGCTGCCCGGTGGGGTTGTTGGGCTGGCAGAGAAATACCATGTCCACCTCCGGCGTGATGGAGGAGAGGATGGAATCCGTCACGGCAAAATCGACCTCTGCCTGCAGAAAATGTCGCCGCACCGCACAGCCCGCACTTTCCAGCGCGGCGGCGTACTCGGCAAAAGTGGGGGCGGTCACCAGCGCGGTGCGGGGCTTTGCCGCCCACGCCAGCCGGAAGATCAGGTCTGCCGCGCCGTTGCCGCAGAGGATAGATTCTGCCGGGATCCCCTCGTGCGGGGCCAGCTTTGCCCGCAGTGCCCGGCACAGGGGGTCGGGGTAGCGGTCGGCGTGAGACAGGGCGGCAGCAATGGCGTTCGCCACGCCCTGCGGCAGGCCCAGCGGGCTCACGTTGGCCGAAAAATCCAGCGCGTCGTGCCCGTACTGTGCCCGATATCCGGCCCAGTCGCCGCCGTGTGTCAGCTGTGTCATAAGATCACCCCTCGGATCGCCAGCCCCAGCAGCAGGGCCATCAGGCTTTCGGCGTACATCATTTTATTGGCGCGGCGGATGTCCTCCGGCTCAATGGGACGCAGGGCGTCGCCAATGGTAGGCTTGGGGTAATATTCTCCAAAATAGTAGGCAGGCCCGGCCAGCTGCACGCCCAGTGCTCCGGCACACGCGCTCTCGGTCTGGGCACTGTTGGGGCTGGCATGGTTGCGCCGGTCCCGCCGCCAGATACGCCACGCCCCTTTGGCGCTGTTGCCGGTCAGGGCCGCCGCCGCGCACCACAGCAGACCCGCCAGACGGCTGGGCAGATAGTTTGCCGCGTCGTCCAGCTTGGCGGGAATGCGGCCGAAAGAAAGGTACTTTTCGTTTTTGTAGCCCAGCATGCTGTCCATGGTGTTGATGGCCTTGTAGGTCAGCGCCAGCGGTGCCCCGCCGATGAGCATATACAGCAGCGGCGCGATCACGCCGTCGCTGGCATTTTCGGCCACGGTCTCCACGGCGGCTTTCGTTACCCCCTCAGCCGTCAGATTCTGGGTGTCGCGGCCCACGATGCGGCTCACGGCCTTGCGGGCTGCAGGCAGGTCGCCTTTTACAAGCTCTTTGTGCACGTTCATGCTCTCCTGCGCAAGGCCCTTTGCGGCCAGTGCCTGCCCGCACCAGAACATCTGTACGGCCAGCCCCAGCCACGGGCTGAGCCTTGCTGCGCCCAGGCAGACAAGGCCGGTGCACACAAAGGTGCCCACCGGCAGGCAAAAAGCCACGATGCCGCCGCCCAGCAGTTCGCCCTGGGGCGTTTTGGGCAGGCGGGCGCGCAGGCGCTTTTCCAGTGCGGAGATGGCCTTGCCCATGAGCACCACCGGGTGGGGCAGCCACGCGGGGTCGCCGAAGAGGGTGTCCAGCACAAAGCCGCCCAGAACGGCCAGCCCGGTCATACGTCGGTCTCCCTGGTGTACTGCACGGTCTTTACAAGGTGCAGCACCCGCTTGTCGGCCCAGTCGGCGGCGTCCAGCACAAAGCCGCCCGCGTTGGGGCCGCACCATTCGTAGTAGTCTTTATGGGGCAGGGCGTAGCGCTCCAACGCGGCCATCTGGGTGCCGCCGTGGGCCAGGATGACCAGCAATTCTTCGCCGTCGGCCAGTGCCTTGTCCACCAGTGCCGAAAAGGCGCGGCAGATGCGCTCAGAAAAAGCGGCCTTGGTCTCGCCGTCCGGGCAGGGGCTCTCACAGTTGGCGGCTACCCAGGCCAGATAGTCCGGGTCGTGCTCCATCTCAATGTAATTGCGGCCCTCAAAGCTGCCGAAGCACATCTCCTTCAGGCCGTCCACCACCACCAGCTTTGCAGTGGGAAACAGCACCTCAGCGGTCTGCCGGGTGCGGCACAGCGGGGTGATGTACACGGTTTTGGGCTCAATGTCTGCCTTGCGCAGCATCGCACGGCCAGCGGCAGAAAGCGGGATGTCCCGCTGGCCCTGATAGCGCTTCTCAGCGTTGTATTCGGTCAGGCCGTGGCGCAGGAAATAGATCAGCATGTTGGCAGTTCTCCTTTCAGAACGGTGGGGATGCCGCAGAACATCTGCACAACGCAGTCTGCCCGTGCGGCCAGCAGACAGGCCAGCCGCCCGGCGGCTTCGCGTCCGGCACGTTCGGCGGGGTCCATGGGTACCACGCCGCCGCCCACCTCGGTGGCAAGCACGATATCGTAAGCGGACAGCTCGTCCGCGAGTTTTTCCAGATTTTCGGCCCCGGCGGCCAGCTCCTGTACATCGCAGATGCACCGTCCGGGCAGGGTCTTGGCAAAGGTGCGCTTGCCGCTGTAAAGCGGCCCGGTGATAAAGATCATAACAGCCCTCCCCACTGGCAGGCACACAGTGCCGCCAGCATCCAGATCTCGGTTTTCTGCAAAAACCACCCGGCCAGATCACCGGTGATGCCGCCGAACTGCTTGCAGGCAACGGCGTGGTACCGCCACAGCACAGCCAGTGCGGCCAGCACCAGCGCCCAACCACCCAGTGCCAGCATGGCGCAGCACAGTACAGCGGCCAGAAGGGCCAGCACCCGGCGTACCGTGGCTCTGTCGGCTGCCGAGGCAAAGGTGTGGGCAAGGCCGGTGTTCTTTGCCATGGGGAACGCCGCCACCGCATAGCCGGAGAGCGCCCGTTCCAGCACCAGTGCCATCATCCAAAGCAGCCCTGCCTGCGGGGTGAACTGTACACAGGCGCACAGGGCCAGATAGGCCGCAAAGTAGCTGCACAGACGGATCACGGCAAAGGCCCCGCAGTGAGGGTCCTTTAAGATCTCCAGTTTCTTTTCCCGGTCGCCGTAGCTCGAAAGTGCGTCGCAGGTGTCGGCGTAGCCGTCCAGATGGATGCCGCCGGTGACCCAGACCGGGATCAGGCAGAAGCCCGCCGCCCGCGCCGCACCCGGCAGGGGCAGCACGCCGCACAGGAACCACAGCAGCCCGATGACCACCCCGATAAGCGGGAAGGCGCACATCGCATACCGCATGTTCTTTTCGGTCCAGTTGAACTGCGGCACCGGCACAGCCGAAAACATGGCGAACGCCACGGCAACGGTCTGCAAAACGATCATTTTTCCACTCCTTTATAATAAACAGGGATGCCGCACACCACTCGCACCACGGCGTCGGCCCGGGCGGCCAGCGCGTTGTTCACCTGCGCCAGCGCCAGCAGATAGCGGTCGGTGTCGCCTGCGTAGTCGGCCCCGCCGCTGAACACCTCGTTGGAGACGACGATCAGGGTTTCACACTGGGCATACACGGCGTCCAGCCCGGAAAGAATGGCCTGCGCGGTCTGCGGCCCGGCCCCGGCGGGATCATAGAGCTCGTTGGCAGTCAGGTTGCCCAGATCTTCCAGCAACGCGGTACCACGGGCGGGCAGATGCACGGCGTCCAGATGCAGGGGGCACTCCACCGTTTCAAACTGTTTTGCCGCCCGCATTCTGCGGTGCTTTTCCACCCGGGCGGCACATTCGGCGTCCCACACCTGCATGGTGGCCAGATAATAGCGCGGCAGAGTGCTGCGCAGTACCAGACTCTCGGCGTATTCGCTTTTTCCGCTGGCCGCCCCGCCGATCACCAGCGTCAGCATTGCGGGGTGTACGGCGTGATGCCGCCCTCCGCAAAGGAATAACAGTGGTCGTACACCGCCAGTGCCATGTCCCACAGCGGGAGGCTGGCCACAGCGCCGGTGCCCTCGCCCAGATGCAGCCCGGCGGTGAGAAGCGGGGCCTTGCCCAGTGCATCCAGCACCAGACGGGCGGCAGGCTCCGAGGAACAGTGACTGGCAAACACCGCTTTGGTCGCGGCAGGGCACAGCCGCACGGCGCACAGGGCCGCCACGCCGCTGATGAAGCCGTCCATTACCACGGGCACGCCTTCCAGCGCACCGCCCAGAAAGACGCCGCACAGCCCGGCAAGATCGAAGCCGCCCAGCTTGGCCAGCACGTCCAGAGGGTCTGTGGGGTCCGGCTTGTTGCGCAGGATGCCCCGGCAGATGGCATCCACCTTGCGGGCCAGCCCTTCATCCGAAAGGCCGGCTCCCCGGCCGGTCATCCGTTCCACCGGCTGGCCCAGCAGCACCGCTGCCACCGCACTGGAAGTGGTGGTGTTGCCAATGCCCATTTCGCCGGTGGCCAGCAGCTGCACACCGGCAGCTTTCTGCTCCTGCACCAGCCGGATGCCCCGGCCGACGGCCTCCACAGCCTGGGCGCGGGTCATGGCGGGACCCTGCGTGAAATCGGCAGCACCGGCGGCAATGCGGCAGTCTGCCACCCCCGGCACCGGGTCTCCGGCCATGCCCATGTCCACGGGCACCACATCGCAGTGGGCAGTACGGGCCATCTGGCACACGCTGGTACGCCGGGCAGCCAGATTCTCCGCCACTGCGCGGGTCACGCTCTGGTCGGTCTGGCTCACGCCCTGAGCCACTACGCCGTTGTCGGAGCAGAGCACCAGTACAGCCCGGCGGGAAACATCCAGCGACGCACTGCCGGTGAGGGCGGCGGCATCTTCCAGCAAAGTTTCCAGTGCGCCCAGTCCGCCCAGAGGTTTGGCCAACCCGGCCCAGTGGGCGTGGGCGGCGGCGCGGGCAGCTTCATCCGGCGGGGTGATGCCGGAAAGTAAAGTTTTCAGTTCCGTTTCAGTCATGTGTGTTTCTCTTTTGTCGTTGATAGAACTTTGCACCGCTCACAAAGCGGCGGGGCAGGGGAGTGCCTGCCCAGTAAAGATGCGGGAAACCGGCGTACAAACTCATGCTTGCAAATCCGCATTCCCACTGTGCTTTTTCGCTTTTCCAAACGGAAAAGCCCGAACCATTGTCGGTGGAATCCCAGTGGTGGAATTCGTGAATATACAAATGCTCTCCGGCATGGAACAGCAGGCTGTCGGCTTTGGCGGTCATGTCGGCATAGCCGAACCGCACCAGCCGCCCCACCTTGACGCCTTTGCCGGGCAGAACGCCTGCCATGGGCCAGGCGGTACCGCTGGCATCTTCCAGCGTCTGCCCCAGATACAGAAAGCCGCCGCACTCTGCCACCGTGGGCAGGCCGCCATTTACGGCATCCCGGATGGCATCGCGCATGGTTTTGTTTTCGCTCAGCGGCCGGGCATACAGTTCCGGGTAGCCGCCGGGCAGATACAGCCCGCAGATGTCCTTCGGCAGGGCGGTGTCGTGCACCGGACTGAAGAACACCAGCTCTGCCCCGGCAGTGCGCAGGCAGTCCAGCGTTTCAGCGTAGGCAAAGCAGAATGCCTTATCCTGTGCCACAGCAATGCGGACGCCCGCCGTTTGCAGAGCAGGCGGCGGCACCGGGGCAGGAGCCGGTCGTTCGGTCAGCGCTTCCAGCGTTGCCCAGTCCAGATTTGCTTCCAGCGCATCGGCCAGCAGGCCGATCTTCTGGGCAAGATCGGTGATCTCTCCGGCGGTTTTCAGGCCCAGATGGCGGCTCTCCACCACCGCCTGCGGCAGGCGGGGCAGATACCCCAGCACCGGCAGGCCGGTCTCGGTTTCCAGCAGGGGCTTGAGCATCCGGAAGAGCTTTTCGGAGCAGTCATTCAGCAGGATGCCTGCAAGGTGGCTCTCCGGTTTGAAATGCACAAGGCCCTGGATCTCTGCTGCCAGCGTCACACTGGCCCCCTTGGGCTGTACCACCAACAGTACCGGCAGGTCCAGCGCATCGGCCAGCTCCCAGGCACTGGCGCGGGTGGTCAGGCCCTGCCCATCGTAAAAACCCATGGCCCCTTCGCACACCACAGCCCCGTGTCCGGCGGCATAATGGGCGTACAGTTCCCGTACCGTATTTTTGGCAGAAAGATAAAGATCCAGATTGTGGCTCTCCACCCCCAGCACCGACCGGTGGAACATGGGGTCGATGTAGTCCGGCCCGCTCTTGAAGGCACAGGGGTCCATGCCCCGCTTTTTCAACGCGGCCAGCAGGGCGCAGGTGACGGTGGTCTTGCCGCTGCCGGAACGCGGTGCGGCGATGACGAACTGCATCATTTGCGTTCTCCCGTGATCAGAAAAATGGGGTTGTTGGCGGTCAGCAGGTGGAGCCTGCCTGCCGGTCTGGTACGGCTCACGGCAAGCTGGGTCACCTCAGCGGAAAGGCCATGAGCCGTAAGGGCTGCAATGGCGGCGCTCAGGGATTCCAGCGCAATGGCGGCAATGCAGATGCGCGCATTGGCGTTTTTGGCCAGAACCGTGTCCACCACCGCGGCCATGCTGCCCTTGGTGCCGCCAATGAACACGGCATCCGGGGCAGGCAGGGCTTCCAGTGCGGCAGGGGCACGGCCCTCAATGAGGGAAAGGTTCCACGCCGCAAATTTTTCGCGGTTCCGGCGGATGAGGGCGCAGGCGTCCGGCTCACACTCCACCGCATACACATGCCCCTGCGGGGCGGCCAATGCCAGCTCCACGCTCACGCTGCCGGTACCGGCCCCCACGTCCCACAGGGTATCGGCGGGGCGCACGGCCAGTTTGGCCAGCGCGGCGGCCCGCACTTCCTGCTTGGTCATGGGCACCTCGCCCCGGATGAAGGCCTCATCCGGCAGGCCGGGGGTGCGGCGTTCCGGGTGAACGGCATGTTCCACCAGCAGGACGCTCAGGGAAGCAAAGGTCTGCCCGGCCAGTTCCTGCGCGGTGCCAAAGTGGATTTTTTCGTCGGGCGTGCCAAGGTTTTCGCCCACAAGGGCGTGGGCATCGCCCAGCCCGGCGGCGGTCAGCGCGGCACACAGGGTGGCCGGGGTCTCGGCCCCGCCGGTGAGAAAGAATACGGTTTTATGGTTCATGCAGGCGGACACCGGGTCGCAGGCACAGCCGTGGGCAGAAACAAGAGTCCAGCCCTGCCAGGGGCGGCCTACGGCGGCGGCCAGCAGCTGTACGCTGGAAAGGCCGGGCAGCACCCGGCAGGAGATGCCAAAGGCCCGCAGCATGGGCAGCAGCTGGGATGCGCCGGAGTAGAACCCGGTATCGCCGCTGTACACCAGCGCAATTTCCTCGTCCGGGTGCGCGGCCAGACAGGCCAGAATTTCGTCCGGTTTGTACAGGGCCTGCAGGTTTTCGGTGCAGCCCTCCGGCAGTGTGGCCAGCAGCCGCTTTGCGCCCAGGATGCGGTCGGCACCCTGCAGGGCGGCAAGACCCTGTGCGGTCAGGCTGCCGGGGGTGCCGGAGCCCATACCAATGAGTGTGATCATCCTTTCAGCACCTCCCTGCAGCGGGTCAGGATCTGGTCTGCCGTCTCACCGGTCTCGGCCGGGCGGCGGATCACGATGAGCTGGACGCCGGTGTCGGCGGCAGCCTGCGCTTTCTCGGCAAAGCCACCGGCGGCCCCGCCGTCCTTGGTCACGAGAAAGCGAATGGAGAACTGCTCCAGCAGGGCCCGGTTCAGCGCGTAGGAGAACGGCCCCTGCAAAGCAAGGATATTCTTGTGGGGGATGTGCGCGGCCTCGCAGGCGGCAATGCCGTCCAGCGTGGGCAGCACACGGGGGTACAGCCGTTCCGGGGTCAGCTGCGCAAAGGCAGGCAGCTCCTTGGCCCCGGTGGCCAGCAGGACATTGCCCTGCGTTTGGACCAGAAAATCCGCCACATGTGCCGCCGACTGGAACACCATGCTCCCGGCAGGCAGGGGGCTTTGCGCACGCAGCAGCCGGTGATATTCCACCCCGGCGGTGCGGCAGGCCGTGCGGATGTTGCGGGTGGCGTCCACCGCATAGGGGTGGGTGGCGTCTACGCACAGGTCGGCTCCCTGCACAAGGGCGGCCATCTCGTCCGGGGTCAACCGACCGCAGTGCACTGTGATGCCGGCAAAGCTGCCCTGTTCCTCGCTGCCCAGCGGGGTGGCCACGCTCACCAGAACGTCCGCTCCAAACTGGGCCAGCTGCCGGGAAAAAATGCGGCCCTCGGTGGTGCCGCTGAACACCACTGCCCTCATACGCGGTACCCCCGCGGCGTGACCATGCGGCCCTGCAGCACCCGGGTGTTGCGGTTGCCGATGTACACGGTGGTGAACATATCCACGGGCGTCTGCTCCAGCTGAGCCAGCGTCAGCACCTGAGCGCTCTGGCCCTCCCGGCCGATGTTGCGCACCAGCCCACAGACGGTGTCCGGGGCCTTGCCGTTTTGCAGCAGGATGCGCACGGCCCGGGCCAGATAGTCCGGCCGCCCCTTGGAAGAAGGGTTGTACACCGCCATGCAGAAATCGCCCATGGCCGCTGCGGCCAGCCGCTTTTCGATGACCTTCCACGGGGTGAGCCGGTCGGAAAGAGAGAGCACACAGAAATCATGGGCCAGCGGGGCACCCAGCACCGCGCCGCCGCTCAGGGCGGCAGTCAGGCCGGGCACCACCTCCACGGTCACGTCCGGGCAGCCTTCGGCCAGCTCCAGCAGAGGGCTGGCCATGCCGTACACTCCGGCGTCGCCGCTGCACACCAGAGCCACGGTCCGGCCGCTGTGGGCAGTTTCCAGTGCCCAGCGGCAGCGGTCCAGTTCTTTGGTCATGCCGGTGGCGTAATATTCTTTTTCCGGGTAATAGGGGCGTACCAGATCCAGATAGACCGGATAGCCGCACAGCACCTCGGCTTCTTCCAGGGCGCTCTGCGCCTGTGCGGTCAAAAACTGCGGGTCGCCGGGGCCAAGCCCGACCACATATACGATATCAGCCATTCAGCCACCTCCAGTCCGGGGCATAGGGGCACAGCGCCAGCGCAAAGGTCACACCGCCGCCCGCCTGTTTCGGGATGCGGATGCAGCCGCCGGACGCCAGCACAGCGGCCCGCTCACACACGTTGTCCACCCCGGTGACGCTTTGCACGAAGGGAGATGGTGTGAACGGCCCGGACAGTGCCCGCAGCTGCTCCGTAGAATAAAATGTGATGGGCCAGCCGTGGGCCCGGCAGAACGCCAGCAGCCCGGCCTCGTCAGCCTTCAGGTCGATGCTGGCCGCCGCCGTGATGCACGCCGGGGCAAGGCTGTGCCGGGCACAGAAGTCCGCAAAGGCGGCTTCCAACTGCTCGGCACACGTCCCCCTGCGGCAGCCGATGCCCAGCACCCCGATGCGGGGCACCAGATGCAAAGCGTCCCCGGCAGGGGAGAGGGTAAGGGCAAAATCGGCTTCGGCAGGGGTCCGTGCAGGATCCACCCCGGCGGGCGGGGTGCCCTGCACGGGAAACTCAGCGGCAAACCGCACCGACTGCCCGGCCAGCAGCTTGCTGCTGATATGCTTGATGCGCTCCGCTTCCAGCACCGTGCAGTTCTGGTGCTTTGCCCACTCGTCCACCGCAAAAATGCCGTGGGCGTCGGTGGCTGTGGTGATCACCGGAACGGCTCCGCACACGGCGGCCAGTGCACGGGCCAGGTCATTGGCACCGCCCAGATGACCGGACAGCACCGGCACCGCAAAGCGGCCGCATTCGTCCAGTACCACCACCGCCGGGTCTGATGCCTTGCTGCGGCAGTGCGGCGCAATGGCCCGCACCGCAATGCCCACGGCTCCCACAAAAACAAGGGCGTCGCTCTGCGCAAACTGCAGGGCGGTCCACCCGGCAAGGGAGACGCCGCCGCTGCCGCAGTGGTCCACACTGCCGGGCAGGGCGTCTGCCAGCCGCCGGGCCAGTGCCAGACCGGTGTCGGTAAAGGCCAGATAGGCCCGGGTCATTGGTCGGACCCCTTGCGGAACTCGGTGGTAAAACCGGGGTCGTACAGCTTGCTGCGCTCGTACCGGGTGCCAAGAAAATCGCCTGCCACGATGAGCGCTGTTTTGGTGATGCCGGCGTCGTGCACGCTCTGCGCCAGAGAACCCACGGTACAGCGCACGGTTTTCTGCTCCGGCCAGGTGGCCTTGTATACCACGGCGGCGGGGGTGTCCGGCGTGTAGGCACCGCCCTGCAGCAGAGCATCCTGCACCTTGTCCACCAGACCGATGGACAGGAAAATCACCATAGTGGCCCCGTGGGCGGCAAGACTGGCCAGCTTTTCCCGCTCGGGCACCGGGGTGCGGCCTTCCATGCGGGTGATGATCACGGTCTGGCTCACGGTGGGCAGGGTGTATTCGGCATTCAGTGCCGCCGCCGCGCCGCAGAAGCTGGACACGCCGGGCGTGTCATCGTAGGCGATGTCGTCGGCATCCAGTGCATCCATCTGCTCTCGGATGGCCCCGTACAGGCAGGGGTCGCCGGTGTGCAGGCGCACGGTGATTTTGCCGTCTGCCTCCATGGTGCGCATCACATCCAGCACCTGTTCCAACGTCATCTCGGCGCTGTTGTAAATGGCGCAGCCGGGTTTTGCCAGTCCCAGCAGGGCCGGGTTGACCAGACTGCCCGCATAAATGATGCAATCAGCCTCCTGCAGCAGGGCTGCGCCCCGCCGAGTGATCAGGTCCGGGGCACCGGGCCCCGCGCCTACAAAGTGTACCATAGCAGTTACTCCTTTACCAGTACCGTTGCAAAATATCCGGCCTTGCTGCCATCCTGCGGCGGGCGCGCAGTCGAAAGGTCGGGGAAGATCGTTTCATCCGGCAGGCCGCAGCTGCACACGAGGGCACTGCGGCTCAACGCACCGTGGGCGTCCAGGGTGTCCAGCAGGGCGGGCAGCTGACGCCCGGTTTTCATCAGGACTTTCGTGCCGGGGGCGTCCAATACCTCGTCGGCCCGGCTGCCGGGGGCGATGGTCAGCGGAGCGTCCATGCCGCCGGTAAGGGGCTGGTTCAGCCGGGCTGCTGCCGCGCAGAAGCTGGGCACACCCGCTGCCATCGCGGTGGCATAGCCCTGCGCCTGCAGGATCTCCTGCAGATAGCCAAAGGTGGCATAAATGGACACGTCACCCAGGTTCAGCATGGCCACATCCTGCCCGGCATCCAGAAAGAGCCGCACTGCGCTGGCAGCGGTCTCGTGAGAGGCGCGCAGCACGGCGGCGTCCCGGCTCATGGCAAACTGCAAGGGCAGAATGGTCTTGCCGTCCAGCTCTGCGCCCAGTGCCCGGCGGGCGATGTCCAGCGCCAGCATCTGCCCGGAAGCGGTCTGCGGCGCAGCCAGCACCGGGCACTGCCGCAGCAGACGCACGGCCTGCAAAGTCAGCAGCTCCGGGTCGCCGGGGCCGACGCTGACCCCGTAAAAGGTGCCGGTCATGCGTTGTTCCATTGTTTAAGCAGCTCCTTTGCAGTTTGTGTTGTGCCAAGCGGCCCGTGCTGGTTGGAAAACAGCACTGCACCCACCCGGAAGGCTTCGCCCGCCCGGCGGTCGAGGTGCAGCTGGATGGCATCCAGCAGGCTTTCCAGCACCGGGGCGCGCAGTCCGGCGGCGTCCAGCAGCTCCAGACAGGCGTCGGTGGTGGCGGCGGCGTACAAAGCCGCGCACAGCTCCCGGCTTGCCCCACAGAGGGCGGCATGGGCACAGAACAGCTCGGTGCGGCAGTCGGCCGTGTGGGAGTGGGTGTTCATGATGCCGCCGGCCACCTTGACCAGCTTGCCCACATGGCCCACCAGCAGCACCTGTTCAAACCCGGCAGAAGCTGCCATATCCAGCGTATCTCCGATGAAGTTGGAGGTCTTGACCACCGGGATGGCCGCAAAGGCCGGGTAGGTGTCGTGCAGGTAGTCCAGCCCGTAGTTGCCCGGGGCAAGGATGAGCCGCTTTGGGGTACCGGCCCGCAAAACAGCCTGGTTCATTTCCAGCTGGATGGTGTCCAGGATGGCCTGCTGGCTCATGGGCTCCACGATGCCGCTGGTGCCCAGCACCGAAAGGCCACCCTTCACCCCGATGTGCGGGTTGAAGGTGCGCCGGGCCACTTCCTCGCCGTTCTGGATGGAAATGGTCACCGCAAAGCCGCCGGTATAACAGGCGGCTTCAGCCTCCCGGCGCAGGGCCTCGGCGATCATCTGCCGGGGCACATGGTTGATGGCGGCGGCACCAACGGGTTGGTCGAGGCCGGGTTTGGTCACCCGGCCCACACCTCTGCCGCCGTCGATGCGGATGTCCGTACAGTCCGGCAGCAGTTCCACTGTGGCGATCACCGGCAGGCCGGTGGTCACGTCCACGTCGTCGCCGCCGTCCTTTTCAATGGCGCATTCGGCCCCAGTGTCGGTGCGGCGGCAGAACAGGGGTGCTACCTCCACCACGATGCCCTTTGGGGTGCGCAGCGCCACCGTCTCCGGCGCATGGCCGGTGAGCAGCAGCCGGGCCGCGCCCGCTGCCCCCAGCGCCGCACAGGTGCCGGTGGTATAGCCGCAGCGCAGCAGCTTCTGCCCGCTGCGGACGTAGTGCTCGAACGTGGGCTTTTGGGGCTTTGCCTGCCCGAACAGGGCCGTATACTGTTCTTCGCTCAGCGCGTAGAGGGCACGGATGTTGTCCGGGGCAAAGGCGGCATCCGGGGTCAGCACGCCGGAAACGTGGTCCGGGAACACGCACACCACTGCGTCCGCGATCTTCTGTGCCATGTCCAGCTCATGCAGGCTCACGATGACCGCAAGGCCCTGTTCATGGGCCAGCTTCTGCAGGATGGTCAGCAGCTCGATCTTGCCCTTGATATCCAGAAAGGAGGTGGGCTCGTCCAGCAGCAGCACTTTAGGCTGCTGGCAGATGGCACGGGCCAGCAAAACACGCTGACGCTGACCATCACTGATGCAGTTGAAGTCCCGGTCCGCGAGATGCGCAGCTCCGGCAATTTCCAGTGCATCCTGCACGGCCTGCCGGTCGGCGTCGGACAGAATGCCCAGCCGCCCGGTGTAAGGGATGCGCCCGGCCGCGGCAAACTCAAAGCAGGTGGTCAGCTCGGTGCGGCGGGTGTGAGGCAGCATCAGAGCCAGCTTCTGCGCCCGGGCCGTGCCGGTGTAGGCGGTCAGGTCCTGCCCGTCCAGCAGCACAGTGCCGCCCAGCGGGGCCAGCTGTCCGGCCAGTGTTTTGAGCAGGGTGGATTTGCCCGCGCCGTTGGGGCCGACAAGGACAAGGATCTGCCCCGGATTTGCCCCCAGTGCAATGCCGGAGGCCAGCGGCGTTTTGCCGTAGCCGATGGCAAGCTCCTGCGTTTCACAGAGAAATTCCTTCATTGTGCACCCTCCCGGTTCCGGCGGATGAGCAGCCCGATGACCACCGGCGCACCAAACACGGCGGTGACCGCGCTGATGGAAAGCTCCGTGGGAGCAAACAGGCTGCGGGCGATCAGATCGCACAGCAAACAGAAGGCGGCCCCGCCCAGGCAGCAGCCCGGCAGCACCACCAGCGGCTTTGCGCTGCCCAGCAGCTGCTTGACCAGATGCGGCACTGCGATGCCCACAAAAGAGATGGGCCCCGCAAAGGCCGTGACACAGGCCGCCAGCAGACTGGAAAGCAGTACCAGCAGCCGGGAAAAACGCTTCACGTTCACGCCCACGCTCTGGGCATAGGCTTCGCCCATCTGGTAGGCGCTCATGGGTTTGGAGAGGCAGAAGGCTGCTGCCAGCGCAGGCAGCACCACCAGTGCCGCCGCCTGTACATTGCCCCAGGTCATGCCGGAAAAGCTGCCCTGTGACCAGTTGTGCAGGTTGACGATGTTGGAGTCCTGCGCAAATGCCACCACGAACTCGGTGACAGCGGAACAGATGTAACCGATCATGACGCCGCAGATGACCAGAATGCTCATGCGTTGCACCCGACGGGCCACCGCCAGCACAAAGGCCATGGCGGCCATAGCCCCCGCAAAGGCGGCCAGGATCAGGGTGAGGGAGCTGGTGAGCAGGCCGTGGTTCAGGAACACCACCATCACCAGTGCTACGGCCAGCTTGGCTCCGCTGGAAATGCCCATGACAAAAGGCCCGGCGATGGGGTTGGCAAAAAAGGTCTGCAGCAGATAGCCTGCTGCAGAGAGTGCCGCGCCCAGCAACACCACCATCACGGCCCGGGGCAGGCGCAGCTGGGTGATGATGCCCACCGACAGTGCGTCCTGCCCGCGGCCGGTCAGGGCCGCCAGCACGGCACCGGGGGTCAGGGCAACACTGCCCCAGAACAGGTTGGCGGCAAACAGAACCACCAGCGCCAGCGCCAGCAGGAGATAAGAAAACAGATAGCGTTTTTTGCGGGTCATAAACGGTTCCTTACTCAACGTGAATGAAATACTGCAATCCGTCCGGCGCATCCTCGGTGAACAGACGGTGCAGCTCCAGGATAAAATCGGCCAATTCCATGCTCTGCTGGAAAAAGCTCTGGGCAACGCACCAGACATGCCCATTCTGCACAGCCTTGAAGTCCGCCAGCAGGGAGCACTTGGCCACCAGCTCGTCGGTGGTGGAGACAACGCCCTCAATGGTACTGTTGTAGATCAGGAAGTCGGCGTCCCGTGCACCGGCGTAGAAGTCTTCCAGCGGCAGGTTCATGGTGGAAAGGCTGTTGCCGCTGTCGGTCAGATCGGCAAACACATAGTCGGCCCCGGCCATCTCGATCATGCGGGCCACATAGTCGCCGCCCTTGCGCACGTTGGCCAGATTGTTGGCCGAGATAGAAAAGAACGCGCAGCTCTTGCCGGTGGACTGCTGGTTCAGCAGGGGAGCGATGCGCTCCGCCTGTCGGTCAAACACCTGCTGTGCCAGTTCCTCCTTGCCCAGCAGGATGCCGTAGAATTTGATCCACTCCATGCGGGCCAGCGGGCCGCTCTCGTAGCTGGAACGCTCCACCAGCACCGGGATGCCGAAGCGCTCCAGCTGCTCCTTGACCTCCGGGGTGTGGTAGATCATGGTGTTCTCGATGGCAAGGCCGCAATTCGCGGCAAGGATCTGCTCGTAGTCCGGGGCGCTGTATTTGCCCGCATAGGCAATGCGCCCATCCAGCATGGCCTGCCGGGCCTCGTCCAGATACCAGCCCTCGGCGCGGGTGCCGCTCAGAGCGATGCAGTCCAGTGCGTCCAGTGCAAGGAACAGGTCCATCACCGAGGTGGACACCAGATAGAGGTTCTGCACCGGCTGCTGCAAAACGGTCACGCCCTCGGGCACAGTGCGCAGGGTGGCAGCGCCTTCCGGCCGGACAAGGAACTTTGCCTGTGCGTCCGGGATGGTCAGCAGGGTAGAGCCGTCCGCATAGCAGTCGGCGGTAAACTGGGTGGCGTAGTCCAGCGGGTAGGCGTGGTCAAACACCAGCTCGTCCGTATCGGCCGGTGCAGTAGGCGCGGCAGTGCAGCCTGCAAGCGCCAGCACCGCGGCGGGCAGTGCCTTTAAAAATTGAGCGCGGGTCAGCTTCATGGAAGGTTACTCCAAAGTAAAGGTCAGGGTGTATTCGATCTCGTGCGGGGTACTCATGGCCACCGTGTCGGCGGTCACGGCCAGCGGGGTGCCCAGGGCAGCGACCGGGATCTCAAAGGTGGAGTTGCCCTCGGTGTTGGTGGGCAGGTACTTCTCGCCGTCCACGACCATATAGTCATAGTTGGGGCTGCTCCATGCGATGGTGGCGGTCATCTTGCCGTCGGCCACGGTCAGAGTGGCGGGGCTGTCCACGGTGGCACGGCCGGAGCCGCCCTCCAGTGCCACAGATACGGTGTATTCGCCGTCTGCGGGGGTCTCGGAGACTTCCTCGGTCTTGGGCTGGGCATTGCGCACGCTCACGGTGTGGTCGTACCAGGTACCCTTGGAGCCCAGAATGGCCAGCGGGAAGTCCTCATCCAATGCGGTGACCGGGATGTCATAGCCGTACACCTCTTCGCTGGTGCCGTCGGAGTAGGTCACAGTGTCGGTGGTGGGCAGCAGCCAGTCCGTTTTGTGGGCCTCGGCATCAGCGGCCAGGCCGGGGTACAGGTTCACGATCTTTTTGGACACCAGGCTGACGTGGAAGGTCATCTTGCCGTCCTTGACGGTCAGGGTGCCTTTGCCGTCGCAGGCCTCGTTGGCATGGAACATGCCGCTGTCAGTATCAAACTCGGCAGTGTATACGCCGTCCGGCAGAGCGGCGGTCTCCGTGACTTCGGATGCGGCGGAACTTGCCGCGCTGGAAGGGGCCTCGGAAGAGACGGCCGACGGAGCGGTGGAAGAAGTGCCGCAGCCTGCCAGAGAAGCGGCCAGCAGCACGGTGACAACGGAAAGGGAAAGCATCTGTTTGCAGCGCATAGAAAAATACCTCAATGTTTCAGAATCAGAAAGGGAGAAACTCCCTGTAGGTCTCAGTATACCACAATCCTGTCAAAAAGAAAAATTGCCCGAAAAGATCACTCCCTCCGGGCAATTTGGCAGTTATTTTCAGCCGTTCAGAGAATCAATGGCAGCCTTGGTGTGGGCAACGTACAGCTCCTGAATGGAGGACACTTCGCCCAGACCGGCGATCTGGCAGTCCACAGACTCAAATGCGCCGGAAGCGTTGAACTGGCTCAGCCAGGAATCCTCGTCGGAACCGGCCATGTCGTTGTTGGCGTGATCGCCTGCCACTACCATCAGGGGACGCAGGACGACCTTGGTGTAACCGGCGGCCTTCACAGCCTCGATCACGTTCTCGCAGGCGGTTTCCTCGGGCTCACCCTCCACGGTGCCGATGAACACATTGTCATAGCCCAGGGTCTGCATGGTGGTCTGCATCTGGCTGTAGCTCACCTTTGCAGTGTGGGAAGTGCCGTGGCCCATGAACACGAAGGCGACTTTCTCGGCAGCGGCGGCGTCCAGGCTCTCGTAACCGGCATCCTTCACGGCGGCCTCGGTCACGGCCTTGGCAACCACTTCCTTGTCGGAGTTGATCACGGTGGCGTCAGAGCCGACCTCGCCCAGCAGGGGCTCAGCCACGGCAACGCTCTCGAACTTGTCGCGGTAGGAGTCGATCATCTCCATCATCTCGTCGTACTCGGCACCGTGCATCAGATGGGTGGGCTGCACGATCAGGTTCTTCACGCCGTTGGCCACAGCGCGGTCCATGGCCTGCTGCATGTTGTCGATCTTCTCGCCGTCACGGGCCTGCACATGGTTGATGATGATCTGTGCGGTAAAGGCGCGGCGCACGCTCCAGTCCGGGTAGGCGGCCTGCAGGGCGTCCTCGATGCCCTTGATGTCCTTCACACGGCTGTCGTTGAAGGAGGTGCCAAAGGAGACCACCAGCAGCTCGTTCTCGCCGATGTTGTCTTCGTTGCGGGCGGCATCCTTGGAAGCATCGCCGGTGTCACGGCCAAAGTAATCGGGGTCAGCATTTTCGCCTTCCACCAGCTCCTTCTGAGCGTCGGTCAAGGCGTCCCAGGCAGCCTTGGCAGCAGCACACTGCTCGTCGGTGCTGTCGTTGCGCTCCTGGACATAGATGGCATCGATCAGGTCTGCCACGTTCTTTGCGGCAGCCTCGTCGGCGTCCTCGCCGGATGCTTCGCTGCTGGCAGCGGCAGAAGAACTTGCTGCGCTGGAAGCGGTGCTGGATGCGGCGCCGCCGCAGCCGCTGAGCACACCGGCGCACAGAGCCAGGGCAGTCAGGGCGGCAGCAGCCTTGCGGATGTTGCGTTTTCTCATGATGAATTCCTTTCCTTTTTGTTCGTACAGAACAGTTTGCATACCCCTGAACAAGGCTTTGAAAGGGCGTTTTCCGCAAACAAAAAAGGCCTTTCTGCTTGCGGAATGGCAACACAAAAAGACCCATGATCCATAGGCTTTTCGGCACGACCAATTCCTCGTGGTCCGGAGCGGTGCGCTCCTGTACCAACAGCAGGCAGGTTTCCTGGCTGAAAGATCTGCGCCCGCCGCCGCCTTCCCAAAGCAACGCTTCAGTGGCCGGTGCCAAAAGCACCCGGGCCGCGGGCTCCCTTATCACAGTGACGAGATCGTGCGGGATTTGCACCCGTTTCCCTTTTAACGTTCCTGCCGCGGCAAAGCGCCTGCGGCGGAACGCACCTGCTGTTTTTGTTCAGTTCGCAGAGAAGTATAGCACAGTACCGGGAAAAACGCAAGAGCGGCATAAAACAAGCCCCCGACCCTACACGAAATTCATGCAAGACCGGGGGCTTGTTGTGCTGGAGCAGGATACGGGACTCGAACCCGCCGCCTACTGCTTGGGAAGCAGTCGCTCTACCGGATGAGCTAACCCTGCACACTGCTTTATCATTGTAGCAAAGCAGGGGACAAATGTCAAGAGCGGATCGCGCCGAAAACGGTCGGGTCAGTTTTTCGTGGTGTAGGTCAGGTCCAGTACCGGGGTGAAGGGGTCGAACACCAGCCCTTCCACGCCGTCAGCCACCAGCAGACGCTTCTGCTGGGCGGCCAGCGGCACCACGGTGCAGCCCTCCAGCAGCTGGCGTTCACATTCACGCAGCAGCTGGCAGCGTGCGGAGCCGGTGCGCTGGATGCTTTCAGACAGGGTCCCGGCATAGAGCGGGTCGGTGAGACCGGTCAGATTGTTGTCTCCGGCAAATTGCTGCAGCATCTGGTATACGCTGCCGCCCTCGGCCCGGATGGGAGCCAGTGCGATGGTGTATTTGCCGCTGGCAAGGCGGGCGTCGAACTCCTCCTGCGGCACCTCTTCCACCGAGAAGAAGAGGGAACAGTCTTTCTGCCAGGCACCGTTGATCTGCTCCACCGTCTCGGTCAGGCCGGAGCCCTGGGGCAGCAGAATGGTCACCCCGTTGAAGTCGGAGCTGGCCATGCCCTGCCGGGCCTGCATGTACAGTGCCTTTGCATCCGGGATGGTGGGCAGCAGGGCCCCGGCAGCATCGCGGTAGTCGATGCCATCCACGGTCAGGCCGTCCGGAACAAGGCCGGTCACCTCCGTGAACAGCCCCGAGGAGGGCACCGACAGGTTCTGCAGGGCGATGCCGGCCAGCGCCTGCCGCAGGGATGCAACCGCGAACACCGAGCCTTCCGATGCGTTGAACAGCAGGGCCCAGGTGGTGTCGGAGTATTCCACGCTCTGCAGGGAAGTGGCTTCGGCGGTGTCATCCAGGGCGGCCGAGCACTTTTCGTCTGCAATGAGCTGGGCGGCACTCTTGTCGGTGTTGCTGGTGTTCTGCACAAGGCGCAGGTTGTTCACCAGCGGGGACGCAGCACTGCGGCGCAGGAACAGGCCGCTGGCCGTCCAGTTGTAGATGTAAAAGCTGCCGCTGGACAGAGTGGATGCACTGCTCAGACCGTAGGTGCCGCGGGTGCTCTCAAAAAAGGCTTCGTCACAGGGCATGGCACCCGGCAGGATGAGTTTGGAAAGGAAGGTGTCGTCCCGCTCGCTCAGGCGGAACACCAGCGTCAGTTCTCCGATGGCCGACACGCCCAGCGTGCCGGGGTCGGCAGTGCCGTCCAGCACGGCGGTACTGTTCTGGATGGCAGAAAACTCCACCGCATAGGGCGAGGCTGTCTGGGGGTCGAACACCCGGCGAAATGCATACACGAAATCTTCAGCAGTGATGGCGTAGTCCGTGGCGGCACCTTTCGTGCCGGTGTAGGTCAGGCCGCTCTTTAAATAAAAGGTATAGGTGAGCCCGTCGGAGGAAATCTCCCACCGCTCACACAGGTCCGGCACCAGCTCGCCGCTGGCATTGCGGCGCACGAGTCCGCCGTACAGGTTCTCGCAGGCGATCACATCCTCGGCCTTGGTGGCTACCTGCGGGTCAAGGTTTGCGGGGATATTGTCCACAAACCAGGTAAAGCTGGTGCTGGCGGAGCTGCCGCCGCAGCCCGCAAGCAGAAAAGCAAACGCAGCGGCAAGCACCACTGCGGTCATGCGCAAAAAACGATTCAAAAAAGAAACCCTCATTCCGTTCATCATGGTGCAGAAACCCTCAAAAACGGCTCTGCATCGACAAGTGTAGCAGAAACACAGACAAAAAACAATTGCCTTTTTGTGAATTTACCGCGCTTTTTGGTGCCGAGTGCACGGTTTTCCGTTGCCAAGCGCGGCCAAATGGACTATAATAGTACAGCGAAACTCACAAATGCCGGGCAGTTCCGGCGTGTTCAGAATACGATACTGTACGAAGGAGGATCTGTTTTTATGCAGAAGGATCAACAGAAGCTCGAACAGCTCATCAAGGGCAAAAAGGTGGCCTTTATCGGCGCGGGCGTCAGCCACAAGACCCTGATCAAAGAATTTGTGGAGCTGGGGGCACACGTTACCCTGTGCGACCAGAAAAAGAGCGTGGAGGACTTCGGAGATTACGCCGCCACCATCCGGGAGCTGGGCATCGACCTGAGCCTGGGCGAGAACTATCTGGACGGCTTCAAGGGCCAGGATATCATTATGCGCACCCCCGGCTTTGTGGGCTACTTTGAGAAACCCCTGCAGGATGCCATGGCGGCTGGTACCATGGTCACCAGCGAGGTGGAACTGTTCTTTGATTTCTGCCCCTGCCCCATCGTGGCTGTGACCGGCTCCGACGGCAAGACCACCACCACGACCCTGATCGCCAAGTTCTTCGAGGCCGCTGGCCGCAAGGTACATCTGGGCGGCAACATCGGTGCAGCGCTGCTGCCCATGCTGCCCGAGGTGAGCCCCGACGATGTGGCCGTGGTAGAGCTGTCCAGCTTCCAGCTCATCAGCATGCATTCCAGCCCCAATGTGGCCGTGGTGACCAACGTCACCCCCAACCATCTGGACCACCACAAGGATATGCAGGAGTACATCGACGCCAAGCGCAACATCCTGCTGTACCAGACCCCGCCCTGCCGTGCCGTGCTGGGCTATGAGAACGAGATCAGCCGCTCCATGCAGAAGGACTGCAAGGGCAAGCAGGTGTGGTTCACCCGCCTGCACGACACCGACAACGGTGCCTTCCTGCGCAAGGACGGCATGCTCTGCATGGCCGAGGACGGTGTGGTGACCCCGTTCCTGGCTCAGAAGGACGTGAAGCTGCGCGGCCTGCACAACATCGAGAACCTGCTGGCCGCTGCGGCTGCCGTGTGGGGCCTCGTGCCGGTGGAAGCCATCCAGCAGGTGGGCAGCACCTTTACCGGTGTAGAGCACCGCATTGAGCCGGTGCGCACCCTGGACGGCGTGCTGTACTACAACGACTCCATCGGTACCAGCCCCACCCGCACCATTGCGGGCCTGCGCAGCTTCAACCAGAAGGTCATCCTCATTGCGGGCGGCTACGACAAGCACATCCCGTATGAGCCGCTGGCACCGGAAGTCATTGCCCACGTCAAGAACCTGGTGCTGATGGGTGCCACCGGCCCCCGTATCGAGAAGGCTGTGCGCGAATGCGAAGGCTTTGACGAAGCAGCTCTGCCCATCCAGCACGCCGACAACATGCAGCACGCTGTGGAGCTGGCCCGCGCCGCCGCAAAGCCCGGCGACATCATCATCCTGTCTCCGGCCAGCGCTTCGTTCGACCTGTACCCCAACTTTGAGGTGCGCGGCCGTGAGTTCAAGAAGATTGTCAACGCGCTCAAGTGATCGCACGGGTCAACACCCCGGCGCGTCGTGCCCGCTTCCGGAACGCTTGCCGGGGTCGCTGGGTGCTGGATGCCTTGCTGCCGCTGGATCAGCAGATCTTCGGCAAAAGCCAGCCCGGCCGGTTCTATGCTGGCCCCACACTGGCGCTGGAACTCAGCGGCCGCACGGCATGGGCAGCCGGGCATGCAAACCCGGAGGAGCTGGCAAGCTTTCTGGCCTTCTGCGGCTGTGGGAGCGTCATTCTGGACGAGGGCGTCTGCCCGCCGCCCACAGGCTGGCAACGGGCCGAAACGCTGACCGTGTTCGGCCTTGCTCCCGGCAAAGTGCTGCCCCTGCCTGCTGTGGAGGATGCTCTTTGGAGCAGCCTGACCCTTGACGCCCAGCCGCCCGCCATGACGGTGGCGCAGGCGCTTTATCCAACGGACCCCGCCCGGCGGGACGATGCCTATTCAGAGCTGTGCTCGAAGCGCAGCCGGGGCCGGGCCGTGGTCTGGGTGCTGCAGCAGGGCGGGCAGACGGTGTGCACTGTGGGCGCCTATGCGGTCGCAAACGGACAGGCCTACATGGCCTGCGGCCAGACTGCAGAGCCCTTGCGCGGCAAAGGCATCGGCGGGCGGCTCATCGTGCAGATGGCCAACGCCCTTGCAGCAGAAGGGGAGCACCCGGTGTTCCTCTGCGCCCCGGAACGGGTGCATTTTTACACCCGCCTCGGCTTTGCAAAGCTGGGGGAGTATGTACGTTTTGCCACGCCGTGAGCCGGACGATTTGAATGCCCTCCGTTTCACTCTGGGCATATTCAGAGGAAGAACTATTTTATATTGGCGTTTGTCGCGGCCTGCGGGCCGCGACAAACGCCCCTCTTGTCCTCTGGCCCAGCGGAGCGTCCATGCTTCTGAAAATACAAGAACATTAAATTAAGGAAACAGATATGTCGATTCTCAACCACTTTTTTGATTACAAACCCGAAGTGCTGGCACTGGACGAAAAGGCCATGGAGCTGTGCCAGCCCTATTTCCGCCATATGGAGGAAATCCGCGATTTCAACCAGCTCAAGATGCTCAAGGCCTTTGCCGACACCCAGATGTCCTCCACCGATATGCTGGGCACCACCGGCTACGGCCTGTGGGACACCGGCCGGGCCAAGTTGGAACAGATCTTTGCCGAGGTGATGGGCGCAGAGGATGCACTGGTGCGCAGCCAGTTCCAGAGCGGCACCCATACGCTGGCGGTGGCCCTGTTCGGCCTGCTGCGGGCAGGGGACACCCTGCTGGCCGCCACCGGCCGCCCCTACGATACGCTGGAGGGCGTCATCGGTCTGGACGGCAAGGGCAAGGGTACCGGTACCCTGATGGACTACGGCATCCAATACGACGAAGCTCCCCTCAAGGCGGACTTCACCCCGGACTACGACCTGATTGCACAGAAGGCCCCCGGGGCCAAGGTGTGCCATATCCAGCGCAGCCGCGGCTATCTGCAGCGCAACGCCTTTGATCTGGACACCATCAAAAAGGTTGCCGACACCGCCCGTGCCGCCAACCCGGATATCATCGTCTTTGTGGACAACTGCTACGGCGAGTTCACCCAGACGCAGGAGCCCTGCCAGGTGGGTGCCGACCTTGTGGTGGGCAGTCTCATCAAGAACCCCGGCGGCGGAATTGCGCCCACCGGCGGCTACATTGCCGGCCGGAAGGATCTGGTGGAGCTGTGCGCCTACCGCCTGAACGCGCCCGGTCTGGGCAAGGAACTGGGCTGCACGCTGGAAACGCCCCGCGACATGTATCTGGGCTTCTACTATGCCCCCGGCGTGGTGTGTGAGGCCATCAAGACCGCCATTTATGCGCAGTGCATGCTGGAGCTGCTGGGCAAGAACCCGGTGCCGCGCTACTGTGATGACCACAACGACATCGTGACCTGCTTTGATGCCGGCACCGCCGATGCCCTGATCGGTTTCTGTCAGGGCATCCAGGCTGCCAGCCCGGTGGACAGCTATGCGGCCCCGGAACCCAGCCCGGAACCGGGCTACACCGATGAGGTGGTCATGGCAAGCGGCAGCTTTACCCAGGGCAGCACCATCGAGCTGTCCTGCGACGGCCCGCTGCGCGAGCCCTACACCTGCTACCTGCAGGGCGGCCTGAACTTTGCCGCCAGCCGTGCCGGTGTGCTGCTGGCCATCCAGAAGGCTTATTTCAAGGACTGATTGGGTCATTGAAAAAACAACGTCAAAATTGTCCGCTCTGCTTGCTTGAGCACTGTAACAGAAAAGCCCTGTGGCTTCTCAAAACGGGAAGCCACAGGGCTTTTTGTGTCATTCAGCGTCCAACAGCGGCAGGCAGAGGGTAAAACAGCTGCCCTTGCCCGGCTCACTCTGCAGCATGATCTCGCCCCGGTGCAGGTGCGCCAGCTCCTGCGCAATGGTCAGACCGAGGCCGGTGGAATCGTGCTTGGTGTCGGCGGTGGTGTGGAAGTAGCGGTCAAACACGGCGGGCTGATCCTCCGGCGCGATGCCGCAGCCGGTGTCCGTGACCTTTACGCAGGCCTGCCCGTTCTCGGCAGCACACACCACGGTGACCCGTCCGCCGGAGGGGGTGTAGTGGATGGCGTTGGTCACAAGGTTCTGCAAGATCTGCTCCAGCCGCACAGCGTCGCCCCACACGGGCAGGGGAGTGCCGGTATCGGTCCGCAGCTCCACTCCTTTGTGGGCGGCTTCGGCCTGACAGGCGCTGCACACCGCTGCAGTCAGGGCTTCCAGCCGGGCGCGGTCCTCGTTGAGCAGGACCTGCTTTTGCTCCAGCTTAGCCGCCAGAAACAGGTCCTCGGTCAGCCTGCGCACAAAGCCCACCCGCTCCTGCAGCACCGGCAGCAGCGTGGGCAGGGCGTCCGGCGCGGCGGCCAGCGTGTCCAACCCGCTGCCGATGACGAACAGCGGGCTGCGCAGGTCATGGAAGATGTTCAGCATCATGCTCTTGCGGGCGTCGGTCTCGTTCTGCAGGGCCTGGGTGCGCTGTGCAACCCGGGCTTCCAGCTCCTGCGCCAGCTGCTCGGTGCGGTCAAATTGCAGTGCGTAGCGGCGGCTGACAAACACCAGACACCCCAGCGTAAAGGGAATGTCGTACAGCCGGGCACAGCGCACCATGTAGAAGGGGAAACTTTCCCGGTAAAACCAGAACCGGAAGGATGGCAGTACGACCGTCAGACGCAGGCCAAAGGTCAGGATGTAGCCTGCCAGCAGATACCAGGCCGGGCGCTCTTTTTTCGCCAGTGCCCGGGCCAGCACCACCAGTACCGCCGCCATGCCGGCCAGCAGAGTGACGCTGCGCAGCACCGTCTGGGTGGATGTGCCCAGCACCAGAAACAGCAGGACGCCCAAGACCGAGAGCGCAAAGCGTCGGCTGCCGCGCCGGGGAAGGGCCACATGGAGCAGGGAACAGCACAGCCAGAGGGGCGTGAGCACGGCAAAGGGAAAATACAGCCCCATCAGGAACCCGAGCAGTGCGCCGGTCTGCCCGGCCGGGAGCAGCACAGCCAACCCCCAACCGAACATGACGCCCAGATACAGCAGGAAAACTCCCAGTTCATGCTGGGGCTTGAAGCAGAACAGCGCCAGAATGCCCGCACCCATGCTGGCAAAAGCCACAAGCGCCATCAGCTGCAGGCTGCTGCGCAGTTCGCGCCAGTGCCACAGGGCGTCGGGCAGCATCAACCACATCTGTGGGACCGTGGTGCTGGTCACAGTGATCTCGGACGTCCGGCCGGGCACCGGCCGCACCCAGAAGGCCTCACCACGCTGGTCGGTGGGCTCCAGCCCTTCCGGCACGGCGTCCAGCAGCCGGGTGGAAAGGCAGAGCACCAGTTCCGGGACGTCGGCAGGCGCTTCAAAGGCAAAACGCCAGTGCCCGGGGCCGGTCTGCTGCCAGCCGGTCAGGGTGACGCCCCGGGTCAGCTGCTCCTGGGTCAGAGCATCGTCGCTGACCGCCTGCGGACAGCGCAGGTTGAGCAGGATGCACAGCCCCAGGATCAGGCTCACCAGCAAGGCCGAGAGCAGAAAATAGCCGGATGTTTTGTGCCGCATAAACACACCTTCCTCAGAAATACAAGCATGAATCTCGCTAAAAGCGGTTGTCAGGGTATCGTAAATAGGGTATACTGAACTGTAAGGTAGTTTCAGTATACCAGAATTTTGGCAAAAAAGGGAGAGCGGCGGCATGATTCGTGTCCTGTTGGTGGAGGATGATGCAATGATCCGGGAAATGACCCGGATCTTTCTGGAAAGTCAGAAGCGGTTTGAGGTGGTGTGTGCAGCCTCCGGCGAGGAAGCACTGGCCCACGCAAAAGACCCCTTTGATGTGATCCTGCTGGACATCCTGCTGCCGGACACCAACGGCATGCAGCTGTGTCAGACCCTGCGCAGCGGGCATCACTGCCCCATCATCTTTACCTCCTGCCTGGACGATGTGGACACCATCGTGCATGCGCTGGAATTGGGCGGTGACGATTTCCTCACCAAGCCCTACGACAACAAGGTGCTGGTGGCCCGCATTCTGGCCAACGTGCGCCGGGTGCAGATGGATGCCGCCGAGCCCAGTCTCCGGGGCTACACCTGCCCGGCTTTCCGGCTGGATGCCGACAACCGCAGTGTGCACTGCCGGGGCGAGGACATCCATCTGGCTGATATGGAATACCGCATCCTCAGCCTGTTCGTGCGCAACCCCAACACCTTTTTTACGGCCAATGAGCTCTACCAGAAGATCTGGGGCAAGGACAGTCTGGGCGATGTGCGCACCGTGCAGGTGCACATCCACAACCTGCGCAGCAAGATCGAGCCGGACCCCGCAAAGCCGGTGTACCTGTGCAATGTGTGGGGCAAGGGCTATGTGTTCCGCCCGGAAGGCAAACAGGAGTAAACAAAACAACAGCGCCGCAGAACATTTCTGCGGCGCTGTTTCCCTCTATACACAAAGTCTGTCTCAGCACACGGCGCGGTGTTCCAGTACGGGCACGGGCTCCACAACCGGCGGGTGCATGCCCTCGCGGTAGTCCAGATCGCCCTGATCCAGACCGCGCAGCAGCACCTCGGCGGTGGCAATGTTGGTGGCAATGGGCACGCCGTGCATATCGCACAGGCGCAGCAGGTTCTGCTCGTTCAGGCTGGAAGCATCCACCTTGAGCGGATCGCGGAAAAACAGCACCAGATCCACTTCGTCGCAGGCAACGCGGGAAGTGATCTGCTGTACGCCGCCCAGCTTGCCGGAGAGGTAACAATGCACAGGCAGACCGGTGGTCTGCGCCAGCATCCGTCCGGTAGTACCGGTGGCAATGACTACATTTTTGGAAAGGATCGCGCTGTAGGCAGTGCAGAACTGAAGCGCAAGTTCCTTGCGGGAATCGTGTGCAAGAATGGCAATCGTCATAGTGTTCTCTCCTTTGTTCTCAGTATAGTGTTGTGGGTGGCGGACAGTTTTGAGACGAAATGATGAAACACGCTGAAATCGTTATCAAAATTTCCAATATAGTTTTACCGCGCAAAAACAGGGGTGTCAAGAGTTTTTTTGAAGATTTTGCAAGAAAAAACGGAGAAAGTAACACTTTTTATTTGTGAGAAACAGAAAAAACTTGGATACAATAGTCTGCCCCAAAACACGGAAAAATCATCAAAAGTGAAAACAATCTTCAAAAATTGTTGCTGAAGAAAAAACGCTCCATGCCGATAAAACAAAAATGCAGGCCGGGACATCGGACGTCGGCCTGCACGAGAAAATTATTTTCACACTGGGGAGGTGGGGAACTCAGCGGATCTGCCCATCTCCGTGGATGATGTACTTGTAGCTGCAAAGCTCTTCCAGCCCCATCGGGCCGCGGGCGTGCAGCTTCTGGGTGGAGATGCCCATCTCGCAGCCCAGCCCGAACTCTCCGCCATCGGTGAAGCGGGTGGAACAGTTTACATACACGGCGGCACTGTCCACAGCTGCGGTGAACCGGTCGGCGTGGGCCTGTGTCCGGGTCAGGATGGCTTCGCTGTGGCCGGTGGAGTGAGCAGCGATGTGGGCAATGGCCTCGTCCACGCTGTCCACGACCTTGACGGCCAGAATGTAATCCAGAAACTCGGTGTCAAAGTCCTGCGGGCCTGCCGGGGTGCCGGGGATGATGGCCGCGGCGCGCTCGTCCAGCCGCAGTTCCACCGGATGCAGGCCCTTTGCCGTGCGGTCCGGGCCGAGGCGCTGAGCCAGCTCGGGCAGAAACTCTGCCGCAATGGCCGAATGCACCAGACATACCTCCTCGGCATTGCACACGCTGGGGCGGCTGGCCTTGGCGTTCTCAATGATGTCCAGTGCCTTATCCTGGTCGGCGGTGTCATCCACAAAAATGTGGCAGATGCCGGTGCCGGTCTGGATGCAGGGGACCTTGGCGTTTTCCACGCAGGCGCGGATCAGCCCGGCCCCGCCGCGGGGGATCAGCAGATCCACATAGCCCACGGCGGTCATCAGGGCGTTGGCCGAGGCGTGGGAGGTGTCCTCGATCAGGCTGACAGCGGCTTCCGGCAGGCCGTTCTCCACAAGACCCTGCCGCAGCGCTTTCACGATGGCATTGGCGCTGCGCCAGGCCTCTTTGCCGCAGCGCAGGATGCAGGCATTGCCGCTCTTGATGGCAAGGGCGGCGGCGTCGCTGGTCACGTTGGGGCGGCTCTCGTAGATGATGGCGATCACGCCCATGGGTACGGCGGTCTTTTCGATCACCAGCCCGTTGGGGCGCTCTACCCGTTTCAGCACCCGGCCCACCGGGTCCGGCAGGGCGGCCACCTCCAGAATGCCCCGGGCCATGGCTCCGATGCGCTCCTCGGTCAGGGCCAGCCGGTCCAGCATCACGTCGCTGATGTGCCCCTTGGCGGCGGCCATATCCTCGGCGTTGGCGGCCAGGATGGCCTGCATACATTCCGGGCTGCACAGCCGGTCGGCCATGCCCCGAAGAGCCTGCTTGCGGGTCTGGCTGTCAGCCAGGGCCACAGCAGGCTTTGCGCTGCGTGCGGCTTCCAGAATCTCCTGTGTCGTCATGCCAGATCCTCCTGTCTGTGTCCTTTGAAACGGGTCCCGGCGGGCTTGCCGTCGGCAATGTCGTACAGCACCTCCGGGTGTGCGCCGTTGGCAATGACCATATCGGCGCCGCTGCCGGTGACCATGCGGGCAGCCCGCAGCTTGGTGGCCATGCCGCCGGTGCCCAGTGCCGAACCGGCCCCATCGGCCAGTGCCATTACCTCGGGGGTGATCTCTTCCACCAGCGGGATGAGCGCAGCGTCCGGATGGGTGTGAGGGTTGGCCGTGTACAGGCCGTCGATGTCGCTCAGCAATACCAGCAGGTCGGCTTTGCAGCAGCAGGCCACGATGGCGGCCAGAGTGTCGTTGTCGCCGATGGACGTGATCTCGTCGGTGGCAACGGTGTCGTTTTCGTTGATGATGGGCAAAGCCCCCAGCTCCAGCAGGCGGGACAGGGTGTTCTGGAAGTTGACCCGCCGGTCAGTATGCTCTACGTCCACGCCGGTGAGCAGGATCTGCGCAACGGTGTGATTGTAGGCATTGAAGAGCCGGTCGTAGGTATACATCAGCTCACACTGACCCACTGCGGCACAGGCCTGCTTGCTGGCGGTGTCCTTTGGGCGCTGCGGCAGCGACAGCTTGCCCACGCCCATGCCAATGGCACCGGACGATACCAGAATGACCTCGTGGCCCTCATTTTTCAAATCGCTCAGCACCTTGACCAGCTGCTCCGTATGGCGGATGTTCAGCCGTCCGGTGCCGTATGCCAGAGTAGAGGTGCCTACCTTCACAACGATGCGCATAAGTCCATTAACCCTTTCCCATTTCCTTTGTCTTGTCGTAAGCGGCAAGCACGGCGTCCATCACCGCGCCCCGCAGGCCGTGCTCTTCCAGCACGCGCACGCCCTGAATGGTGCTGCCGCCGGGGCTGCACACGGCGTCCTTGAGGGTACCGGGATGCTGGCCGCTTTCCAGCACCAGCTTGGCGCTGCCCAGGACCATCTGAGCGGCATATTCCTGTGCCTTGGCACGGGGCAGGCCGCAGGCTACGCCGCCGTCTGCCAGTGCCTCAATGAACTGGTACACCCAGGCCGGGCCGCAGCCGGACACGCAGCTGGCTGCGTCGATCAGGTTTTCCGGCACGGCATCCAGCCGCCCGGCCGGGGCCATGATCTTCCGGAAAGCTTCTTCTTCCTCGGCAGTCACATTGCTGGAGCAGTACTGGATCATGCCTTCGCCCACGGAAGCCGGGGTGTTGGGCATGATGCGGATCACCGGGAAGTCCTCGCCCGCCATCTCCTGAATGCGGGCAATGGACAGTCCGGCGGCCATGCTGCACAGCACGAAACGGCTCGGGCGCTCGTCCAGCGAGAACTTCAGCGGTGCCAGCAGGGCCTCCATCATCTGGGGCTTCACCGCCAGAAAGATCAGGTCGCATTCCGCGGCCACCTCAGCGTTGGTCGCCACTTTGCAGCCCAGTTCCTTGGCCAGAGCCTGTGCCTTGGCCGTGGTGCGGTTTGCCAAATAGACCTTTTTAGGGTCTGCAGCCTTGCACACGGCCCGCGCAATTGCGCCGCCCATGTTGCCGCAGCCCAGAAAACCGATCGTTTCCATCATAATTCATACCCTCCCTTACGGCAGACGATTTCTGCCTGCCTCCATTGTAAGCACGCGGGACGATAAAATCAAGAGGAACCGCCTCTTTTTTGCCGCGGCAAAGCCGGGCGGCCGTGCCGAAAGGGTGGAGGGGGTATTCCGATTTGATATGGCCGGATGCTCAAAACTGTACGCGATGCAAAACACAAACTTGCGTGAATGCACAATAAATTCAAAAAGTGTACAAAATTGTCCTTGCTTTTTGACAGGATTCTGCGGTAAAATAGGACATGGAAAATCTTCTCACGGCTTTCGCCGCACAGGGCAGAAAAATTTCTGCCTGGAAAGGATGGTTTTTGTGTCACAGACGACTAAGCGGGCGCTGGAGGCATCGCTCAAAAAGCTGCTGCTCCAGAAGCCCCTCAACAAGATCACAATCAACGACATCACTGAGGACTGCGGTGTGAACCGCATGACCTTCTATTATCATTTCAAAGACATCTACGATCTGGTGGACTGGATCCTTGTGGAGGACGCCTCCAAGATCCTGGAGGGCCGACAGAGCTTTGAGACTTGGAATGAGGCATTTCTGGACATTCTGCATCAGCTGCAGGAGAACAAGACACTGGTGCTGAATGTGTACCGTTCGGTGGGCCGCGAGCAGGTGGAACAGTACCTTTATAAATTGCTGGATCCCACGCTGAAGGAATATGCCGACCGCGAGTGCAAGGACATCACGGTCCAGGATGCCGACAAGCAGTTCGTGGTGGACTTTTACAAGTACGCTCTGGTGGGCATGACGCTGGAATGGATCCGCCGTGACATGAAAACCGACCCGGCGGCCATGACCGAGCGGCTGGGCACCATGATCCACGGTGACCTGCGCCGGGCCCTGTGCCGGCTGGCCAGCAACCGGGGCGGCACCGCACGGGACGAGGATTAAGCCCCGGAACCGGCCGAAAACGTACAAAATCTTATCAAACAGTGCGCCGTGATGGGTTTTCCATCACGGCGTATTTTCTGATTATGGCACCTTTCGACGGAACGTGGTACCATACATCCATAAAATAAAGGATGATTTCAACGGAATCTGTTTGGAGGAAAACGACTTATGAACACTTCTCTTGAGAATTTGACCCATAAGATGCAGCGCGCCGCCGTTGGCAAGATGGTGGACGTGGTGCTTTCTCATGCAGATAAGGATCCTGAAAAGACCGTGGGCCAGATCGTGGATCTGGCAAAGCAGTTTTACGGCGGCTCCTTCAGCGATGAGACCTACGAGCACGCCAAAAAGATCCTGAGCGACCCGGACAGCAAGTGGTCCAAGCTGATCAACTGTGTGCTGGACCAGACCGACCCCAATGTTGCCCGCACCATGGCCCTGAACCTGGGCTATGAGGCCTTCTTCCGGGGCACCAAGACCATCCGCGAGAACCGCGTGAAGTACCAGTGCAACATTCCCTGGCTGATCCTGTTTGACCCCACCTCTGCCTGCAACATGCACTGCGTGGGCTGCTGGGCCGGTGAGTACGGCCACAAGAACAACCTCAGCTTTGAGGATATGGACAAGATCATCACCCAGGGCAAGGAGCTGGGCGTGTACCTGTACATGCTGACCGGCGGCGAGCCGCTGGTGCGCAAGAAGGACATCCTGAAGCTGGCCGAAAAGCACAATGATGTGCAGTTTGCCATCTACACCAACTCCACCCTGATCGACGAGCCCTTCTGCGAAGAAGTGGTGCGCCTGGGCAACATTGCCTTTATGCTGTCCATCGAGGGCACCCCGGAGACCAACGACGCCCGCCGCGGCGAGGGCCACTATGCTGCCGTTATGAACGCCATGGACCTGCTCAAGAAGCACGGCATCGTGTTCGGCACCTCCATCTGCTATACCAGCCAGAACATTGAGGCTGTCACCAACGATACCTTCATGCGTTTTCTGTGCGACAAGGGCGCACACTTCGGCTTCTACTTCCACTACATGCCCGTGGGCAACGATGCTGCTCCGGAGCTGATGCCCACCCCGGAACAGCGCCAGTATATGATCAAGCGCATCCGCTACCTGCGTTCCGAGGAGTGCGACATCCCGTTCTACCCCATGGACTTCCAGAACGACGGTGAGTTTGTGGGCGGCTGCATTGCCGGCGGCCGCAACTACTTCCATATCAACTCGGCCGGCGACGCAGAGCCCTGCGTGTTCATCCACTATTCCAACGCCAACATCCACGACCAGAGCATCCTGGAGATCCTGCACAGCCCGCTGTTCATGGCTTACCACAACGGCCAGCCCTTCAACAAGAACCATCTGCGTCCCTGCCCCATGCTGGAGAACCCCGAGCTGCTGGAAAAGATGGTACACGAGACCGGTGCTCACAGCACCGACCTGCAGTCCCCGGAAAGCGTGGAGCATCTGTGCGAGAAGTGCAAGGCTTACGCTGCCAACTGGCAGCCCACGGCAGACGAGATCTGGTCCCATACCAAGATCCGCGAGAGCCGTTACGAGAACTATAAGGACTGGAAGCCCTCGCAGCCGCAGGACTGAGCTGAAGCCGGAAAGAAAGCAATAAACGACCTCCGCCCTGTGTTCTGACGAATGCAGGGCGGGGGTCATTTTATGTAAAACGGGATTTATTTCTTCTCGTTGCTTTTAATAGCTTTCAGAATACAAATCCCCATTGCCAAAACAGGAAACAGCACTCTGAGCGCTAAAAAACCTTGCGGGTCTCCAAAATCAATATTTGCATCTGCAAATAGTCCAATAAACCATGCGGCTAAGGTAGAAAAGATTGCGAACGTGTAAGTCATTTGCCATACCTCCGTAAATTACTTCTCGGCTCTGTTATTGTCCCGTACAAATATCCCTGCAATTGAGAGCAAAAGTCCTGCGACTCCACCAGCAAAGGCAAAAATATTGCTTATGGATAAGGCAATCCCAGCCAAAATAGCGGCGATTCCCAACAGCATGATCCTGATACCCATTAAATCAATCTCCTTTATACGTTCTTGTGATGCAATATGAATAAAAATACCCCGCATCGGAAGTGCTCTGATGCGGGGCAGGGAAGGGTTTACTGGTTTTCCGTAGGTTGCGGGGCGGCGGGCTGTGCCGGGGCATCGTCTGCGGGGTCGCCGAAGTTGTCGTGATAGGTGTTGAGCATATCCAGCTCTTCGTTGCGGCGCAGACCGTGAATGACCAGCTTTTTGATCACGTCGTAGATCACGGCGAACAGCGGCACGCCCACGATCATGCCGGCAAAGCCCCACAGGCCGCCAAACAGCAGGATGGCAAACAGCACCCAGAAGCTGGAAAGGCCGGTGGTGTTGCCCAGGATCTTGGGTCCGATGATGTTGCCGTCCAGCTGCTGCAGCACCAACACGAACAGGACGAACCACAGCGCTTTGATGGGGTTCTGGATCAGAATGAGCAGCGTGGCCGGGATGGCACCGATGAATGGCCCGAAGAAGGGAATCACGTTGGTCACACCGATGATCACCGAGACCAGCAGCGCACTGGGGAACTTGAAGATCAGGCAGCCGATATAGCACAGCAGGCCGATGATGGCAGAATCCAGGATCTTGCCGTTGATAAAGCCCCCGAACATCCGGTCGGCGTACTTCAGCTCCTCGGTAATCAGGCTGGCCCAACGGGGCTTGACGAGGCTGTAAAGCACCATTTTGGCCTGCTGCACGAACCGTTTGCGGCTGGCCAGCATATACACCGCCACGATGATGCCGATGACCAGGTTCTTCAGCACGACCACCACGTTCAGCACCCCCAGGGCTGCGCCGCTGAGTGCGCCGCTGAGGATGTTCTGCATGGAGGGCAGCAGCTTGGTCTTGACCAGGGTGTCGATACTGGTGCTGACGGTGTCGTAAGTAGAGTTCAGCAGATCCATGATCTGGGTGTTCTGCTCAAAGAACTCCACATGGTTGGCCCACTGGACAAACTTGGCAAGGTTTCGCTGGGCGGTGTAGTACAGGGTGGTGACACTGGTGATCAGCTGGGGCACGATCATCATAAACAGGGCGTACACCAGCAGCAGCCCGAACAGGATGGTGAATGTCACGGACAGGGCGTTGATCAGGCCCTTCATCTTTTCCGGGATGAACCGGCGCAGGAACGCCTCAATGGTGTTGCACACCGGCTTGAGCAGATAGGCGATGACGGCACCGTAGATGAAAGGCATCAGGATGCCGGTTAGGGTAGAGATGGCCGAGCCGAAGCCGTCAAAGCGGTAAATAAGGAAAAAGAAGATGATACTCAGTGCAATGGCACCAAACCCTGCGAGCATCCCATAGAGATACGGTTTGATGTGCGGCTTTTTGTCCATCATGACAAACTCCATTCCTGCTGCGGGCAGCGGGAACACCCACAGCGCTTGTTAAATTTTGTTGCTTCTGCGCCAGATATGCAGTTTTTCGGCCTCGCGGATCAGCTCCTCGCGGAAATCCGGGTGTGCCACGCTGATCAGAGCCTCAGCCTTTTCCCAAGAGGTCAGACCCTTCAGGTTCACGCAGCCGTACTCGGTGCACAGGTAGTGCACGTTGGCACGGGTATCGGTGACAATGCTGCCGTTCTCCAACGTGGGACGGATGCGGCTCTCCAACTTGCCGGTCTTTTTATTAAAGAAGGTAGAGGACAGACAGATGAAGCTCTTGCCGCCCTTGGACAGGTAGGCACCCAGCACGAAGTCCAGCTGACCGCCTGCACCGGAAATGTGCTTCACACCGGCGCTCTCGGCGTTCACCTGACCAAACAGGTCGATATCCACGGCATTATTGATGGAAATGAAGTTATCCAGGGCAGAAATGCTGCGGATGTCGTTGGTGTAATCCACGGGGGCAGACATACACTCCGGGTTGTCGTTCAGGTAGTCGTACATCTTCTGGGTGCCGGCACCAAAGGCGTAGACCTGACGGCCCTTGTCCAGCTGCTTGCAGGCACCGGTGATCTTGCCGGCCTTGGCAATGTCCACAAAGGCGTCCACATACATCTCGGTGTGCACGCCCAGGTCCTTCAGATCGCTCTGGGCGATCAGGCCGCCGATGGCGTTGGGCATACCGCCGATGCCCAGCTGCAGGCAGGCACCGTTGGGGATCTGCGGAACGATCAGGTTGGCAACCTTCAGGTCCACTTCGGTGGCAGCACCGGGAGCGGCCATCTGGCCGATGGGCGGGTTGTCGCCCTCCACGATGCCGGTCACCTGCGAGATGTGCACGCAGTTCTCCATGCCGCCCAGGCAGCGGGGCATGTTCTTATTGACCTCCACGATGATCTTTTTGGCCTTTTCGCACACGGCACCCAGATGGGAAGCGCTGGGGCCGAAGTTGAAGTAACCGTGCTCATCCATGGGGGTCACCTGGAACACGGCCACATCGACGGGGTCCGGGCTCTCACGGTAGTAGCGGGGCAGCTCGGAATAACGGATGGGGGAATAGAAGGAGAAGCCCTGCGCAATGGCCTTGCGCTCGATGCCGCCCATATGCCAGCTGTTCCAGGTCATGTGGGCAGCGGGGTCGTCGATCTGGAAGATCTCAGGGACCCACATCAGAATGCCGCCGCGGAAGTTGACCCCTTCCAGCTCCGGCAGACGCTTGGCCAGCTCGGCATCCACAGCAACGGGGGTGTTCACGGCCCAGCCGTAATCCACCCAGTCACCGCTTTTGACCAGAGCAGCAGCCTGTGCGGCCGTCATGCGTTTCTGAGCGTACAGTTCCATAAAATCCATTATAAACCATCCTCTCTTAAAAAACATAAAAGAATTGTAAACTTTCTACAATTCTGCACGGATAAATTTTGGCGGCACAGGCCGCCCGGCGGGGGTGCCTGTACACAGCTTTGCCACATCTGTCTGTTACTATATAAATAAGGCACAGAACAAAGGCACAGAGCAGATGCGTCTGCACAACTTAGTTATAACATTAACAAAGTGCGGAATCAATAGTTTCGGGCGAAAAAATACGCCATCTGGCAATCTGACTAAAAATCTTAGCTTTTTGTGACGATTGTTTGGTGCGCAAAATCCAAAAAAGTTGGGAAAAGGACTTGATAAAATTTTGACGATGTGATTTACTAATAACGTAGCAAGCAGCTGCCCTGCAGTGCAGAGTTGATTGTTTAAAATTTAACGATGAATCGTTCTGCGGCTTGCACACAAGACTGGAAAGTGCTATCATGGCAGAACCAAAACGCGCTTTTCACAGCGCACAAGGAGGACACTGGCCGATGGCAACAGCAGTTTATCCCGGTTCGTTCGATCCGGTCACCAAAGGACATCTCGACATCATCAAGCGCGCCGCCAAGATCAACGATCATCTGATCGTTGCGGTGCTGATCAACAGCGCAAAAGACCCGCTGTTCACCGTGGAGGAGCGTGTGGCACTGCTTACCGAGTGCTGCAAGGGCATCCCGAACGTCAGCGTGGAGAGCTTTGACGGCCTGACCGTGGAGTTCGCCAAAAAGCGGCACGCATCCGTCATGGTGCGGGGGCTGCGGGCGGTCACGGATTTTGAAAACGAGATCCAGCTGGCTCAGACGAATCACGCATTGATGCCCGGCATCGAAACCATGTTTCTGGCCACCAGCATCAAATGGAGCTACCTTTCTTCCACCATCGTGAAGGAAGCAGCCCGCTACGGCAGCGACATCGGCAAATTCGTGACGCCCAATGTGGAAAAGGCCGTCAACGAAAAGTTCGATGAACGACGCCGGAACGGCAAGCTCTGATCTGTTTGCAAAAATGTCCACAGGGCATTTTGATAAAAAGGTTTACGAAACGTAACACACATACAATTCAGGAGGCTATTCACATGAAAAAGATCGTTATCGCATCTGCATGCCGTACCGCTATCGGCAAGTTCGGCGGCACCCTGGCCAACGTTCCCGCAGCTGAGCTGGGCTCCATCGTCATCAAGGAGGCCCTGAACCGTGCAAACGTGAAACCCGAGCAGGTCGATCATGTTTACATGGGCTGCGTCATTCAGGCTGGTCTGGGCCAGAACGTCGCTCGTCAGGCTTCCCTGAAGGCTGGCCTGCCCATCGAGACCCCCGCTGTCACCGTCAACGTGGTGTGCGGCTCCGGTCTGAACTGCGTGAACATGGCTGCTCAGATGATCGAGGCTGGTGATGCCGACATCGTGGTCGCAGGCGGTATGGAGAACATGGACATGGCTCCCTTTGCCATGATGAAGGCCCGCTACGGCTACCGCATGGGTGCACCCATGGGCAAGAGCGAGATCGTGGATACCATGGTCAACGATGCTCTGTGGGATGCCTGCGGCTTCAACAAGCACATGGGCATGACCGCTGAGAACGTCTGCACCAACGAGACCTACCAGAAGAAGTACGGCTACAGCCCCATCAACCGTGAGATGCTGGACGAGTTTGCTTACAACAGCCAGCTGAAGGCTGACAAGGCCATCAAGGACGGCGCCTTCAAGGACGAGATCGTCCCCGTGGTCATCAAGGGCAAGAAGGGCGACACCGTGTTCGATACCGATGAAGGCCCCCGTCTGAGCGCTCCCGAGGTGCTGGCAAAGCTGAAGCCCGCCTTCACCAAGGACGGCATCGTTACCGCTGCTAACTCCTCCGCCATCAACGACGGCGCAGCTGCTCTGGTCATCATGAGCGAGGAGAAGGCTAAGGAGCTGGGCGTGAAGCCTCTGGCTACCTGGGTTGCCGGTGCTCTGGCAGGCGTTGAGCCCGAGGTCATGGGCCTGGGCCCCATCGCTGCTACCAAGAAGGTCATGGCCAAGACCGGCATGACCGTTGCTGACATGGACCTGGTGGAGGCCAACGAGGCATTCGCAGCACAGTCCATCGCTGTGGGCGAGGCTCTGGGCTTCGACAAGGAGAAGCTGAACGTCAACGGCGGCGCAATCGCTCTGGGCCACCCGGTCGGCGCTTCCGGCGCTCGTATCCTGGTCACCCTGCTGTACGCCATGAAGCATCGTGGTGCTCACAAGGGCCTGGCTACCCTGTGCATCGGCGGCGGCATGGGCTGCGCTACCATCGTTGAGATGGACTAAGCTCCAACCCTTTTAAACGAGACTGAATAACAGACCCGGAGCAGGGGAGGAACCGGAGAGCCTGCTCTGGCCCGGGGGCTGTTTTGTGAGAAAACAGAAAGATCTGATAGGAGGTTTTCACAATGGCATTTGTAAAAACCGAGGTGCAGGGCGCAGTTGAGATCATCACCATTGACCGTCCCAAGGCACTGAACGCCCTGAACCCCGAGGTTCTGGCAGACCTGAAGGCAGCTTTTGAGGCTGTGGATCAGGACACCATCCGCTGCATCGTTCTGACCGGCGAAGGCGACAAGAGCTTTGTTGCCGGTGCCGATATCGGCTCCATGAGCACCATGACCAAGGCAGAGGGCGAGGCCTTCGGCAAGCTGGGCAATGATGTGTTCCTGATGATCGAGCATTTCCCCATCCCCGTCATTGTAGCCGTCAACGGCTTTGCACTGGGCGGCGGCAACGAGCTGGCTATGAGCTGCGACATCCGCATCTGCTCTGACAACGCTGTGTTCGGTCAGCCCGAAGTCGGTCTGGGCATCACCCCGGGCTTCGGCGGCACCCAGCGTCTGGCCCGTCTGGTGGGCATGGGCATGGCAAAGCAGCTGGTCTACTCGGCCCTGAACATCAAGGCCGATGAGGCTTACCGCATTGGCCTGGTCAATGCTGTGTACCCGCAGGCCGAGCTGATGGAGAACGTGCTGAAGCTGGCCAATAAGATCGCCAAAAACGCTCCCATCGCTGTGCGCAACTGCAAGAAGGCCATCAACGACGGCATCAGCCTGCCCATTGAGAAGGCTGTTGAGGTCGAAGAGAAGCTGTTCGGCGACTGCTTCGAGACCCACGACCAGAAGGAAGGCATGGCCTGCTTCCTGTCCCGTGAGAAACCGAAGCCCAAGGCAGTGTTCACCAACAACTAATCAACTATACAATTTTTGATATTAAAGGAGAGATTTCCTATGAAGATCGGTGTTATCGGCGCTGGCACCATGGGCCAGGGCATCGCAAAGGCATTTGCTCAGGTTGAGGGCAACACTGTTGCTCTGTGCGACATCAAGCAGGAGTGGGCTGAGAATGGTCTGGCAAAGATCAAGAAGGGCTACGAGAAGCTGGTTGCTAAGGGCAAGATGACTCAGGAGAAGGCAGACGCCATCGTGGCTGCCATCACCCCGGGCCTGAAGGAAGATCTGTGCGCTGACTGCGACCTGATCGTGGAGGCAGCGTTCGAGGATATGAAGGTCAAGCAGACCACCTTTGGTGAACTGGATGCCATCTGCAAGCCGGAGTGCATCTTTGCTTCCAACACTTCTTCTCTGTCCATTACCGAGATCGGCAAGAACGTCAAGCGCCCTGTGGTCGGCATGCACTTCTTCAACCCCGCAGACCGCATGAAGCTGATCGAGGTCATCGCAGGCTGCAACACCCCTGCCGAGACCGTTGAGAAGATCAAGGAGATCTCCGTTGCCATCGGCAAGAGCCCTGTTCAGGTCAACGAGGCTGCCGG